>Ga0256868_10000986_pt1 | contig 16080 bp, 13 predicted proteins | sample RVTome_13_FD_187341 | JGI IMG/M metagenome (GOLD analysis project Ga0256868, IMG submission 187341) | Soil microbial communities from uranium-contaminated site in the Upper Colorado River Basin, Wyoming, United States - RVT92D227 HiSeq ...
TAAGTATTTACCCATTGGAAAACCTCCCAGACATTGAATTTCGTGGGGGATTATAACAAATCGCATTTTGAGAAGCAAATAATGTCCTCATTGTGGACGTCGGCCCAAAATTGATATAGGATTCCGGGTGCAGACTCCGAGCGAGGAGGGAGGACAAGCCATGCGTTCAATAACCACGGGAGTTTTGATCGTCGTCTTTCTGGCCGCGATGGGGACCTCGACCCTTGCCGCCGGAAGGGAGGAACCGGCTCCCTTCGTAATGGGAAGCCTCAAGGCCCTCCCTGGGGAGGCCGTTTCGGGATACCTGGAGGTGCCCGAAAAAGACGGCGTCGGGACCCGCATCCCCGTTACGATCATCCACGGCAAGACGAAGGGAACCGTGTTGGCCCTCGTCGCCGGCGTCCACGGTTACGAGTATCCGCCCATCCTGGCGCTCTACCGGCTGAAAGGGATGGTCGATCCGGCGGCCCTCGAAGGAACGCTCGTCCTGGTCCATATCGCCAACCTGCCCAGTTTCCAGAGAAGGACGATCTACTACAATCCCTTCGATTGGAAAAACCTCAACCGTGTCTTCCCCGGCGACGCGAACGGCACCCTCAGCCAACGCATCGCCCGCGTCCTTAACGATGAGGTCATCCGGAAGAGCGACTGCGTCATCGACATGCACTGCGGGGACGGCAACGAAGCCCTGATTCCTTACACATATTGGATGATCAGCCGGGACAAGGCCCTCAACGAGGCGACCAAGAAGATGGCCCAAGCCTTCGGCATCCCGACCATCATCATCGACCAGGAGAGGACCCGGGACCCGGCCGATTCGAAGTATTTCGGGAACACGGCCATCCTTCAGGGCAAGGCGGCCATCACGACCGAAGCGGGCTTTCTCGGGGGCACGGACGAGAAGTCCATCGCCATGAACATCAAAGGCGCCCTGAGCGTGATGAGGCATTTAAAAATGATCGTGGGAGAGCCGGAGCCCGCAGCCGAACCCGTCTGGATCGACAAGTACGAGGTCGTCAACTCCAGCTGGGACGGCCTTTTCTATCCGCTGGCGGAGATGGGCCATTATGTGGCCAAGGGCCAGAAGGTCGGTTACGTTAAGGACCTTCTCGGCAACCTGAAGGAGGAGATGAGGGCCCCGTTTGCTGGAATTATTCTCTATATCATCGGCACGCCGCCGACGAGTAAGGGAGAACCATTGTTCGAGGTCGGGCGGGTCCAGGAGAATTGATAGGGAGTTCGCCTGGCCGGCCGGCATCGCGAGGTGATGCCGGCGTCCGAAGTTCCCCTGCTATTTCTTTTCGAAAACGATCCTGCCGCCGAGGATCGTATATGCGGCCTCGGTGGTGAGGATTTCCCTGGGCGGGATCGTGAAAAGGTCCTTGGTCAGAACAACCATGTCCGCAAGCTTGCCCGGCTCAAGCGTCCCCTTGATGTTCTCTTCGAACGAGGCATAAGATGAACCCGACGTGAAGAGTTTGACCGCTTCTTCCATGGTCAACCTCTGTTCGGGGAACCAGCCGCCCTCGGGGAAATCGCCCTCGATGTTCTTCCGGGTCACGGCCGAGTAAAGGCCGCGCATCGGGTCGAGCGGCTCGACGGGCCAGTCCGATCCGAAGGCGATATTGGCGCCGTTATCGAGGAGCGTCCTCCAGATATAAGCACCCTTGGACCTTTCCTTGCCTACCCGGTGCTCGCAGAAACGCATGTCCGTTGTGCAGTGCGTGGGCTGCATGGAAGCGATGACTCCCAGCTCTTTGAAGCGCCGGACGTCCCCCGGGACAATGATCTGGGCATGCTCGATCCTATGGCGAAGGTCCTTCGTCCCGAACTTCCTCCGTGCCCTTTCCACTGCGTTGAGGACCCAATTGACCCCCTTATCGCCGATGGCGTGGGTCCCAGTCTGGAAACCGTTCGTTTGCGCTTTTTCGAGCAGCGCGTCCAGCTCCGCTTCGGGCATCTGGGGAAGGCCTGATTTGCCCGGCTGGTCCGAGAACGGAGCGAACATTAAAGCCGTCCCCGAGCCCAATGTCCCGTCGATGAAGACCTTCTGGAAACCGACGCGCACCTGGTCGTCGCCCTGGCCCTGACGGACGCCCTTGCGGATGTAGGAATCCAATCCTTCGACAGGAAGCCACGCATAAATGCGCAGGCTGAGCCTGCCTTCCGCCTTGAGCTTATGATAGAGCTCGATCTCGGCGAGGTCGGAATCCGTGTGGACGCCCGTGAGACCAAGTCTGGCGGCATATTCCACGCCCCGCAAGATATCCTGCTCGGGAGTGGACGTGACCTCGTCGCCGCGGACCCGGATCATGCCCGTCGCGGCCTCGGTCAGGATGCCCGTGGGCTCGCCGGTCTTGGGGTTTCTGAGGATCTCACCGCCGAAGGGGTCTGTTGTGTCCCTGGTGATCCCGGACCGCTTCAAGGCTAGACTGTTGACCCAAATGGAGTGGCCGTCGACCCGGCGGATGACGACCGGGTTGTCCGGGGAAACCTTGTCCAGGTCCTCTTTTTTAGGCCAATTGCCCCCGGCGAACAGGGTGTGGTCATACTCGCTTCCGGAGACGAGCGCGCCCGGCGGCAGCTCCTTGATCTTGGCCGCGACCATCTCTTGGACCTTGGCGATCGTGTTAACGCCCCGGAAGCTCAGGGAGATCAGGGACCGGCCGCCCGAAGAGAAGTGGGTGTGGGCGTCGATCAGCCCGGGGATGACGAGCCTGCCCTGGACGTTGAGGACCCTCGTGGCGGGCCCGACGAACCGATCGATGTCATGGCCCGTTCCCACCGCGATGATCTTCCCGCTCATGCAGGCGACCGCTTCGGCCCAGGGCCCGGCGTCGTTCGCCGTGAAGACCCTGCCGTTCTTAATGACAAGGTCGGCTTTGTCTGTCTGCCCTGCGAACGTGCGCGATCCGCCGACCAGGAACAGGATCATCATTACCGTCAGAATTTTTTTGTTCATGATTCCCGTATCTTAACAAAACAACACCCGGTTTGGCAAAAGAAGCGATACTTGATTTCTCCTCCAAAATGGGCAAAAATGGGGAGGCTTTTTTTGTAAGGAACATTTTTATGCCGAAAGAGAAACTCCTGCTCATTCCGGGCCCCAGCCCCGTCCACAAACGCATCCTGGCCGCCCTGGCCGAGCCGACCGTGGCCCATACCGGCCCCGAGATGCAGGCCGAGCTCAAGGGCGGGTGCGAAAATCTGAAGAGGATCGTCTTCTGCGCGAACGGCGAGGCGTTCATCGTCGCCGGGGCCGGGACGCTCTCGATGGAGATAGCCCTCCTGAACACGGCGGCCGCGGGCAAGGATCGCGTGCTTGTCCTTTCGCAGGGTTATTTTGGCGAGAGGATGGGACAGATCTGCCGAGCCTTCGGCATCGACCACGAGGTCATGAAAGCGGAGTGGGGGAGGGCGATTTTTCCGGACGAGTTGGACGCGCGGCTCATAAAAAACACATATGACATCGTCGTCTCGACCCATGTGGACACGGCCACGGGGGCTTGCGCGCCCGTAGAAGAATACGCCGGCGCCGTGAAAAGATCAGGCGCGCTCTTCATCGTCGACGGGGTCTGCGCCACCGGCGGCATCGCCGAGAAAATGGACGACTGGGGGATCGACGTCGTGCTCACGGCCGCCCAGAAATGCTTCGGCGTGCCTCCGGGCCTGGCCCTCTGCGTCTTCTCCGAAAGGGCGATGGCCAAGCGGCAGGGGCTGGCCTCCATCCCCGCCTATTACTCAGATATCCTGCGCTGGCTGCCGATCATGAAGGACCCGGTCAAGTATTTTTCGACGCCGTGCGTCAACGAGGTCCGTTCCTTTTTCGAAGCGACGTGTATCGTCCTCGAAGAAGGGCTCGAGCCGAGGTTCAGACGCCACGATCTATTCGCCCGTTCGATCCGGGCAGGCCTCGGGGCGCTCGGGTTCGGCTTTTTCACGGACCCGGCGTTCTATGCATCGACGCTGTCCGTCCCGAGCTATCCGGCCGGCGTCGAGGACAAAGCGTTCCGGGCGGCGCTTTATGAGAACGGCGTCGTCGTGGCCGGCGGATTGGCCCAAACTGCGGGCCGGGTCTTTCGGATGGGCCATATGGGAAACCTGACCCGGAACGAGGTCCTATTCGCCCTCGAGAGCGTGGAGAAGACGCTGGATTCCCTGGGGTATCGCTTCGAGCCTGGCGCGGGCCTGAAGGCCGCCGGAGCCGTGCTTGGCCCTTAGTTTTAGAGGAATGGACGGACAAACATGAAGAGCCAAGTGTGCTTCATTCCAGCCGACGGGAAGGAAAGTCCGGAGTCGCTCTCCGAAAAGGCCCGCCGGGCCTACCTCGCGATCGGGCTGAACGAGAAGCTCGAGGAAGGCGACTTCCTGGCTTTGAAGATCCATTTCGGCGAGAAGAACAATACAGGATATGTCAAACCCCGCTGGCTCAAGGGCATCATCGGAGAGGTCAAAAAGAAGACGCCCCGGGCCTTCTTAACAGACTCGAACACGCTCTATGTCGGCCATCGTTCGAATTCCGTCGACCATATCCGGCTGGCCTGGAGCCACGGCTTCACTCCGGACGTTGTCGATGTCCCGGTCATTATCGCCGACGGACTCATCGGCCGCGACGCCCAGGACTCGAAGGGGAGTCACGTCCGGATCCAATCCGCCAGGATCGGGAGCGCCTTTTTGAACTCGGAGGCCCTCCTCTGCCTGACCCATGTCACGGGCCATGTTCAGACCGGCATCGCCGCCGCCATTAAGAACATGGGAATGGGATGCGCATCGCGGGCCGGAAAACTCGACCAGCACTCCGTCGTCCATCCCCGTGTCAACCCGAAACAGTGCCGCAACTGCAGCATTTGCATCGATTACTGTCCCGAGGACGCCATCGTCCAGGCCGAGGGACACGTCCTCATCGACGACAAGAAATGCGTCGGCTGCGGCGAATGTCTGGTGGTCTGTAAGATCGGGGCGATCAAGATGCGCTGGGACGAGGACTCCCAGCGCCTCCAGGAGAAGCTGGCCGAGTACGCCCTGACCATCCAATCCCGCTTCAAAGGCAAGGTGGGCTTCATTAACTTCCTCATCCAGATCACCAAGGATTGTGACTGCATGGCCAGGGCCCAGCGCCCCATCGTGGGCGATATCGGCATCCTGGCGTCCTCCGACCCGGTGGCCGTCGACAAGGCCACGGCCGATTTGGTCATCGCCCGGAGTACGGGCAAGGACGTCTTCCGGGCCGGTTATGATCGCGACTGGTCCGTCCAGCTCAGCTACGGAGAGAAAATCGGCCTCGGGACCATGAAGTACAGACTCGTCGAGCTCGGAGAATCGTCCGCTTTTCGGAGCCGTTGACATCGCCGCGCGGCCGACGATATAATGCCGGCATGACGAGGACGGGAGATTCATCAAAGCCTTTTCTTAATCGATATCGGGTACCGTTGATCATAGCGGTCATCTTCATCGCCATCTTGGCCCTGCGCCTCATTCATTTAGATGCCGATTCCCCCTTGAATCTGAGTTGGAGCGGGGGTTTTTTCGGGGACGAGATGGCTTTGGCCCATAATGCCCGGAATAAAGTCCTTTTCGGAGAATGGATCAGCGACGAATGGAATCCCTTTATTTATAGCCCCTTGCTAACTCTATTCGAATATGCCTTTTTTTCTGTTTTGGGGGTGGGTCTCGTCCCGCTCCGCCTGGTCAATATTTTCCTTCTTTTCCTGGGTTTCTGGCTGCTTCTCCTCACTCTTCGTCGTGAACGGGATTGGCCGACGGCCTTGCTGGCTGTGGGGCTCTTGGGCTTTAACTATATATTTCTGATGTATAACCGGATCGGTTTAAACGATACGTTCTTGGTTTTTCCTATGCTGTTGACCTTGTATTTCTGGCATCGGGGCTTGGAAAAGCCCCCCTATTTTATTTTAGCCGGGGTCAGCGCCTTTATCTGTTATACCACCAAGGCTACGGCCCTGTATTTTACCCTGGCCGCCGCTCTATCCATCGTTTGGGCTATCCTGCAAAAAGTCCAAGAGGCCGGGGGCCTTAAAAAAGGACTCCGGTCCTTAGGCTTCTTCCTAAGCGGGTTAGGCCTTTCCAGTTTTGCTTGGTACGGGTTCTTTTTCCTGCCCAACCAAGGGCGCTTTGACGCCGCAGTGCAAGATTGGGTTGGCCTGGCTATGCCTGAGAATCTCGGCAAGTTTTGGAGCAATGTGACCTCGCCGCTTCTCTTGAAATATTTTTCCCTGTCACCGGTCGAACTTTTAGTCGGGCTCTCCTTTATTCCCTGGCTTTTAATAACTTTTTTTAAAGACTGGAAAAAAATCAAACCCCTGGAGGTTTTTCTTTCTTTGTGGCTGCTGGGGGGATATCTGGCCATCAACGGCCTCAATTATCGTCCCTTGCGTTACTACGTGCCCCTCCTCCCGCCCTTGATTATCCTGACGGCCTTGCTCTTCTCTAAAATCTGGAACTGGCCGGATTCGGGGAAATTCAACCTGAAACCGATCTTAACGAAGGGCTGGCTTTTTATACTCTGGATCTTGTTTGTGAGTCGGTATTCTCTGGGTTATAAAAAGCTGGTTATGGGAACATTGGCCCTTTTGGGCCTGGTTTCCATTTTTATACTGGTTTTATGGACGAAGCCGAGGCTCCTGGGCCAGGCGATGAGCGGATCGGATCGGGATCGGCGCATCCGTTTGTTTCTCCGTTCTGCGGTGGCGGGGCTCATTGGTTTCAGCCTCATCATTCAGGGCGCCCAGTACTACCGCTGGGTCCGATCGCCGGCCTATACCGTTCGGAATACTTCCCGTGAACTGGGAAGGCTCTCGGGTGAGGCCCTCATTGCCGGGCTCTGGGCCCCTTTGGCCACAATTGAAAACCGGCACCGTTCTCTGTATTTAGGGAAGAATTGGTTCAATGACCATAAGACGTTTACCAGATACCCCGTCACCCACCTGTTCCTCTGGGATGGGAATAATCAGGAGGAACTGCGCTTTTTAATGGAAAGATATCCGACGATTATGGAGCGGGCGGTTTTAATCAAGATCTATAACATCAACAGATTTCCGGTGCGCTTTTATAAAATTAACCTATCCTAAAAGGAACGATCTTTGATACGTCTTCCGCAAAAAATCCATATTAGCCCGACCGAAATCGCAGATCCTCTGAAATTCTATTATTTTCCGGCCGTTCGCCGTTTTTTTATCAAACGACTGGAACTCGCCGTCTCCGAGCTGGGATCCCGGCGATATGAGGCCTTGTTGGATATCGGCTGCGGTTCAGGGATCTTCCTAAAGGAATTAGCCCTTCATTGTCATCGGTTATTCGCGGTTGACATGCATGGTAAAATGAACCGGGTCAAAGATATGACGCAAATCGAACACATCACCGCTCACCTGGTGGAAGGATCGGCGCTCGGCCTTCCCTTCGCCCCGGACAGTTTTGACGGAGTCGTCATGGTCAGCGTCCTGGAGCATCTCCACCAGCCGCTTCAGGCTTTGAAGGAAATCCGGCGGATCACAAAAGAGGGCGGCCGGATCGTCCTGGGCTTTCCGATAAAAAATCGGATGACCGATTTTCTTCTTAAGGCGACCTATCGTTTATTGCCCTTGGTCGAATTGGAAGAGGAACATGTTTCCAGCCATACCGATATCATTAAAGCCGCAGATTCACTTTTTGGGCCAAGGGCCCTTAAAACCATACCGTCTTTTCTGCCATTGGATTATGGCGCGTATTGTATCTACAGCATAACCAAAAATACCGAGCGGCGGCCTTGAATCCCATCGCCAAACAGGTTTTACAGCTCGCTGAAGACTTAAAAGGTGAATTTCTTATATGAAGACGACGTTGATTATCCCGGCAAAAAATGAAGGGGCAACCATTGAAGACGTCCTGCGCAGCTCTCGACCCTTTGCCGATGACATCCTGGTGGTCGACGGCCATTCGACCGATAATACCAGGGAAATAGCTCAAAAAATAGGAGCCCGGGTGGCGAGCGACCATGGAAAAGGCAAAGGCGACGGGGTGCGGGTCGGCATTCAGGAGGCGACCGGGGACATTCTGGTCTTTATCGACGCCGATGGATCGCATGCCCCCCAGGATATTCCCCGGCTGGTCCAACCCATCCTGGAGGGAAACGCCGACATGGTCATTGGATCCCGGATGACGGGAGGGAGTGATGAGCTTCACGGGACCGTTAATAGATTCATTCGAATGACAGGATCCCATATCATTCTGCTGTTGATCAATTACCGCTGGAATATCCGGTTGACGGATGTCCAAAACGGTTTTCGGGCCATCAAAACCCAGGTTGCCCGAAAGCTAAACCTAACGGAGAACAGCCACTCCATCGAACAGGAAATGGTCATGAAATGCGCCAAACAGGGGTATCGGCTTGCGGAAGTGCCCAGCCATGAGTACGAGCGCCGCTGCGGGAAGTCGACCATTCAATTAAAAACAGCCTGGCTTCGTTTTGGCTGGTGTTTTCTGAAGAATTATTTTTAGCCATGACTGTCCAGCCTTATTTAAATTTAGCTAAAAACGTTTTGATCTCCAACGTTAAACGGGTCCCATTTCCGTATAAATTGACCTATTCCCTCACTGATCGCTGCAATTATCGTTGCCGGACCTGCAATATCTGGCAAAGAAAGCCGGCCAACGAATTGTCTTTTCAGGAAATTAATAAATTTTTTGAAAGATCCAACCTGTTTTCCTGGATCCACTTGACAGGCGGTGAAATATTCTTGAGGCCCGATCTGCTGGATATCGTCAAAGTCATGTTGGATCAATGCCCCCGGCTCTTGCTCCTGAATTTCCCCACCAATGGTTTTTTGACAAAAACCATTGTTTCAACGATCGAAAAGATCCTGGCTTTAAAACCGCCGGAATTGTTTATCACCGTCAGCATGGATGGCGCAGAAAAGCTGAACGATGAAATTCGCGGGGTTCAAGGCGGGTGGAAACGCCAGATCAAGACGTTTCAGGAACTTCATGATCTGCCGGGCGTAAAATCGGCTTTAGGCCTGACCCTTTCCCCTTTTAATCTCGATCAGTTTGAAACCGCCTTTGAAGCCGCCCAAAAAGAGTGCCCCTGGTTGACCTACGATGACTTCCATATCAATGTTTATCACACTTCTTTTTATTATGGAAATACGGAACAGCCCTTAACGCCTCGGGAAGAGGAAAATATCCTGCAACAAATCAATAGGTATCGCCGGTTGCGCCGGGTGAAGTTTCACCCGATTTCTCTTCTGGAATGGTCCTATTTGAGAAAAGTTGAAACCTATATGCTCACAGGCCTGACCCCCATTCCCTGCCATGCCCTCCGATCCTCCTGCTTTATGGATCCTTCGGGCAATATATTCCCTTGCAGCATGTATGAGCGGACCATCGGCAATATCCGGGACCACGACTATCGGCTGCTGTCGATCTGGAAATCGGAAAACGCCGTCCAAGTGCAACGGGAAATTGAAGCTTTCCATTGCCCGCAGTGCTGGACTCCTTGCGAGGCCTATCAAAGCATATTGGGGAATCTGGCGGCTCGAATCTTTAAGGTCCGAAAACGGGCTTCTGTATCTTCGTGAGCATGTTCCTCGGCTTCCACGCAGCGTTCCTCATCGCGGGCCTCGTCTACCTCGCGGGCTTCCTCGCCTTCCGGCAAGTGGTCCGTGCCGGGGAGAAGCCCTCCGTCCAGCATGAGCCGGGGAGGGGACGCCGTTATGAAGGAGGACCCCCGGTCCGGGTGGCATTCGCCGACACGGACGCCATGGGTGTCGCGTAGACACCCACCATGAAGGAAATCCGCGGAAAATGCTATAATGAACGCAGACGACAGGCGTGGAGGCCCGCCACGATGAAAAAACGCCTTAAGAAGCTTTTGCGCATAGGCGGCCTGGCCGCCTGTGGCCTTATCCTGCTCCTTGCCGGCGCGGCGCTTCTTTTCCTCCTCGACAAACCACTCGTCAAAAACGTCTTTCAAAAGTATCTGGCCAAGAAAACCGGGATGGCCGTCCAGATCGGAGCGTTGGACTACGATCTCTTCCCGCTCTGCATCGTGATCTCGTCGCTCAAGGCGACCTATGAAACCCCCGTTTTGACCATGGATGTCCTGGTCAATCGGGTCGAGGCCAGGGGTGTGCTGGGGAAACTGCTCAACGGGGACGCGCCCGCCTTCGAAACGGCCGATGTCGATATCGCCGACCTCCGCGTAGACCAGAAAAAAAATTCCGGGACGCCGACCGACGTGGGGAGCATCATCCTCCAAACTGCGGATCTTCTCTCCTACGCGCAGCGCGTTTCCATCAAATGCGGCCGCATGGGCTTTTCCCTCCCCGGCCAGAATTTCCGCCTGGAGAAAGTGGACCTCAGCCTTGCCGGGACAAGAGCGGCCGGGACCTACGACTTTCTCCTTGACGCCAAATATATCGGCGCCGCGACGAACGACGGAAGCCTGGCCCTTGAGAGCCGGCTCCACGCGGACGGCACCCTGGCGCTTGCCCGGACGCTCGGGATCAACCTCCGGCTTGCGCTCGATGCGCCCCGCTTCGCCGCGGCCGGGAAAAACGAATCGCTCAAGGCCCTGACGATCGAGGCCGACGGCGTTTGGACGACCGTCAAGAACACGTTCTCCATCGCAAAGCTCGCCCTCGGCGTCCCCGATCTTATCGCCATCACCGGTTCCGGCGCCGCCGATCTCGGCGAGACCATGTCCCTGGATCTCAGCGCCCGGGCCCAAATCGAAAGCCTGGAGTCCATCGAGGCGATCGCAGCCCCTTACCTTCCTTCGGCCATCCGGGAAGCGCGGATTCAGGGCAAAGCCCGGATGGAAGGACATTATTCCATGGCCGCAGGCCAGCGGATAAACGCGGGAAGGCTCGAGGGCTTCGTCGAACTGAACGATGTGAAACTGGATTACGCCAAGGCCGGTTTCCCTATCCATGGCGAGCTCTCGGGTCTATTGAAGTTCGTCGGCTCTCTACCCGATATTCGGGCTTCGGCCGATATCCGGGCCGCGATCGGCAGGATCTCCATGGACAATTTCGATGTCCGGCAATCCTCCGTTCGCCTCAAGGTGAACGCCACAAAGAACGCCGCGGAGATCACGGGCTTCGAGGGCACTCTCCAGGGATTGGCCTATTCGTTTCCCGGGAAAAAGAGTCTTGCGTTCGATGAAGTCAAACTCACCGGGACCGCCCGTCTGGACTTCAACCGCAAGTCGATTGTCCTGACGGCCCTCGAAACGTGTCTCCCTAACCTCGCCCCCATCCGCCTTTTTGGACGATTCGACCTCGATCCGCGGGGCGTCAGGCAGGCACGTCTCGAATGCAAAGGCCTGAGGATACTTGCCATGCGCGGCCTCCTGGCGCCGTTTATCCCGGAAGGCCTGGCCGGCTGGGAATTCGACGGGGCCCTGGATGTCGGGATCGAAGCCGGAAGCCCCCCCGGCCGGGAGGGGGTCTGGGAATATTCCACCGAGTTCGCCATGTCCCAGATCAAGTTCAACGACCCTTCATTCACTATCGCCGGGGACGGCCTTCAACCGGTGGCGAGGATCAAGGGAACCTACGAGCCCGCCAAAGACACTCTTGCCTGGACGGGATCCGTAGAACTGTCCCAGGGCGAATCCCTGTGGAAAGATTTTTATATTTCCTGGAGCAAACAGCCGCTCAAGGCCGATATCGCCGGCCGGTTCAGCCGCGCCGCGATGTCCGTCGACGGCTTGACGGCCAGGATCGTCTTTCCCGCGCTGGGCGAACTCCACGCCGGCGGCTCGGTCCGCCTGGGCACGTCGTCATCGTTCCGTCTTCAGACGGGAGCCCGGTTGAGCCTCGAACCTCTCAATGCGCTGTATTCCCGGGCCGGAGCCAGCCCGGAGAGCCGGATGCATATCAGCGGCGAGCTCTCGGGCGACTTTGCGATTGAGCGGGCCGGAAACGCGCTGAGCGTCAAAGGCCGCCTCACTGTCGGCGACGCCACCATCGAAAACCCCGGCGCTAAGGTTGCGGTCCGCGGGATCACGGCCGACGTGCCGGTCAATTACGTGAACGAACCGGCGCCGGAAAGAATCGGCGCCGCGGGACGCGCGGAGCCTTCCGAAAAGGGGGTATTCCAGGCCCGGGAAATCATAACTCCTTTCCTGGTGTTTCCGCCGATGGCTCTAACCCTCCACAGTCTCCCGAACGCCTATCGGATCGAAGCCTTTTTTCTGGACATCTTCGGCGCCCGCCTCGAGTTTGGGGAGACGGCCCTGGCGCTCGACTCGCGGACAGGCGCTTTCCACGGCGGCACGTCGCTCAAGCTGCCCGGCCTCGACCTTTCCCGCCTGCCGGTCGCGTCTGCCCAATTTCCGTTGTCAGGGCGGGCGCGGGCCGAATTCCCGGTCCTGGATATCACGTCTGCCAGAATCACAACGACCGGCCGGGCGGAGATCGACATCTTTGGCGGCCGGATTGTCGTTCGCGACCTCGCGGTCGCCGGCCCCTTCGCTCCGGGCCGGGCCATTTCCTGCAACGTCGATCTCCTAGACCTAGACCTTAAAAAAATGACCGACATCGTTCCCTTCGGAGAAATGACCGGCATCATCCGGGGCGATGTCCTGGGGTTGACGATCTCCTACGGCCAGCCCGAGAGCTTCAACTTGAGCCTCGAATCCGTCCCGCGGAAGGGCGTCGCCCGGATCTTCAGCTTGAAAGCCGTCGACAACTTGACGGTCCTGAGCTCCGGCCAGAAGGCCTCGATGGGTTCGGGCCAGTTCTGGATGCGCTTCATCCGCGGATTCCGCTATGAGAAAATCGGCATCTTGAGTACTCTGAAGAACGATACCTTCACCCTCAACGGGACGATCCACGAGAAGGGCATCGAATACCTGGTGAAGAAACCCGCCCTTTTTGGTATCAATGTCATTAACAGGATGCCGGAGAAAAAGATCAGCTTTAAAGAGATGATGAGCCGGCTCGAGCGAGTCGGACAATCGGAGAAACCGGAAGTAAAAAAATAAGGAGGAAGGTCCGATGAAAACAAAATTCGTGGGTCTCGCCTTGTTCGCCCTGTCCCTCACCCTCATCCTTGCCTGCATCACGGTCAACATTTATTTCCCCGAAGCCACGGTCAAGAAAGCTGCCGATGAGATCGTCGACGAGATCAGAAAGAAGGACGCGAAGGACAAGACCGCTCCGGAGGCCATCAAGGAAGAGGTCGGGATGTCCCGGCACGCGGGCTTTACTCTCGTCCCGGCCGCGTTCGCTCAGGAGGCGACGAATGTGTCCAACCCGGCCATCCGGGCCCTCAAGGAAGCGATGAAGCGGAGATTCCCCGACCTGAAGCCGTTGTTCGATGCCGGCAATATCGGGGAAAACAACAACGGCCTGGTTGAGGTCCGGGACGAAGGCGGACTGAATCTCAAAGACAAGGCCGCCCTGCGCGGGCTGGTCAAGGACGAAAATAGCGATCGGATGAAGCTCTACGCGGAAGTGGCCAAGGCCCTCAGCATCGATGCCGGCCAAGTCGGGCGCGTCCAGAAGATCTTCGCCCAGAGCTGGAACAAAGCGGCGTCGCCGGGCTGGTGGGTGCAAGAAGACACCGACGAGTGGGTCAAGAAGTAAAACGGAAATCGGGATCCGGCGGGCGGCCGGAGTTCATCAGGCCAACTTGCGGAGCTTGGGGACAAATAGGAAAACGGCCAAGGCAAAAAGCAGGGAAATGGAACCTCCGATGATGACCGCGGCGGGCTCGCCGAATTTCTCGGCCGCGCCGCCGATCCAGAGGGCGGCCACAGGCATGAGGCCGAAGAAGACAAAGCTGTAGATGCTCATGATCCGGCCCCGCAGCCCGTCCGGGGAAAACGACTGGACGAGCGAATTACAGAGATTGAAGATGAGGATGTGGGACATGCCGGCCGCGATGAGGATCAGAAGAGAGAGCGGGAGCCAGCGGACGAAGGCAAAGAGGATGACGAACGAGGGAAAGGCCAGCGTGCCGAACGTCAGGAGCCTGCCTCTGAACTTGAATCGGCCGAGCGACGCGATAAGGAGGGCTCCGATCAAGGCGCCGACGCCCCGGGCGGACAGGAGGAAACCGTTTGTCGTCGAATTCCCCCCAAGGACCTTGACAGCCCAGGCAGGCATCAAGGTAGCGTAGGCGAAGCCGAATAGAGTCACAGCCCCGACGGTCACGATGATGGTCCGGATCATCCTGTGGGAGGCCACGTAGCGCAGTCCCTCCTTGAGGTCCTGAAGGACCGAGGTCACTCGCGCCTTGGGGATGAAGGGCCTGAGCTTCATCAAGGCCAGGGCAGTGATGACGGCTATGAAGGAGATCCCGTTGATGGTGAAGCACCAGCCGGGCCCGAATAGAGCGTAGGTCACGCCGGCGACAGCGGGACCGAGAGCGGTGGCCGAGTTGAACATGGCCGCGTTCAGGGCGATAGCATTGGTCATGTCTTCCGGTTCGACCATCTCCAGGACGAAGGCTTGCCGGGCCGGGGCATCGAACGCGTTGGCGACGCCCATCCCGAAGGCCAGAACGAGGATATGCCAAGGCTCGACCAAGTGTCCAAATGTCAAGCCGGCGAGGATGAAGGCCAGGGCCAACATGGTGGCCTGGGTGATGATGAGGAGCCTGCGGCGAGGCACGCGGTCGGCGACGACACCGGCGAAAAGCATGAAGATCCAAGTCGGCAGACCTGCAACAAACCCAACCAAGCCTAAGTAGGCGGGTGATTTTGTGAGCTGATAGATCAGGAAGCCCTGGGCGGTGATCTGCATCCAGGAGCCGAAAAGTGAGATCAGCTGTCCCCAGAACCAAAGCCGGTAGTTAGGGTATTGAAGCGCCGCGAAGGTCTGCTTCCAACTCAATCGCTTGACGAGCCCAAAGGCCCTCTGGCTGAACGGTGGCTTTCGGTTCTCGGGATATTCTTCCATCTTTTAATTTTTTCTAGGGGTAATCGTCCTTCTCTACCGGCCAAAGAACTTCATTTTATACTCTTTTTGTCCCGCGTTTTCAAGACGCAGTCACCCCAAAATTTCAGATAAGACGCGAGTCGAAATTCCGGGGTCCACCAGAAGTCGTCGTCATCGCTTGAGAAAAAAAACCTGTCGGAAATTTTAGGCCACGGTCGTGGCAGGGCAACCCGCTCATGTCTTCGGGAACGGGAGAACTAAAGGATCTCTTCGTCTTCGGGACGCCAGGCCGGGTCCACGATACAGAGGAAGGCCAGATCGGAACGTCCCGTGTTCTCGATGAACTGCCAGGACCCCGGGGGGATGTAAACCGCCTGGCCGGGCCGCACCCTCGCGCTCTCCATGTTGATGTGCATCGTCCCGGACCCGGAGAGGACGTAATAGACCTCGGACGTCTTGAGGCGGTGGGGAAGGGTCTTCTTCCCGGGCTTGACGAAGGCATGGGCCAGGCTGTAGCGGAGGGCGAGCGGAGATTTCCCGGGATGGAGGAGTTCTCGGAGGACGGCCCTGTCTCCGGAGATGAATTTTTCGCTGGTTTTTAGGTCCCTTATAAACATGAAGGAAGTCGAATCGGGGAGGTGGGACTTGAACCCACGGCCCCAGCGTCCCGAACGCTGTGCGCTACCATGCTGCGCTACTCCCCGATGGAACCGTTATTATAATGGAGTCGGTCCCGGATGTCTAGACCACGAATTTCGCGACGTCGGGATTATCGAGGAATTCCCATCTCCCCGTGACGCCGGCGGCGAGGGCGCCGAGCTCGATATGGAGCATGGCAATCCCGCAGTCCAGGCGCCGGGAGATGAAAGAGCTGTCCCTCGCCGTTTCCATGGAGATCGTTATGGAGTCGTCCCCGATGCCGAACCTCCAGGGCTGTCTGTTGGCGGCCGACGGCGCGAGGCGGGCCGCTTCCAGGGCCTTCCCGACCCAGGGGGAGTGGATGTGGCCATTGATGATGAGCTGGTTGAGGGACTTCCTCTTTGCCGACTTGGCGAAACGCTTGAAGAGTTTTTCCGTGGTGTTATGGGACTCTTCGGCATAACCGACAGGCGTCACCGAAAGGACCTTCTCTCCATCCTCGAGGGGAACATGGGCCGCGGCGGCTTTCGGCCTGAACATGCCGCCGACCCAGCAGGTG
>Ga0256868_10000987_pt1 | contig 16077 bp, 10 predicted proteins | sample RVTome_13_FD_187341 | JGI IMG/M metagenome (GOLD analysis project Ga0256868, IMG submission 187341) | Soil microbial communities from uranium-contaminated site in the Upper Colorado River Basin, Wyoming, United States - RVT92D227 HiSeq ...
CCCTATCCGGTGGGGGAGCCCCAAGCGGGGTGCGACTTCGGCGACGTTTTCTGTACAATGAGGCACCCGGCTAAGAATCCGTGGACCTTTGAGCGGACCCGGGCAAAGGAGGGGTAGGGCCATTCCAGCAAAAGTTTTCGTCGGTAACCTGAGCTTCCGCACCACCAAGGAGGAGCTCACAGAAATGCTGTCGGCGGCAGGAACGGTGGTGGACGTCTACATGCCCGCCGATCGCGCCACCGGCAAGCCCCGCGGCTTCGCCTTCGTGGAGTTTGCAACCGAGGCCGAAGCTGCCGAGGCGATCCGGCAGTTCAACGGCCGGGATGTCGGCGGCAGGACGCTCAAGCTGAACCTCGCCGAGGAGCGTCCGCAGCGCCGGCCTGGGCCGCGGCCGTTCGGACCGCCCGAAGCCGCTGCCGGGCCCAGCTTCTTCGCCGTCGAGGGGCGGTTCTCGAGGCCCAAGGGAAGCCGGCGAGGCACGCGCGGGCGCAAAAGGTCCCTCTAGGCAGTTCCAAAGCGTCACGTCGACCGCATAGCAGTCATTGCGAGGCCCCCCCGCATCGCGCGGGGGGCGAGGCAATCCCGGATACATCGCCGATATCGCCACGCCTGCCGCTCGCGAACGGCCCGCGATGACAAAGTCGGGGACACGCCCCGCCCACTAATCGTTTCTGTTTACGCTCACCCCACCCTCTCCCTGGGGGAGAGGGTGCAAAACGAAGGGCGGGGACACGCCCTGCCCTTTACCCGTCTGCCTTGACCCTCACCCGACCCCTCTCCCGCAAGCGGGAGAGGGACAAGCACGGTGGCTTCGCACAATCTAGGCGTGTTTCTTGGCGAACGCCTCCATGAACGCCACGAGGGTCTTGATGTGGTCCACCGTCACCGCGTTGTACATCGAGACGCGGATCCCGCCCAGGTCGCGGTACCCCTTGAGGCCCACCATGCCGGCGGCCTTGGACTCCTTCACGAACATGTCGGTGACCTCGTCGTTGGGGAGGAAGAAGTCCACGTTCATGTATGAGCGGTCGTCCTTCACCTTCACGTGGCCCTTGTAGAAGGCGGGGTACTTGTCGATGCAGCCGTACAGCAGCTCACCTTTCTTGAGGTTGTTCTTGTGGATCGCGTCCAGGCCGCCGATCGCCTTGTTGTAGGCCAGGACGTTGCGCAGGATGTAGATCGAGAGGCAGGGCGGGGTGTTGTAGAGAGAGTTCTTGTCGGCGTGGATCTTGTACTGGAGCATGCTCGGCAGCTTGTCGCTGCACATCGCGAGGAAGTCGTCCCGGATTATCGCCACGACGAGGCCGGAAGGCCCGAGGTTCTTCTGTGCGCCGGCGTAGATCAGGCCGAACGGCTTGACGTCGAACGGCCGCCACATGAAGTCGGAGGACATGTCGGACGCGAGCGGGATGCCACCGGTTTCCGGGAAGGCCTTCCACTGCGTCCCGAAAATGGTGTTGTTGGAGCAGAAGTGCACGTAGGCGGCGTCCGGGTTGACCTTGATCTCGTCCTTACGCGGCAGACGCGCGAACTTCTCCTCCTCGGTCGAGGCGATCACCCGCGCCGCATCGCCGGCCACGATCTTGGCCTCCTTGAAGGCCTTCTTGGCCCACTGCCCGGTGATGATGTAGTCGGCCTTGCGCCCCGAGTGGAGGAGGTTCATCGGCAGCATGGCGAACTGCAGGTTGCCGCCCCCCTGGAGCAGCAGGATCTTGAAGTTGTCGGGGACGGCGAGGAGCTCCTTGACGAGCGCGATCGCCTCGTTGTGCACCGCGTCGTACTCCTTGGCACGGTGGGAGATCTCCATCACAGACATGCCCGTGTTCTCGAAATCCAGCAGCTCGGCCTGCGCCCGCTCGAGGGCTGGCAGCGGCAGGCCGGCGGGACCTGCGTAGAAGTTGATGACCCTGTGACTCATCGAAGCCTCCTTTGCGTTCACATCCAGTCGGGCTCGCCGCACGAGCCTCGACGTTGGTGGTCATCATCCTGAGCCTGTCCTTGCGGGGCGGGACAGGCGAAGGATCCCACCGAACCCGCAGGGCCACGGGATCCTTCGTCGTGCTTCGCCCTCCTCAGGATGACCGCGAAACGCTGCATGTGACATTCCAGGACCACGAGTGGGCCTCCGCGCGTTTCACGGTCATTTCTTCGTCCACGCGTCCAGCAGCGTGACGACCTCGTTGCCGATGCGCAGCAGGTTCTCCTTCGAGCTGGCGCCGATGTGCGGCGTCATGATCACGTTGGGCGCCGAGAGCAGCGGGGAAGACGGATCCGGAGGGTCGGAGTACCAGACGTCGGTGGCGTAGGCGGCCACTTTGCCTGAGGCGAGTGCCTCGGCCAGATCCGTCTCCACGATGCACTTGCCACGGCCGGTGTTGACGATGACGACGCCGTCCTTCATTCCGGCGATCGCCTCCTTGTTGATCATGTTCTTGGTGTCGTCGTTGAGCGGCACGTGGAGGGACAGGTAGTCCGCCTGGCGGAGCAGGTCCTTGAGGCTTGGAACCAGGATCGCGACGTCGGAGTGTTTCACATACGGGTCGTAGGCCAGCACCCGCATCCCGAACGCCGCCGCGCGTTTGGCCACCTCGCCGGCGATGCGGCCGATGCCGACGAGGCCCAGGGTCTTCTGGTACAGCTCGGTGCGTTTGAGCTCCTTCTTGAGGAACTTGCCCTCCAGCTTCATGGCGTTGTGCGCCTCGATGAGGTGGTTGGGAACCGCCAGCATGAGGCCGAACGCCAGCTCGGCCACCGCCACTGACGAGGCGGCCGGTGTGTTCTTGACCTCGATGCCGCGCGCCTTGGCCGCGGGCTGGTCGATGTTGTCGAGGCCCACGCCGCCCCGGATGATCATCTTTAGTTTCGGGGCCCCGGCGATCCACTCGGGGGTGCACTTGGTCTTCGAGCGGACCAGCGCCACGTCGGCCTCCGGGAGCCGGGCCACGTTGTCGGTGACCTCCCCGAACTTCTTGAGGCGGTCGGGCAGCGACTTGTCGAAGGCGTCACAGATCAGGATCACCATTGCGACCTCCTTGTCCTCCAGGGCGCTCGGCCCCGTTCACCACGTATCCAAGGTCCGCACGAGGAGCCCCGAGCGGAGCTTGGGTTCGAACCAGGTGGACTTGGGCGGCATCACCAGCCCCGCGTCGGCCACCGACATGAGCTGGTCGAGCGAGGTCGGAAAAAGGGCGAATGCCACCGCCCACCCCTCTTTACCCTTTTTCTCGAGTTCGCCGAGGCCCCGGATTCCGCCGACGAAGTCGATGCGCTTGTCGGTACGGACGTCGGCGATGCCCAGGACGGGGGCGAGCAGGTTCTCCTGGAGGATCGCTGCGTCCAGCGAGCGCACCGGGTCGTCAGCCGCGAAGCTGCCCGGCCTCGCCTCCAGCCGGTACCACTTCCCTCCGAGGAGCATCCCGAACCGTCGCGAGGCATCCGGGCGCGGCTCGGGAGCCGGTGCCACCGTGAACTTCTCTCGAACCTTCTCGAGGAACTTCTTCTCCGACAACCCCCCGAGGTCCTTCACAACGCGGTTGTAATCCAGGATGCGCAGCTGGTCGTGGGGGAAAAGCACCGCGAGAAAGTAGTTGTAGGGCTCATCGCCGTGATGCGCGGGGTTGGCGGCCTTGCGCTCGAGGCCGACCCTGGCCGCCGAGGCCGCGCGATGGTGCCCGTCGGCGACGTAGAGCGCCGGCACCCTCCCGAACGCCGCCCGGACGGTCTCGGTCTGCTCGGCTGGGACGATCCACACGGTGTGGGCGATGCCGTCGGACGCCACGAAGTCGTAGACCGGGGAGGCCTTGCGGACGCCGTCCACGATCGCGTCGACGTCGGCGCGCTTGCGGTACGTAAGGAAGACCGGGCCGGCGTTAGCGTTCAGCTCATGGGTGTGGCGCGTGCGGTCGTCCTCCTTGTCCTTGCGGGTGAACTCGTGGCGCTTGATCAGGCCGTCCGCATACTCCCGGCAGCTCGCCGCGCACACGATCCCAGCCTGCACGTGGTCGCCCATCCTCTGCTGGTAGACGTAGAAACGAGGCTCGGCCTCGCGCACGAACACGCCGGCGCCCATGAAGCGTCGGAGGTTGCGGGCACCGGTCGCGTAGACGCGGTCATCGTAGAGACTGACGTCGGGAGGGAGGTCGATCTCGGGCTTGTTGATGTGGAGGAAGGAAATCTCGTTGCCGTCCGCGATACTCCGGGCCTCTTCGGAGTTGATCACGTCGTACGGCGGTGCGGCCACGCGTTCCGCCAACTCGGGGCGGGGCCGCAAGGCCCGGAAAGGACGCACGTCGGACATCGGCCAACCTCCGGCGCCGGAGAGCCGGCTTCCGGTGTGAAAGTTATCACGAACTGGCTTTTCTCACCACCCCCGTACGAGCCCTGGGGCATGCCCATCGCCAACACGCTTGGCTCGAGGCTTGAGCCGTCGATACAAAGGGGCGTGTTTTGCCTTGAGCCTCTTACGTGGAGCCTCTCGCCTGCTTCTGTGGTACAAGAGCGCATGGCCTTCGGCAGCCGCGCGCGGGCGGTGGCACGCCTCGTCGTCTTCGCGGTGGGCTCCTGGGTAGTGGTTGCTCGGGCGATTGGCGCCGTGCTCTCGCGGTTTCCCCAGCGGTGGCCCCGCACTGCGCCGCACAACTCGCGGTGGGCGCGATTGGGGCAGCGCTGCCTCGGCATCGGGGTCCGTTGCCTCGGTGAGCTGCCGCCTCCGGGTGCCCTTGTCGTCTCGAACCACTACGGGTACGCGGACGTGGTCACGATCGGGGGGCTCTTCCCGGTGGTGTTCGCGGCCCGGCACGACATGCGGCGCTGGCCGTTGTTCGGCGCGCTGGCCGCCTCGGGGGGCACGATCTTCATCAACCGGCAGCTCAAGCGGGCCGGGGCCCGGGGGGTTGCTCATGTGGCGGCGGCGCTGGCGGCAGGCGCCACGGTCCTGGGCTTTCCCGAGGGCACCTCGACCGACGGCACGGACCTGCTTCCCTTCCGCAGCGGGATCTTCCAAGCCGCGGTGGATGCTCGGGCGCCCGTGGTGCCCGCGGCGGTACGCTACGTGGCGCTCGACGGCAAGCCGATCACGGCCGAAAACCTCGACGTGGTGGCCTGGTTCCGCGGCGAGGGCTTTCTCGGTCATGTGCTGCGCATGGCCTCGCACCGCTCCGTGCTGGCCGAGGTTCGGTTCGGGGAGCCGCTCCGGCCGCCGCACGCGAACAGGCGGGTACTGGCGGCCGCGGCCGAGGCCCGCGTTCGGGAGTTGCGCGGGATGCCTCTGGGCAAGCCGGCCGCGCCGCCCCCGCCAGAGCCGGTGGAGAGAGGAGCCACGGCGTGACGGAGCTGACGGTCGGGATCGCTGTCCTCGCTGCGGTCATCGTGGTCCTCCTGCTGGTTCAACTCGGCCGTTCGGTCGCCCAGGGCCGAGCGATGCGGGATGAGCTGGCGCGCGTCCAGCTCGCGCTGGCCACCTCACAGCGCGACGCATTGGCACAGGTGGGCGGCCAGCTCACGTCGGTCGTGGGCGACTTTCACCGGCGCCTGGCCGAGTTCGGCGAGAAGGTACAGAGTGGCCAGACCACCAGTGGGGAGGCCCTGCGCCAAGGTCTGCAAAGCGCCACCACGGTGTTCGGCGAGCTCCGTGGCCAGCTGGGCCAGGTGGTCGAGATGGCCACCCGCATGGAAGCGCTTGGGCGTGAGATCGACGAGCTGCAGGGGATCCTCAAGGCCCCGAAGCTGCGCGGCAACCTGGGCGAGTCGTCGCTCGAGGAGTTTTTCCGATTGGTGCTCCCGCCCGGTTTCTGGGAGATGCAGTACCGATTCCGGGACGGGCAGACGGTGGACGCCGTGATCAAGCTGCGCGGCCACCTCGTGCCGGTGGACGCGAAGTTCCCACTCGAATCTTTTCAGCGGCTGCTGGCCGCCGAGGACGACACCGCGCGCAGGGCCGCGCGCAAGGAATTCGACAGATCGGTTAAGGGGCGCATCGACGAGATCGCCGACAAGTACATCCGCCCCGGTGAGGGCACCTTCGAATTCGCGCTCATGTTCATCCCCGCTGAGAACGTCTACTACGAGGTCATCATCAAAGATGAGAGCCTGGGTGAAGGGGGCTCGCTGCTCGCATACGCGACCTCGCGCAGGGTCGTACCGGTCTCTCCCAACTCGTTCTACGCCTACCTCTCCACCATCGTGACCGGCCTCAAGGGGATGCAGGTGGAAGAGCGAGCGCGCGAGATCCAGGCTAGTTTGGGCCAGCTGCAGACCGATTTCGGCCGTCTCGCGGAGGTCTTCCGGCTGGTCGGGACTCATATCGGTAACGCTCAGAAGAAGTACGAGGAGGCGGAAAGGCTCGCCGGTAAGTTCGAGGACCGCCTGCAGGCGGTGACCGAGCGCGAACCGGAGCCTCCTCTGCCGGGCAGCGACGCCCCGCCGCTTCCGGACAAAACCTAGCAGACAGAAGGCAAGAGGCAAGAGGGGCAGAATGGGAGCTGCAATGTCCCGTGGCGAGCCGCTTTTGAGGCCTCCACCGTGCGCCGCCGTTTGCCTTCCCTCGTTCCTCGTGCCTCGTCCCTTTCGTCGCTTCTGCTACCTTCTTCCGTGATGGGGCAGCTGACCTCCCGTCTGCGGCACACGTTTCGCGCGCTGCGGCACCGCAGCTTCCGCGTCTACTGGGTGGGGCAGTGGGTCTCGGTGAACGGCACCTGGATGCAGACGACCGCCCAGGCCTGGCTCGTCTATCGCCTCACCGACTCGCCGCTGGTGCTGGGACTGCTTTCGGCGGCGCGCTTCGGTCCGTCGCTGTTGGGCGCACCGTTCGCGGGTGTCATGACCGACCGCTTCCCGCGCCGACCGCTGGTGCTGCTGACCCAGTCGGCTAGCCTGGTGCAGGCGAGCCTTCTTGCGGCGCTCACGCTATCCGGCGCGGTCAGGGTCTGGCACGTGCTGGCAATAGCGTTCCTCCAGGGGATCGTGGACACACTGGACATGCCGGCACGCCAGACGCTGCAGGTGGACATTGTTGGCATCGAAGACCTGCAGAGCGCGGTCTCGCTCAACTCCTCGGCCTTCAACGCCGCACGCATGCTGGGGCCCGCCGTTGGCGGTGCGCTCGTGGCTGCCTGGGGCGAGGGGGTGTGCTTCGCCGTGAACGCGGCCAGCTACCTCGCGGTCCTCGTGGCGCTGCTGATGATCCGCACGCCACCGGCGGTTCGCGCGCCTTCGGGTTCGCTACGCTCCGATCTCGTGGAAGGGCTTCGCTTCGCGTGGGGTGACCCTGAGGTGAGGTTGACCCTCGCGGCCGTCGCCGTCACCTCGATGTTCGGCCTCTCGTACATGACGCTGCTGCCCGTGTTCGCGCGCGACGTCCTGCACGCCGGTGCCACCGGCTTCGGCGTGCTGGTGGCGAGCGCGGGCCTCGGCGCCGTGTTCGGCGCCCTGGGCGCAGCCTCGCGCAGCGGCGCGCGGGGGACGCACCTGGTCATGGCCCTGGGCCAGTCGGCGCTCGGCGTGGGCCTGGTGGCTCTGGCGCTCACCACCCATCTGGCCGTGGCAACGTCATGGCTCGTGCTGGTCGGGCTGGGAGTTGCGATCCAGCTGACCACTACCAACGGCTTCCTCCAGACCACGGCACCTGACCACCTGCGCGGGCGGGCGGTCTCGCTGTACATCTGGCTGTTCTCGGGGCTCGCCCCGATCGGGGGGTTGGCCGCGGGCTGGGCAGCCGAGAACGTGGGCGCCCCCTGGACGGCGGCCGGGGCCGGGGCGGCATGCGTGCTTTCCGCCCTCCTCATGGGTTTCGAAATACCTCGGTTGAGGCGGGCGTTGGCGAGGCCGTCGGGGCGAGCGAGCGGGAGGGAAGAACGATGAAGGTCGAGATCACCTACTGTGTGTCCTGAAACTACGAGCCCAGGGCCGCCGGTCTGGCGGCCGAGCTCAAGCAGGAATTCGGAGCGAGCGCCAGGCTCGTCAAGGGGTCCGGCGGCATCTTCGACGTGGTGGTGGACGGAAAGCTCGTCTTCTCCAAACACGGGACCGGCCGCTTCCCCGAGCCGGGCGAGATCGTCAAGACCCTGCGCGCGAACGCGAGCTGACGCTCGGGGCCGGTACTGCCACGGTGCCCCGTCCCTCGGCTAGAATGGCTGCGTGGGGCGTGCCAAGTCTCACCTGCCGCCCGCGAGGGTCGGCCTTGCGGTCAAGCTTTCCAGCCCGGAGGCTATAGCTCTAGGCAAGGACATCCTTCGCAAGCTTGCCGGCCACGGCGTCGAGGGCGTTGCGGAGGCTGAGTCCGCGTCGGCCCTTGGCGTCCGTCCCGGGCCGGTCCGCGCCGAACTCGGCCGTCACGTGGACGCCGTGGTGGTGCTGGGCGGCGACGGGACGTTTCTTTCTGTGACCCGGGGCTGCCCGACCGCCACACCGGTGGCCGGCGTCAACCTTGGGACGCTCGGCTTCCTGACCGAACACAGCCGGGAGAGGGCGTTCTCCCTGATCGACGATCTGCTATCGGGAAATGTGAGCATCGAACAGAGGGACAGGTTGCAGGTCGTGGTCGGCGACGGCGCGGAGAGGCAGGAGTTCCTTGTCCTCAACGACGTTGTGATCAACAAGGCCGCTCTGGCGCGCATTCTGACGATCAACGTGGAGGTCAACGGCGAGTTTCTCTCCCGCTACTACGCCGATGGTTTGATCTTTGCCACCCCTACCGGCTCGACCGCCTACAATCTCTCCGCCGGCGGCCCGATCGTGCACCCCGGCCTGGGCGCGATGCTCATCACGCCGATCTGTTCGCACACGCTTCGGGATCGCCCGCTGGTCGTGCCGCTGGACCGCCGGGTGCGGGTGTGGGTGGACAGCGGTGACCAGGAGGTCTACCTGACCCTCGACGGCCAGCACGGCATGCCCCTGCCCGCCAACGCAATTGTAGAGATCAGCGCCGCGAAGGAACCGCTCTCGCTCATCCGCGACCGCACGACGAGCTTCTTCTCGATCCTCCACAAGAAGCTCAAGTGGGGCGAGCGGGAGGGGTGAGGTGCTCCGGTACCGTCCACACCTGACCCGGACAACACTCGGGTTGTTGCTCGCTGTCGTCGGCTGGGTTGCCGTCGTGGCCTTCGTCACGTGGGTTCTCGAGCTCCCCGCGACGCGGGCGTGGCTGGGGAGGCAGCTCACGGAGAGGGTCGGGTCTGCCATCGGCCAGCCCGTGCGGGTCGCGGACCTGCACCTGTCGCTCCTGCCCCCGCGCGTGGTGCTGAAGGGGGTCGAGGTCGGTCCGCCCGCCTCTCCGGTGCTCAAGGTCGCCCTCGCGGGCGTGACCATCGGCGAACTCAGGCTCGCCGACCGCGAGGTCGTCGTGGACCACGTGCGGCTCGTTGGCGTCCGTGTCGCCCTCGAGACGCCACCGGCGCCTCGCCAAACATCGGGCGCCGGCTGGGTCAGGGTGTCGGTGCGGCAGCTCGAGCTCGAGGACGTCCAGATAGACAAGCTCGCGATTCCCGGTGGTCTGGTGCTCTCCGCCCGGGATGTGGAGGCTCGGTGGAACGGAACGCGGCGCTACCCGATCAGCTCGGCGGTCGCCCACGTCGGCTCGTTCACGCTCGCGTTCCCCGACATGGATCCGATCTCGGGGACCCTGATGGCGTGGGGTCGAAAAACCGAAAAGGGCTGGGAGCTCGGCCGCCTGAGGGCTCACGGCGCCGAGTGGTCGGTGGAGGCGAGCGGGAGTCAGGCAGGGCCCGCCGCGCGCACCGAGGGGATGGTGGAGGTTGAGCTCGCGGCGCTCGACCGAACCCTGAGGATCGGCGCCGGGCTCGAGGGCAGGGTGACGGCGCGTTGGCAGGCGACCATCCAGGGGAGGGACTTCCGCGTGGATGCTGCGGTCTCGGGCCCCAAGGTCAGGGTGGCCAACTTGGACTTCGGGGACCTGAACGGGGAAGCCCACATCGCGCCGGAGGGCCTGGAGGCCACGGTCTATCGGGCGACCTTCGCTGGCGGCGATTTCGAGGGCTCGTACACGCTCGGCAGCTTCGGCCCACCCTGGCCCCACCGTGTCGCGGCCCGGGGCGGGGGAGTGAGCCTGGCGGGTTTTCTCCGAGTGCTCGGCGCCGACGACGCCGGGCTGTCGGGGACCTGTACCGTCAACGCCGATGTGGCCTGGTCCGGCCGCGCGTTCAAACAGGGCTTCGGCACCGGCGTGGCCGACATCCAGGCCGGCAGCGGCGATGTCCCGGTGGCGGGGAGGGTCGTGCTCACCCTCGAAGGCGACGGGGCGTTGGGCTTCAATGCCAGGAGCGCCACGCTCGCCGGGGCGCCCTTGAAGTGGGATGGCCGGCTGACCCTGGGCACGTGGATTCCCAACTGGAGGTTCCGGGGCGAAAGGACGCCGGTGCGAGCGATCGCGCGCCTCCTGCGGGGCTGGGTCGGAACCGAGGTCCTGCCTTCGGAGCTGCGGGGAGAGGTGGCCGCGGATGTCAACCTGAAGGGGCCCTTTCAGGACCTCGAGGTCGAGGGGACGGTGGCCGTCGCTCCGGTGTCGTTCGGCCCGGTGGACGCAGACGGGCTGGAGGGTGCTTTCCAGGTCGGGCACGGGGTCCTCTCGGTGTCAAGCGGCGTGATTCACGTCGGTTCCGGCCGCGTGAGGTGCCAGGGTGAGTTGCGATACGGCAGGGGTGGCGAGCTGCAACTCGCCCTGGAAGGCGACGGGGTCCCACTCGACCGGATGGTCGCGTGGGGCGGCGTCCACGCCCCACTCGCCGGAAACGTCGACCTTACGGGAGCGTTGTCCGGCACGATCGACTCGCCCCGGGCCGAGGCCGGGCTGCGGCTTTCGGATGTTGCGGTCGCCGGGGTCGTCCTCGGGGGCGGCTCGGGGCAGGTGCGTCTGGAAGACGGGGTCGTCAACGTCTCAGGGCTGTCGGTAGGGCCCTTCAGCGCGGCCGCAACGGTGGACCTGTCCCGGCGCGAGGCGGTGGTGGACGCCAGCCTTTCCGGCTTCGGGCTCGATTCGATCGCCCCGCCGCTTGCCCGCATGGCGGGTGGGGCCCTCGACCTCACGCTGCACGGGGCGTTTCCCTTCGACAGTCCTGCGGGCCGGCTGGAGGTGGCCAGCGCACGAGGAGCGCACGGGTTCGTCGAGCTGGACGCCGAGGGCGTGCGACTCGAGCTCTCCCGCCCGGATGTCTGGCACGTGGTCGGCGACCTTCGCCGCACCAGGGGCGAGTTCAACGGCAAGCTGAACTTCGGGGTCGAATCCTGGCACGCACTCGGCAAGGACCTCGCCGGCACCGAGCTGCCGGTCGAGGGCCGGATGGCGGGCGAGGCGGAGGTGCGCCTGGCACCACCTCGACCCGCACTGCTCAACTGCGTCTTGAAGGAGCTCGAGGTCGAGGTTGAGGGCGAGCGTGCCGCACTCCAGAAGCCCGTCAACTTCGTCATCGAAGGTGGATCGATCCGCCTGGAGGGTGCCACGCTGGTCGGCGAGCGAGCGAACCTCTTCGTTCGGGCCGCACGTGCGACCGACGGAGCCCTCTCCGGAAACATCGCAGGCGAGCTTCCCGGGGAGCTTCTGGGCCTGGTTTGGCGGGAAGCCCGTCCGAAGGGGCGCGTCGAGCTTCTGGGCGAAATCGCCGGCACCGACTCCGCTCCCAGGTTCGAGGGGATCGCACGAGTCTCCGAGGCTTCATTGCGGCTGCCGGGTTTGCCCGAGCCGGTCACGCGGATCTCGGGCGTGGTGGAGTTCGTTCCCGAGGTGATCCATTTGGACGGGCTCAGCTTCTCCCTTCTGGGCGGTGGTGGGGTGTGCGACGGTCGTGTGGTCCTCGTGCCGCAGTTCGAGCTCGACCTCGCCCTGCATGCAAAATCCGTGAGCTGGCCACTCACCACAGGCCTGAGGCCGATCCTCTCGGGCGAGTTGCGGCTCGTCGGGCCGCCGGAGAACCTCCTGCTCAGCGGCAGACTGTCGCTTCAGCGCACCTACTACCGCCGCCAGGTCGACCTGCAGAAGCTCGTCGTCGAGGCGATTCTTGCCCGTGACCGCGCCCGGGCGGACGAGGAATCGCCCATAACCCTCAACATCGCGGTGGACGTGCCCGGCACGTTCGAGGTCGAGAGCCCGCTCGCACGCCTCACAGCCAGTGGCTTGCTCCGGATCGTCGGCACGACTGCCAGGTACGGGGTTCTGGGGCGGCTCGAGGCCCTTCCGGGCGCCGAGCTTGAATTCTCGGGCACGCGCTACCAACTCGATCGCGGTGTGGTGATGTTCAACAGTCCCGACAGCATCGAGCCTCGATTGGACGTGCTCGCGCGCACCACGGTCCAGTCGTACGACATCACGGTCAGCCTCGTCGGCACGCTCGATCGCATGACGCCGACGTTCACCAGCGTCCCGGCCCTCCCCGAGATGGACATCATCTCGCTGCTGGTCGTGGGAAGGCGCGGGAGCGAAGCAACCGCATCGCAGACCGGGGCCGCGGCCTCGTCGTTCATCACAGGGACGTTGACGGGGGCGGTCACAAATCGCGCTCGAACGCTCCTCGACGTGGACCAGCTCCAGGTCGACCCGTTCGCCAGCACCCAGAGCGGCAGCCCCACGGCGCGCCTCACCGTCGCCAAGCAACTGACGCGCGACTGGCTCTTCGTCGTGTCCACGAACCTCACCTCCAACCGCGAGGAAATCGTCACAAGCCGGTGGCGCCTGGGCCTGGGAATCTACCTCGAGGCGGCGCGGGAGGCGGACGGCTCGTACTCTTTGGGGATCCAGTGGCAGCGCCGATACTGACCGCGGTGCTCGCCGCCGCCTCGCTGCAGTGGGGAGCCACCCCGGTCAGCAAGGTGGAGCTCGAAGCCCCCGGGTACCACGCGCCACACCGCCTCCGCCACGTGTTCGGGGTGCCGGAGGGGAGCGCGCTGTCACGCTCGGAGATCCGGAGCGGAGTGCAGGCGCTCCTCGCGACAGGCGTGGTCGAGGACGTCGTGGTGACGGTCGAGGAGGGCCGCGACGGCGCGGTGATCCGCGTCAGGGTGCAGCCTGCGTCGCGGGTCCAGAGCGTGGACATCGTCGGGTTGCCTTCGTCGGAGACGAAACGCGTGCGCGCTGCGCTCGGCCTGGTCACGGAAGCACCGCTCTGGGTGCCGGCCTTCGAGGCGGCGCTCGAGAGGGCGAGGCAGGGGATGGTCGAGAACGGCTACCCCGACGCGCGCCTGAGCCCCGACCTGCGTTTCGATGTTCAAAACGGTGTGGTCGCTGTGACGGTGAGCGGTGAGCTCGGCACGCCACAAACCTTCAAGCTGTTGGAAGCGCCGGGCCTGCCGTTGCAGCTCAAGCCCGCGGAGCTCCTGGCCCTTTGCAGGCTGGGAGCCGGACAGCGCCTCACGACTGCCAACCTGGAGGGCGCTCGCCGCCGCCTCGCGGCGTACCTGCGTCGCGAGGGTTATTGGGAGGCGGAGGTGGCGTCGCCGACGGTGAGCGGAGGTGCCGACGGCGCAACCGTGGAGCTCGAAGCGCACGCCGGGCCGCACTACGAGCTGGAGCTGCGGGGCCTCAAGAGGACCAAGAGTCTGGAACAGCAAGCGCTGCCGTTTCTCCGGGGCGAGGAGACGTTCAACGAAGCTGCCGTGGATGTGGTCGCCGAGCGGGTGCGGATGTTCCTCCAGCAGGACGGCAGGCTCCTGGCCAAGGTCCAGGGCGAGGTTGTCCAGAAGGGAAACGACAGGGTCCTGCGGCTCCAGGTGGACCCCGGCGACAGGACCCCGATCATCGCGGTGCGTTTCCCCGGGCTGCACTCCTTGCCGGAGAAGGAGTTGCGCCAGAGGGTCGGCGCGCGGACCGGGCGCTTCTGGCGGTGGGGCGGCGAGCCTGTGGACGGCGAGACGCTGGAGGCCGACGCCTCATCGGTGCTGGCGATGCTCCGTTCGGCCGGATTTGCCGATGCCCGCGTCGATGCGCCTCGGATCGTGCCGAGCGGGGACGGCGTGGCCATCGAGTTTCCCGTGGAAGAGGGCGTCCGGACTCTGGTGCGGGCCGTCACCGTCGAAGGAGTTCCGGCCGACGTCAAGCCGCCGGAGCTGCAGGTGGTCAAGGGTGGACCCTGGAGCCAGGGCGCGGAGGAGCAGGCCGCGACGCTGATCGAGGCGGCGATCACGAACGCGGGCTACCCCGATGCGCGCGTGAACGGGTCGCACACATGCGAGGAGCATTCCTGCTCGGTCACCTTCGTTGCCCAGCCTGGCGAACGGGCGGTGGTGGGCAGAATCGTCGTGGCGGGTCTGGCGCAAACGAGCCCTCGCGTGGTCGAGACGGTGGCCGGGCTCGAGCCGGGCGAGGTCGCAGGGCCGGAGGCACAGCTTGCGGCGCAGCGCCGTCTCCTGGCGCTCGGCATCTTCCAGGGCGTGAGCATTGAACCGATCCCGGACCAGGACAGCGGCGGCCGCCGCGGCCTGGTGATCGACCTCACCGAGGGCCCTACCGGGGCCTATGCCTTCGGCCTCGGCTACGACACCGAGCGGAAGATTCAGGTCTCGCTCTCCTGGTCCGAGCTCAACCTGTTCGGCACCGGCCGCAGCCTGACGTTCGACAGCCGCATTTCGCGCCTGGAAAGCCGGCTTCAGTTGACCTACCTCGAACCCCAGAACCTTGGCCTGCTGGGTTTCCCCACCTCGATCTCGGTGTACCGGACGCAGCAGGTCTTCACGTCGTTCCAGGTGACCCAGCGCGGTTTTCTTGCGACCTTCGGCGATCAGTTGAAGCGGCCCTGGCGGCCGCTGCTGCGCTTCAACTACCAGATCGTCGAGAACAATGCGCCCGACGAGGTTCTCTCCGACCTGGAGAGGAGCCAGAAGAACCTTCACATCGCGTCGCTCACACCCAGCCTCACCTGGGACACGCGCAACGACATCCTCGTGCCCACCAGCGGTTCGTATGCCTCGGTCGAGTGGCAGCACGCGTTCAAGCTCATCAAGGGCGACGCGGAGTTCGACCTGCTGAACCTGTCCTTCTCGACGTACCAGCCCGTGGCGGGCGGCGTCCTGGCGTTCTCGCTGCGGGGAGGGGCGATCGGGCCGCGTAATCCCAAGCCCGATCAGCCCGACAACCTCCAGGTGCCCGTCAACGTGCGGTTCTACGCCGGAGGCCGGGCGACACACCGGGCGTTCCCGATCGACCTTTTGGGCATTCCCAACGAGACCCTGGGCTGCACGACGCTGCCCGACATGACCTGCAAGGAACCGGTGAGCGTGGTGGCGGTCGGAGGATCCGGGCAGCTGATCACGAACCTCGAGTGGCGCTTCCCGATATTCAGCGTGCTCGGGGGCACCATGTTCGTCGACGGAGGCAACGTCTGGCCGGCCTGGCGCGCCATCCGCGTTGGCCAGATGCGCTGGGGGGGCGGTATCGGCCTTCGGGTCGACACGCCGGTGGGGCCGATCCGTCTCGAGTACGGCTGGAAGTTCAAACCCGAGACGTACCTGTTCAAGAACCCCGAGGGTCCTCCGTCGCTCGTGAGGGAATCGCCGGGAGAGCTCTTCTTTTCGTTCGGCAACGCCTTCTAATTTCAGCCAAAGGCCGCCAGGAACCGGCCAGCATCCTGGCGCGGCATGCAGCTGCTCGTTCCTTTGTTGCACAAGGGGTGTATGATGAAGCGCCCCGCCGGTCGACGGCAGGGCGGAAAGAGGGCATTAGAATGCGGCGAAACTTCGTCCCCCTCGCGCTTGCCGCGTGGCTCGCGGCGACGGTCGCGGGCGCACAGCTTTCCCAGACCTTTACCGAGTGGCCCATCGGGCCAGCCGGTTTCCTGCTCACGGACGCCGAGCGCAAGGCGTACGCCCAGGTCAAGTCGGACGCCGAGGCACAGGCCTTCATCGACTTGTTCTGGGCGAAGCGTGATCCCGACCTCAACACGGTTCAGAACGAGTTCAAGCTCGATTTCGACATGCGGGTAACCGCCGCCGACAAGCAATTTTCCGCGGACAGGATCAAGGGGAGCATGTCTGACCGCGCCAAGGTGCTGATCCTGATGGGACGCCCACTGGCCGTGCAGAACCTGTCGCCGGGCGCCGATGAAGAGGAGAACAACCGCCCAGGGTTCCTCGAGCGCGGCG
>Ga0256868_10000989_pt1 | contig 16046 bp, 14 predicted proteins | sample RVTome_13_FD_187341 | JGI IMG/M metagenome (GOLD analysis project Ga0256868, IMG submission 187341) | Soil microbial communities from uranium-contaminated site in the Upper Colorado River Basin, Wyoming, United States - RVT92D227 HiSeq ...
CCCTCGAGAGACAACGGATCTCCATCCGCAAGAGGGCCCTGGTAATTGGAGGAGGGCTGGCAGGGATGACGGCGGCCCTGAGTTTTGCCGAGCAGGGGTTTGAGGTCTCCCTGGTGGAACGGGAGGTGGAGCTGGGGGGGAATATGCGTCATATCCACTATGCCCTCTCCGGGCAAGACCCCCAGGCCTTCCTGCAGGAGTTGATCGGCAAGGTCATGGCCCACCCCTCCATCCAGGTGATAACCAATGCCGAGGTCGTCGATCATGAGGGGATACAGGGCAACTTCTCCACCGGCGTGATGATCGCCCCTGCCATGACCTACAGAAGAGTGGAGCACGGGGTGGCTGTCTTGGCCACCGGCGGCGAGGAATACAAGCCCACGGAGTACCTCTACGGGCAGCACCCGCGCGTCATCACGCAGATGGAGCTTGAGGGGCGGATAGCCCGGGGGGAGCTCGATCCGAAGGAGCTGGGTCGGGTCGTGATGATCCAGTGCGTGGGGGCACGTACGAAGGAGCGCCCCTCGTGCAGCAGGATCTGCTGCGCAATCGCGATCAAGAACGCTCTCAAGCTCAAAGAGCTGGTGCCGGACCTTGATATCCATGTCCTCTACCGGGATATCCGGACCTATGGATTGCTGGAACAGTACTACACCCGGGCCAGGGGGCAGGGGGTGTCCTTCACCCGGTACCTCCCCGAGCGCAGGCCCAAGGTGCAGGGGGCAGATGAGCGGGTCACCATCAAGGTTTGGGACGACGCCCTGAGGCGTAATCTCATCATCGAGGCCGACCTCCTCGTTTTGAGCGCGGCAATCATCCCGGGTGAGAACGAGGAACTCGCGGCCATGTTCAAGGTCCAACGGACCTTGGAAGGGGCCTATCTCGAGGTCCACATGAAGCTGCGACCCGTGGATTTCGCCAGAGAGGGGCTCTACATGTGCGGCCTTGCCCACGCGCCGAAGCTCATGGATGAGACCATCTCCCAGGCGCAGGCTGCGGTGGCCAGGGCAGCCACCCTCCTTGCCAAGGATGAGATAGAGGTGGGAGGGGTTGTGGCCCGGGTCGATTCGGAGCTCTGTGCCGCCTGTTTGATCTGTGTGCGGGCCTGTCCCTATGCCGTGCCCGTTATCTGTCAAGACGGTTATTCCGTGATAGACCCGGCCAAGTGCCAGGGGTGCGGCAACTGTGCAGCCGAGTGTCCCCAACGGGCGATCCAGCTCCAGCACTACCGGGATGTACAGCTTATCGCCAAGGTGACGGCCTTGGCTCAGGAGCAGATGAATGCCATTTGAACCGCAGATCCTCGCCTTCTGTTGCGAGCATTGAGCCTATTCCGCAGCGGACCTGGCAGGTTCGATGAGAAGGAGTTATCCCGCGAATGTCAAGCTCATCAGGGTTCCCTGTACCGGCAGGGTCGATGAAGTACACTTCCTCAAGGCCTTTGAACAGGGGATAGATGGGGTCTATGTGGCGGGCTGTCTGGAGGGGGAATGTCACTTTCTCAGGGGTAATTTGCGGGCCAAGAAGCGGGTGGGGCATGTGAAGCGGATCCTGACTGCCCTGGGGATCAACCCGGAGAGGCTCCAAATGTACAACCTCTCGGCGGCCATGGGGGGGAGATTCGTGGAGATCGCCCAGGAGATGACAGAAAAGGTGAGGGCTTTGGGCCCGAGCCCCGTTAAAACGGGGCAGGGCAGGGAATTTATCGAGGAACAAGGGGAGGGGAAAAAGCGATGATCGTTGCAGTGGCCAAACCCATAGCGGATATTGTAGCGATGATCGATCGATACGATAAGATCATCCTGGCAGGATGCAAGGCATGCGTTGCCGTCTGCGCGGCAGGGGGTGAAAAAGAGGTCCAGCTCCTTGCCTCAGCCCTGAAAACGGCGAGAAAGACCGGGGGCAGGGAGATAGAGATCCGGGAGATAACCTTGGAGCGGCAGTGCGACCCGGAGTATGTGGAGCAGATCAGGGGCTTTGCCGGGGAGTACCAGGCCATCCTGTCCATCGCCTGCGGGGTGGGGGTCCAGTATATGGCCGAGCATTACAAGAATATCCCCGCCTTGCCCGGCCTGAACACCGCTTTTATGGGGGGGTCTCTCGAGCAAGGGGTCTGGAGCGAACGGTGTCAAGGGTGCGGCACGTGTATCCTGCACCTCACCGGAGGGATCTGCCCCGTCACCCGCTGTTCAAAGAGCCTGTTTAACGGCCCGTGCGGCGGCTCCTCGAAGGGAAAGTGCGAGGTGAACCCCGAGATCGAATGCGGCTGGCAGCTCATCATCGACCGCCTCAAGGCATTGGGGGAGTTTGAGAACAGGTTTGCCGAGCTCTTCCCCATCAAGGATTGGTCAACCAGCAGGGATGGTGGGCTGAGAAGGATCACGAGGGAGGATTTGAGGCAATGAAGACGGGAAGCCGCCTGGAGAAGGTCTTGGAGAAGGGTGCATTTGCCGTCACCTCGGAGTGCGGCCCTCCCCGCGGGGCCGATCCCGATGTCATCCGCGAAAAGGGAAAGCTGTTAAAAGGTGTCGTTGATGCGGCGAACATCACCGACTGTCAGACCGCTGTAGTCAGGATGTCGAGCCTCGCCTCCTGTCTTATCCTCAAGGAGATGGGGTTTGACCCCATCCTCCAGATGGTCACGAGGGACCGCAACCGCATTGCCATCCAGAGCGACATCTTGGGGGCGGCGGCCCTGGGGATCAATAATATCCTCTGTCTGTCCGGAGACCACCAGCGCTTTGGCGACCACCCCCAGGCCAAGAACGTCTATGATATAGATTCCATCCAACTCATCATGACGGTGAAGCGGATGCGGGATGAGAAGAAGTTGGTCAATGACCAGGAGCTGACAAAGGCCCCGCAGCTCTTTATCGGGGCAGCTGCCAACCCCTTTGCCGACCCCCTTGAGATCAGGGCCCTCAGACTGGCCAAGAAGGTGGCGGCAGGGGCCCAGTTTATCCAGACCCAGTGCATCTTTAACCTGGAGCGCTTTGCCGAGTGGATGCGGCAGGTGGTCGATATGGGGCTCCACGAGCGGGTTGCCATCTTGGCCGGCGTCACCCCGCTCAAGTCCGTCGGCATGGGAAAGTATATGAAGAACCAAGTGCCGGGAATGGATGTGCCCGATGCCGTCATTGAGAGGCTCAAGGGGGTGCCGAAGGAACGACAGGGCGACGAGGGGATAAAGATCTGTATCGAGACCATCCAGCGCTTACGGGAAATGGAGGGGGTGAGGGGCGTCCACATCATGGCCATTGAGTGGGAGGAAAAGGTCCGTGAAATAGCCGAGGGCGCCGGCCTGCTTCCGAGGCCGAAGGTGTAACAAATAAAAAAAGGAGGGGGAGTAGCAATGGCGAAAAAGATCTTATTAGTTGATGACGACCCTGATCTGGTGGAGGCTGTTTCCACCATCCTGGAGAGCAAGGGATATGCGGTGGCCAAGGCTTATGGAGGGGTCGAAGGGCTGAAAAAGGTCCGGACCGAGCGCCCGGATCTTATTGTCCTCGATGTGATGATGCCGGGCAAGGATGGGTATGAGGTCTGCAAGGAGCTGAAGGCCGACGAAAAATATCGGTCCATACCCATTCTCTTACTCACCGCCGTCGTCTCGCATATACCTACCACCAAGTACACGCATCAAATGGGGATGGATATGGAGGCTGATGACTACATGGACAAACCGGTGGAACCCGAAGAGTTGGTCAAAAGGGTGGAAACCCTTATCGCTAAATAGTGGAGTCCTGTCGCACTGCGACATCTCCCGTTTTACGGGACCCCGTTGTCCTCAGAAATCATATTGAGGTGCGGGGCCGCCATTCAGATTTTGCCGCCTTGCGGCATGATGTCCTTAAAAGATTTAAAGGAGCATCATTATATAAAGTGGGGCGGGATTGAAGAGCGGAGAGTACACCGTGAGTGAGAAGACGAAGATGCTGGTGATCGACGACGAAGCCGTCATGCGCGATGGCTGTTTTCGGATACTCGCCAAAGAGGGGTGTGAGGTCTTCACCGCCGCAAATGGGGAGGAAGGGCTAGCGGCCATCAAGGAGGATCCTCAGGGCTTTGCCGTGGTGCTCCTTGACCTCAAGATGCCGGGGATGGGCGGGATGGAAGTGTTGGAAATGGCCCGGGAGGTCAACCCCGCCCTCCTGATCGTCGTCATCACCGGCTACGCAACCGTCGACTCGGCTGTCGAGGCCATGAAGAAGGGGGCCTATGACTTCATAGCCAAGCCCTTCTCGCCGGATCAACTCCGTCTGGTGATCAACAGGGCCTTGGAGAAGAAGAAGCTCGAGCTGGAGGCGGAGCAGTTGCGGGCTGCTGCGGCCCGGAGCCTCAGGGACGTGGCTACGGAAAAGGGCAAGGTGAGGACCATCGTTCATTGCATGGCAGACGGGGTCTTAGTTACCGATAGAGAAGGACGTATCGTCCTCATCAACCCGGCAGCAAGCCGCATGCTGAGCATCGAGAGCACGGCGTGTCTCGATAAACCCTTGAGCGAGGCTGTGGGTGATGCAAGACTCATGGAGGCCGTGCAGGGGGTAGTGTCGCCGAAGAACCCCGAGGTGACTACCATCTCTCAAGAATTCCAGATGGGGGATTCCTTCATCAGGGCGCACACGGCGGCAGTCAAGGGCGACGAGGGAGAGGTGTTAGGGACGGTGACGGTTTTGGAGGATATGACCTATCTCTTGGAACTTGACCGCATGAAGGGGAATTTTATTGCCATGGTCTCCCATGAGCTCCGCTCTCCTATCTCTGCCATCGGGCAGAACATAAACCTGATCTTAGATGGCCTTGCCGGCGAGACAACCGAAAAACAGCGGCACCTGCTGATGAGGGCCAAGAAGCGCTCCAAGGGACTTCTCGATCTCATCGCTGACCTCCTGGAGATCTCCAAGATAGAAGCCGGTGTGACCATGCAGTGCAAGGAACCCCTCCAACTGGAGGAGGTGGTGCGCGCGGTGGTGGAGCTGATGGAGGGAGAGGCTCAGACCAAGAGGATCTCCCTCACCGCTCAGTTTGATTCCTCCCTGCCTCCTGTGTTGGGGGATAAGGATAATCTGGAGGGGGTCTTCACCAACGTGGTGAACAACGCCATAAAATATACGCCGGAAGGCGGCAAGGTAGTGATAGAGGTATGTCCGGACGGGGATTACGTCAAGACGGTGGTGCGGGATACCGGCATCGGCATCTCCAAAGAAGACCTGCCCAGGATCTTCGACAAGTTCTCGCGGGTTAAGTCGGAGGAGACCAGAGGGATCGTGGGAACGGGATTAGGTCTTTCCATCGTCAAGGGTATTGTAGAGGCCCATCTCGGTTCCATCTCGGTGGAGAGCGAGGAGGGCAAGGGGACCATCGTTACCGTTCTCCTACCCCAGAAGACGGGATAGGGAAAAGCCCGAGGGATGAGCAATCCCCCGGGATCTGTTAAGTGGAATCCAAGGCTGTTCAAAAATGCCCAGATACAAGTTGAGCCTTGCGAAATCCCGCCTTGCGGGGGCTCGCAGCTGCTCCCACATCTTACACGAACTCCTTATCCGCAATATAGACCTCGCTCAAACGCCTTTACAATCTCCGGAGGCGGTAATAAAATGTGTTTCAAGGATGCTGTCAATGAGAATGAATAAAGAGGTTATTATGCCGATCCGCGTAAGCTGCCGTGATAAACCGCTGAATAGAGTGCAACTAGTTGAATATAAAAGGGTTAACACGCCTCTGGCAAGCGATCGAAAGGCGTCTTATACGGACAAAAAAACAAAACTCCGCATCTTATGCGGATCAATATAATCTATGTTATGCACTTATGAGAAAGGAGGTGATTCAGATGCCGAGGCGAAATGGAAAAGGCCCCTCAACTGGGGCGAAAGGACCTCGCGATGGTCGAGGCAAAGGTAAAGGCCGAGCACAGGGCAAGGGTGTCGGTAAGCGCAAGGGCGGTAAGAAAGGCACCTGCAAGTAAAGCAGAGCGCACTGCGAGGTTCCGACCCTTCCAGTGCATAACAAAGGAATGAAGAGCGACTGGGGTACACTCGCGGCGCTCGTGACCCCAGCGCCTTATCCCTGACGTTAGACAGCGCAAAATGAGGAGTCTATGAGCTATCGAATACCCAAATTCGACGACAGACTTCATGGTGATGACGCGCTTCCTGCCAACACGCGCAGGATGGATTTTTGGCGCTGGGTTTTCTGATCTCTGTGAAGATTATCTCAAAGGGATCTTCGCCGAATGGATGGTGGGTGTCTTAATCGGTCTTCCAATCGAAGACAAACACAGACTTGAATTCGGTAATTGCGATCATGTCCACCCGAACGGACTCCGCCTCGAGGTCAAGTCCACCGCGCGCTGGCAGTCTTGGAAACTTCTCGACCAAGCTGGGAATGTGCGGGCCGTGCCCAAAAAACCCGCCACTCCGTTGAACAACGGGAAGTTCAGCGTTCCGATGGCACGCGCGGCCGACACGGATGTGGTTGGGCCTACTTACAAGGCCGATGTTTACGTCTTCTGTTTCCACACGGAAACAGACCTTACTCGTTGGGACGCTCTCGACTTAGCGCAGTGGGAGTTCTACTTTCTGCGCCGTGATGTGCTACTGACGCTGGGAACTAAATCGATATCGCTCTCCAAGCTGCGTGAGCTTTGCCCGCCGATGACCGCGTCCGAATTCCGCGAGAGAATGGCTGGTGGGGGTAATGAGGGGACGGTGTTTCTGGATTGATTTAGCAAGAAGATGGGTTTTCCAGCGGCGGAGGTGGCGCGGGTTCTGGGTGTGGCAACGTCGGCTGTGATTCGGGCGGCCTGCCCCGGAGAGATGCCTGAAATCCAGAATCACCTTTAAGTTCATGCGGAAACACCGTCCCCTGTTATTCCTGAGGAGAGAGATAATATGAAAAAAAATCCACTTGTATTGATCATTTCTATTTTTTTACTCGTTGTTGCGTTGCTGGTTACAGGCTGTGCGACAATGGGACGGACCCCCACACCTTATGTCACTCCCCCAAATGCCCGAATTCAGCTTCGCAGTGATATTGTTTTTTTGACGGCAACCGAACTGGCTCAGAAAATTAGGTCTCGCGAGCTTACCTCTCTTGAGGTGGTGGATGCCTTTTTAAGCCAGATATATGCATATAATCCCCAGTTAAATGCCGTCGTCACGGTAAATGATAAAAATGCCAGGGAGCGGGCAAAGGCCGCGGATGAGGCTTTAGCAAAAGGCCACCTATGGGGGCCTCTTCATGGAGTGCCCGTAACGATTAAAGACCATTTGGCCACGAAAGGATTAAAGACCACAAGTGGTTATCCTCCGTTGGCGGATTATGTACCAGACTATGACGCTACGGTTGTCGCACGATTGCAAAACGCCGGAGCCATTATTTTAGGAAAAACGAATATGCCCGTGCTCGGAGTCGATTTTCAAACCAATAATCCCATCTTCGGGAGAACCAATAACCCGTGGGATCTTGAGAGGACACCCGGCGGCAGTACCGGAGGGGGTGCGGCTGCCGTAGCAGCCGGGCTTTCACCCTTAGAAATGGCCAGCGATATCGGCGGATCAATTCGGATTCCTTCGCATTTCTGCGGCATCTTCGGATTGAAACCAACGGAGAATATCGTGTCGGCTGCCGGATCTACTCCCGGTTTGCCGAAAAGGGAGTTTAATTCGATCCGCCATTTATTCAGTATCGGTCCCGTGGCACGGTCCATTGACGATCTGAAACTTGCCTTTTCCCTCATTGCCGGTGCCGATCCTAAGGACGTTAACGTTCCGGCAATTCCAATCGTCTACCCCAAACCCCGGCCGTTAAAGGCGCTTCGTATCGCCTGGACCGATCAGTTTCCGGGTGCAAAAGTTTCAACAGATACGATGGCCGCAATGCAAACGTTCGCAGAAAGGCTTGCGGCAAAGGGGATTAGAGTCGAAAAGATCAATCCGCCCGGCTTTGACTTCACAGATGCCTGGGAAACCTATGGAAACCTTATGGTTATGGAGGTTGGTGTTTACGTACCGTCCTATTTAAGGTTGACAGTCTATATTTTCAGATTATACAAATACATGATTTACCCTTTATCCTATAAAAAATACCTTACCGTTTTAACGAGACGCGATAATCTGATATCAAAGATGGAAGAATTTTTAGCCACGTATGATGCCTGGCTTTGCCCCGTGGCGATCACACCGGCGTATAAGCATATTACGCCGGACAAATGGTTGGGGCCTTTCCCCGTCTACACGGAAGATATGGTTGTTGATGGAGAATCCATCGACTACATGACTGCCAATGGAGCCTATACGACCATTTTTAACATTACGGGAAATCCTGTTGTCGTTATGCCCATAGGATACACCCAGTCGGGGATTCCTATAGGAGTTCAAGTTGTCGGGGCAAGATGGCAGGACGCCCGTTTGCTCACGGTTGCAGAGCAACTGTTTAAAGCAGGGGGTGCATTCAAGCATCCACCTGGCTATAAAAAGGACTGAAAAGATCCATAAGGAGGGGGACAGGCTACTTTTTGGGAAATAGTTACGCGGGATAGGGAAGAAATATGATTGTCGGCGTATTGGGCTGACAGCCCAGGCCCCCAGGCGTCTTATACTGGGCAGTCTACTCTATGTTAGGTTGCAATTTTGAACTAACAAGAATAGGGAACAGAAATGAGCACACTTTCAAACACAGAAAACAGAGTCTTGATGGCTCAGGCACGTGAATCCCTTAAGGGAAAGTGGGGATTAGGAATTGGCACAATAGTCGTTTATATGTTAGTGATGATTGCCATCCAATTAATTCCTGGTGCTGGCTGGATTATTTCCCTCCTCATCAGTGGTTCGATGTCCATAGGTCTTGCGAGTTTTGCATTGGCTCTTTCACGAAAACAAGATGCGAGGCTGTCGCAGATATTCAGCGGTTTCCAAAAGTTTGGCGTTGGTTTAGGTGCATACCTCCTTCAGCTGATATTTGTATTTCTCTGGTCGTTACTTCTGATCATTCCGGGGATTATCGCAGCACTTTCATATTCAATGACATATTACATCATTGCTGAAAATGATTCGATTGGTCCATTAGAAGCCATCACAGAGAGCAAAGAGATGATGCGTGGAAATAAATGGAAGTTCTTTTGCCTTGGCTTCCGGTTTCTCGGCTGGGCTTTATTGTGTATTTTAACTCTTGGTATAGGCTATTTATGGCTTTTCCCATATGTGATTATCAGTTTCGCACAATTTTACGATGATGTCAAAAAGAATAACGGACTAACTGCAAAACCGCAAACTGCAACGTAACAAGGCGCTCCACCGGCAGACAATTCCGCTGCCCCATTGCCGGCGGTGAGCTTGACCGTTAATCTGCATCATTCAAACAGATATCCCCAAATCCGGACGTAGATGGGGGGTAATCAAAAGCCCTCAGGGGTCTCGTTGGCAAGGTACTTGGCAACGACGGCGTGCAGAGAATCGGGGGCTGGTTTTCCCTGGTAGATGAGCTGCAAAGCATGTAAATCGGATTCCCACATAACCTCGCCAGGAGCGAGCACACAGGTGCTGCCCGGCTCGTGCGTCGTGAAAATCGTACCGTCTTTATAATAGAAATGCTCCTCTGCGCTTTGCTGGACGGCAAAGGCGCGCATGAACGGCGGGATATCGCTCGGCGTGAACCAGAGCTTGATCTCGTGCTCAGCCTCCTCACGCGTTGCCGAGGCGTGGATCAGGTTGTCCATGCGCTCTCCGATCACCACTCCTTTGTCGTTTGTCAGGGGGACAATCGTCCCTAAGGAACGGATACATCCGGGTTTTTCCTGTCTGGCATTATGGGGGTTGGTCGGCCCGGCAATCTCCCGCACCTTCCCGACCGCATTCGGGCCTTGATACACAATCGCTATCACCCTCTGCTTGTGCGGTTCGTCAGGATAGTGCAGGCGTCCCCTGATGTATTCGATGAGCGAGGGATAGAATACCTTGCCGCGATGCTCTGCATAATGCTCTTCGGCAAGCATTGTGCTGACGCTGACTACCTTGGCGCCGGCAAAGCGCAGGCCGCTATGGAACTCGGAGAGCTGAGAGAGGACATATCCTGTCAAGGAGTTCTTCAGGGCGTCTGGCTTGATGAGCACGAGTGTCTGTTCAAGTTCTTTGTTGTGCATGGTAGTTCCTTCTCGCGATATCGTAAAGAAATGCTCGCCAATACATAACAGAGTGAAGGGTGATTGTCAAGAAAAGGCACCTAGTAAAAAAGCAGGCAGATCGCTCTGTTTTGACTTTTTCTAGAACCGAGGAGGGTAAACGATGATCTATGCGAGGAATATCAGTCGGTGGCGGGCGTCGGGGAGCTCGGCGCAGGGTGATTTGATAGCGCCGTGCGCCCATTGAACTTCATAAGGGCGGCTGTCTTCTCGGTCTGCAGGATGATCTCGGCGGCAGTGGCTTTATCCCTCATGACGACGTTTTTTCTGGCCGTTACCTTGATCTTGGTGCACTTATGGGTTACCTTCTTTAACTTGACGGTGATATTCAGCTCTTCCGTCTCTGCCAGGATCTTTCTATCCCCATCCTCATCCTTGGATTGCTCACCGAGCTTAAACCCCATCCTTTTGAGCGTCACCAGGCTCGCCCTGTTCATCGTATCAAGGTCGTAGACGCAGGTCTTTTCGGAGACATTCATGTAGTAGTAGGCGGCACCCATGGAGGTGCTTGTCAGGGCAAGAGGCGCAACTACTGCACAGCCGGTGAAGATGAGGGAAGATACAGCGAGGCATACGGCGAGGATGACTGCAACTATGGGCTTGTTTCTAGGCACCACGTCACCACCCATTGCAAGTATACACGTTTTTTGGCTAAAAGCAAGTCGTGGCCCCTGGATAGGTCTCGAGCATAGGATTTTCTTTGAGGATGATCAGCTGCTTTTTTTGCCTTTCAAAAGGGCATCGAGGTCGGCGAACGGCCGGTAGGTAGAAGGCGGCTCTTTATCGCCGCCCGGCTTCGGGGCTTCATACCATTCCTCATCCAGATACTTCGTGTGCTCATTGTCGTGGCAGTAGATGCAGAGCAGCTCCCAATTGCTGCCGTCGGGGGGGTTGTTGTCGTGGTTGTGATCCTTGTGATGGACGGTGAGCTCTCGAAGCCTCTTGCCTGAAAATTCGCGCCCGCACCGCGCACAGATCCGGGGGAACATCTTGAGGGCCCGCTCCCGATAGGTCTTCTCCTGAAGCTCCCGCTTGTGCCGGGCCTCGGCGATGATCTGGTCTAGACTTTCTTTGTCTGATGCAGTCTTATTCGATGGCATATGCTCATCTTCGACTCATGCCGTTTTGTTCGAATCGGACCTTAGTATGAGAGATAGCAGAGGGGAACCGGAAAGTCAAGGTAAGGCGTCCAGCAAGCGCCGCCTTTACAACACCTTTCCTTGGTCCTATAATGCCTATAAGACACATTATGAGTGGTTGAAACATATTTATCAGGCAAAGGAGAGTTTTACCACGAAGAACACGAAGAAACACGAAGGTTAGAAATAGATTTAAGATCTTTTATGTCTCTTCGTGCCCTTCGTGGTGAAAAATAACGAATTTACCAGATAACGGGGGAATTTAACCACGAAGATCACCCGGAGGTGGCTCTGACCAAAGGGTCACCTTCGGTTTAGCCAGAAGGGAGACGAAGGCTAATAGATTAAGGATTTTTAGCAGTTCTTCGTGTGCTTCCCGGAGGTGGCCCTTTGGCCAGTGGTAAAAAAAACGATTAATTATGGTGGTAAACCTGAAAGATCTTTCCCTCGAGGGGATTGAAGCCCTCATCGCCGGGCTCGGCAAGGAGCGGTACCGGGCCCGGCAGATCATGCGGTGGCTCTATGGCCATGGGGCTTCTTCTCTTGACGAGATGACCGACCTGGCCAAGGAGCTGCGTGCAGAGCTGGGCCGTATCGCCCGCATCTCCTCCCTGGCGCTTCTGGCAGAGGAGCACGCCTCCGATGGTACGAGAAAGTATCTCTTCGGGCTTGAGGACGGCAACCAGGTGGAGAGTGTCTTGATCCCGGATGACGGCCGCCTTACCCTCTGCATCTCGACACAGGCGGGATGTGCCATGGGATGTCGCTTCTGCTTGACCGGCAGGGGAGGGTTTGCCAGGGATCTCACCTCCGGGGAGATCCTCGATCAGATCGTGGGGGTTATCAGGGGTCTGGGAAAGGATGAGCGGATTAGCAATTGCGTCCTCATGGGGATGGGGGAGCCCCTGGCCAACTACGATAGCGTTAAACAGGCCCTGGGGATCATGGCCTCCGATCTGGGGATCGGCCTCTCCCGCAGGAGGATCACGCTCTCCACCGTAGGGCTCATCCCTCAAATGAAGAGATTGTTCGCTGAGCAAGTGCCATGCCGGCTGGCTATTTCGCTGAATGCCACTACCCAGAAGGTCCGCAGCTACCTGATGCCCATCAGCAGGAGATATCCCCTGAGCGCCCTCTTGGCGGCGTGCCGTGCCCTCCCCCTTCCCCCCCGAGAGAGGATCACCTTCGAGTATGTCCTGATTGAGGGGATCAACGATTCCGAGGGGGATGCCGTGAGGCTGACCAGGATCCTCAGGGGTATCCGCTGCAAGGTAAACCTCATTCCCCTCAATGAGTGTCCCGGTATTTTATTCCACAGGCCGAAGGAGAAGGCCGTCCTTCGATTTCAAAAGGCCTTGCTGGATGGGGGATACACGACGATCATCAGGGAGAGCAGGGGGGGTGCAATCTCAGCTGCCTGTGGCCAGCTGCGGGGGCGGATTAGAGGATCTTGATCTCCTCCTCTTTCATCCCGGCGAGGTCCCGTCGCATGGTCCGCAAGGTCTCCTCTCGTCCCTGGGCGCCTTTGGTCAGCCTCAAGGCTACCCCCTTGACTTTCTTGCCTTGCTCCTGCAAGAGGGTCTCCTTGAGCGTGCTCTGGAGGCTTGCTGCATCCGGATGTTGTACCCCCGCGAAAAAAAACCACAGCTCCCCCTCAGTAGTTTCACAGATGTCCCTTTCCCCCAGTTTGACCCGCTCTTTGAGCTTATTCAGAGAGGAATTGTCGCCCTGAAGGCAGAGGAGGAGTGAGGGGAGAACGGGCGATTCTCGACAGACCGTGTACAGATGGGAGAGGAGACGGGGGGGCAGGTCTTTTCCCCTTTGTCCCTTTTGTTCCCGTACCGATGTGCTCAGGTTTTGCTCAAAGAAACGGTAATCCTTCCGGTACATCAGGGAGAGTTCTTCCACAGCCCGCTGCAGTTGCTGATCGAGCTGCACATAGGCCCTGTACTTGCCCCGTATCAACTGCTGCAAGGCCCTGGCCTCGGCGAATTTGGCAGAGGCCATCTTATATGTCTCCTTGATATCCCTGATCGCCGTCGGAGAGTAACCCCGTTTCGGGTTGAAGACCCGGCATAACTGCTGAAACTCGCCGTACCTCTCCTCGAGGAGGTGAACGACCCCCTTCAGATTACGCTCCAGGCCTTGGGCCTGCCTCTTGATATTCATTTCTTGCAAGGACATGGCGCTACGCCGATCCCTTCGCTCGTTTCGCAGAGGCCTTGGTTTCTCCGACAGAGTCTGTTAAGGCCAAGCGGAAGACCTCGTCGGCTGATTCGACAAAGACGAACTCCATTCCTTTCTTTAGCTCCTCCTCAATCTCCTCGACATCGCCTCGGTTGCGGGCGGGGAGGATTACCTTCTTGATCCCAGCTGCCTTGGCTGCCAAGATCTTCTCCTTGATCCCCCCCACCGGCAGGACCAGGCCGCTCAAGGTGATCTCACCGGTCATGGCCACATCGTTCCTCACCGGCCGCCCGGTGAGCTCAGAGGCCAGGGCGCTGGCTATGGTGATCCCTGCCGAGGGTCCGTCTTTGGGGATAGCTCCGGCAGGCACGTGGACGTGCAAATCGTACTTTTCAAAGAAGTTCTTTTCTATCCCGAGCTCGGCGGCCTTGGTGCGCACGTAGCTCAGGGCGGCCTTGGCCGATTCCTGCATCACCCCGCCCAATTGCCCGGTGAGGGAGAGCTCCTTCCTGCCCGGCATCTTCGTCGCCTCGACAAAAAGGATATCGCCTCCCGCCTCGGTCCAGGCCAGACCGGTTGCCACCCCCGGACGGGAGGTGCGCCTGGCCACCTCGGCGAAGAAACGGTCGGGTCCAAGGTACTCACGGAGAGTATCAGGGGTCACGGTATCGCCGGTCTTTTTCCCCTGGCCCTTTTTGTAGGCCACCTTGCGGCAGACCCGGGCGATCTCCCGCTCCAGGTTTCTCACCCCGGCCTCTCTGGTATAGGAGGAAATGATCTTTGTGATCCCCTGCTCGGTGAAACTCACATCCTCTTTTTCCAAGCCATGTTTTTCCATCTGCTTGGGGATGAGATACCTTTGGGCGATGGCGAGCTTTTCACGCTCGGTATAGCCGGGCAACATCAAGATCTCCATCCTGTCCCGCAGGGCAGGATGGATGGTCTCCAGTATATTGGCCGTGGTGATGAAGAAGACCTTCGAGAGGTCAAAGGAGAGGTCGAGGTAATGGTCCCTGAAGGCGGTATTCTGCTCCGGGTCAAGGACCTCCAGGAGGGCAGAGGATGGATCGCCGCGGAAATCGGTCCCTACCTTATCGATTTCGTCGAGCATGAAGACCGGGTTCCTCGATTCGGCCCGGCGGATGCTCTGGATGATGCTCCCGGGCATGGGGCCGATATAGGTGCGTCTATGCCCCCGGATCTCCGCCTCATCCCGCATGCCGCCCAGGGACATCCGCACGAATTTTCTCTCCATGGCCCTGGCTATGGATTGCCCGAGGGAGGTCTTGCCTACCCCCGGCGGACCGACAAAACAGAGGATAGGACCCTTCATATCCTCTTTGAGCTTTCTCACCGCCAGGTACTCGAGGATCCTCTCTTTCACTTTCTGTAGATTGTAGTGGTCTTCGTCCAGGACCTGCCGCGCCCTGTCCAGACTCATGTTGTCCGGGGTCTCACGGCTCCAGGGGAGTTCTAGCAGCCACTCGAGATAGTTCCTGATGACCCCATATTCGGGAGAGGCCGTGGGGATCTTTTCGAGGCGGCCCAACTCCCTCTCCGCCTCCTTCATCACGTGTTCGGGGAGGTTGGCAGCCTCCATCTTTTCGCGGAACTCCTTGACCTCAACCTGGACCTCGTCCTCTTCACCGAGCTCCTTTTTAATGGCCTTGAGTTGCTCCCTGAGGACATACTCGCGCTGCCCCTTGGTCATCTTGTCCTGGACCTCCGACTGAATCTTGGTTCCCAGCTCCAGGAGCTCCAGCTCTCTCTGTAGGATGGAGGAGATCTTTTTCAATTTTTCCTCGGCAGATTCCAGATCAAGGATCTCCTGTTTGTCCTCGGGCTTCATCTTGATGAACGTGGCGATGAAGTAAACCAGCCGGATGGGGTCTTCGATGTTCATGGCAGCGGCCTGAAGCTCATCGGGGATGTAGGGGACAAGGCTGATCATCTTCTGGTACTGACCCATGACGGCCCGCATAAGGGCTTCCACCCGCTCGTTCTGCTCGGACCGTTCTTCCATAACCTCAATCTGTGCCTTGGGAAAGGGCTTGTCCTGGATCACCTTTGTTATACGGATCTTGGTCAAACCCTGCGTTATCATGCGCATGGTGCCATCGGGGATTTTCAGCATCCGGTGAATGAGGACGGCAGATCCCGTCTGCTGGAATTCCCCCTTCTCTTTGTCCTTGAGCATAACGGCCCCGGCCATGCGATCATGCGAGAGGGCATCATCGACAGCGGCGGCGACCCGGGCGTCCTTGACGATCAGGGGAACCAAGGTGTGGGGATAGATGACCATATCCTCCATGAGCAGGAGCGGGAGCTCAGGGGGGATCTTGAGGGCTTCTCCTTCGTCAACTACTTTGAAGACTTCCGCTTGTGCCTCTTCTTTTTTCTCGTCCATTGTCGCACCGTTAGATAATCGTGATCGTTATCTTTTTTCTCTCTGGGGAAGAATGGGGGAGCTTCCTGATAGTGATGGTCAGAAGGCCATCCTTGTACAGGGCCTTGATTGCCTCCTCATCGATTCCTTGCGGCAG
>Ga0256868_10000990_pt1 | contig 16037 bp, 13 predicted proteins | sample RVTome_13_FD_187341 | JGI IMG/M metagenome (GOLD analysis project Ga0256868, IMG submission 187341) | Soil microbial communities from uranium-contaminated site in the Upper Colorado River Basin, Wyoming, United States - RVT92D227 HiSeq ...
TGACAATACTTATTTTATTGGTATTCAATTTGATGAGGAAATAGATCCTGAAAAACAGCCTTTTTTATCCGGATACATGAATAGTTAATGTCTAAAGAAGTCCGCAGATTCTCTCCTTGATTATAAGTGGTTAAAAATTACCATTATCAGACGGCAGCGTTCCAATGTATTCATTAAGTAATCAAAACCTTTCGAGGTTTATAGCTTCTTCCGTAGTCCTTATAATTAACATCCATAAAATTATGTAGATTACAAAAGATAATCGACAAAAAAAGTGTTCGCTTATTTTTAAAACATCTTATTTTTAAACAATTAATTCTCCACTTTAAAAATAGAGCATATTGCGATTCCATCTAAAGTTGTAATATTTATTAAAACCTTTTATTTATTAAATTCAACCCTTTGCAGGATTGAAAAATGTTCGAAATATTCTATATTTATTATATAAAGAAGATATTGGGGGTATCTTCATAACTGAAGTTTAACCAATTATAAATACTCGTTAATTTTTTCCCGACAAAGCCAACCGCTCTGTAAAGAGGGACGGAAAGCGACGGATCTTCTGAGAAGATGGCCGAGCGGCCGAAGGATGAACCTTTGATGGATTCGGCTTTTTCATTTTGGTTAAAAGGGGGAATCATGCTTGTAAAGATAATGTATCAAAACGGAAAATATGACATGGTCAAGCCTATTATTATCAATGAACTAATCTCTTCGAGTAAATTAGAAAAGTTCTTTCGTTCAGGAGGATGGGTTACAGTAGGTATCGACCCAATAAGAGGAATAGGCGGAAGTTACGAAGGGCCAGAAAGGCGAAGAGCTTCTGAGTATGTCATCTAATGTGAGGTATGGAGATAGCAGAAAAGCCAGACAGAAGGATTGTTCCTGATAGGCGAAAACAGCCACCCCTTTTTGCAAGTAGACATGCATTTATTATTGGCCGAAGGAAGATTATCAGGAGAGAACTTGATAAGAAAAAATATATTTTTGTAGACTGGTACAGTCCTCAGCTGTTAATAACCCTTCTATTCCTTTTAATTCTTAGCTTGTTAGACGCCTATTTCACCCTTACATTAATCAAAGAATATGGGATAGCAGAGGCCAATCCTATTATGGCTTTCTATTTAGAATGTGGCGACATATCATTCATTACGGGGAAATTCTTGTTTTCCACATCATCAATCTTTATCTTTTGTCTATATAATAATTTCTTTGTTACAAAGGTCTCTTTAGCATCTTCGATAATAATTTATCTTGTGGTTATTTTGTATGAGTTGAATATTATGTATAAATTTTTCCCTCAACTCTAATAAATTTAGTCTAACTGTCCTCTTAAAATACCTTTCTAAATCCCTTCCTACAGTTGGAAAATTTGAATATTGGAGGTTTTTCATTCTTCTTTATAAGTCGTATGGTCATGAATGTTTCTACCTATAATCCTTAATTTTCTTTTCCTTTACAATTGTTTAATTGTGGGGTATGCTGTGTAAAACGTATGACTTGTTGGTTAAAGTCCGACGGTGGGAATTGGGTAGTTCACCCACGCGGGTAAGCAAGAAGTAAGGGTCAGGTCTTTAATCTTGCTGCTAAGGAACCCGTCAAAACACCACTCAGAGGGAAAGACAAAAGGACACGTCCCAGATTATTAATAGGTGCGTAATATCCAAAGAGTCCCGCTGTTACAAATGGAAATCATCATTTTTCATCGTATGCTCTTTACGCGACATTGCAGGTGAACACCACAGGCTGAGACGACTTTTTGAAGCGCGTCTTTGATGAAAGAGTCAACAAAGGATCTTACCTCGTTTGATTGTTAAAATCTTAATTTTTTACAAATTATTTGACATTCCGTTATGTATCAATTAAAGTTTTCTATATGGCGGAAAAGAAGAATACAGAAAAAATATCTTTCATAACCGAAATCAAAAAGAAGATAAGACTTCTCAACAGTATTGCTGCTTTTATTGTTATTACACTTCTCGCTGTAATATTGAGATACCTCTATAAACCGTTGAGTGAATATATGGATTTTCTGCCGGATGTTTCCATAACGTTAATAATTGCGATAATACTCGTTCTTACCATTGCTGGCTTTTATATGTGGGTGATAGTATCAAGGCAGATCACACAGAGTATCGAGCAATACAGAGACAGGCTAGACCGTATTCTTCATTTTACAAGGGAACTCAGGGAAGAAATATACGGTGATATCCTTCTTGACAAGATAATAGATTATTCACTCTCCATAACAAATTCCGATGCGGGTTCCGTCTTAACACTTGATGGTGATAATCTTGTGTTCAAGATAGTAAAGGGTAAGAGGGCAGCTGACCTCATCGAGAAATCTATACCGAAAGGAACAGGCATTGCAGGCTGGGTTATAGAAAAAGGCAAATCCGCGCGCATAGCGGATGTTAAGAATGATGACCGGTATAACCCTGAAATTGATTCAATCACCGGATATGAAACCAGATCCGTTCTCTCTGTGCCTCTCAAAATGAGGACAGGTATTATCGGCGCAATAGAACTCCTGAATAAGAAGGATGGAGACTACAGTGAAAGAGACGAGGAAATGATATTATACCTTGCGGACCAGGCGGCGGTGTCGATAGACAGGGCAAAATTTTACGATGATCAGAAAAATTACGAGATACACGTAACAGACATTCTCCTTGAGGCTATTGACTTTCAGATTCCGGAGAAATCAGGGCATTCAAAGAGAGTTGCCAAATACTGCAACATTGTGGCAAAGGCGATCAACATGTCAGAAGAAGAGCAGAAAAGGCTCTATTTCGCCGGTCTCCTTCATGATGTCGGTTTTTTGAGGATAAAGGCTGATGAAAATTATCAGCGGGAATATTTCACAAGGCACCCGGTCATCGGATACGAAATGATAAGACCGATCAATTTTTATGCTGATATTGCCCCATTAATACTCTATCATCATGAACGGTATGATGGTTCGGGTTATCCGAAAGGACTGAAAGGAGAGGTTATCCCGCTCGAAGCGAGAATCATTGCAATAGCGGAGGCATTTGATGCAATGGTGAGCGAGGCTTCTTATAAAATACCGCTCAGTTTTGATGCTGCGATAGAAGAATTACAATGCAATGCCGGAACGCAGTTCGACTTCTGGCTGGTTGAAGTATTTGTCAGTAATATAACCCCTGATCATTTAGAGTAATCCGCCGAATATCTTTTTCTCAATGGATTCTGACAAGGATACATCAGCCTCTCTGTTTCTGTATGCTGCAAGCAATCTGTCTGTATATGCTTCAGCTTTTCTGTATCCGGTCTTCCTGGCGTTATCAATAAATTCCCAATCTCCCGAATCAACGAATAGCTGGAATGCGTCAAGTATTTCAGGAAATATGATTTTCCTTGCTCCTCCGAGAAATACGATATAAAAACCGAGTGAGCCTTCTTTCTTGTTACTGATAATGAAGTTTAGCATCCCGTGTTCAGTAGTATCGGAAAGGATATCCTTCACCGAACGTGCAAAGATTTCGGCCTTAGTATGTTGTATATGAGTCAGCAGGTTTTTCCAGTCATCCCCGATTTTTCCCCCTTCAAATGCCTCTCCCAGTTCATGGTAAATATATGTTTCCAGTTCGGACCGTGCGATCAGGGATATCCTCATGTCAATATCCTCTGATGGTTCTTCTTCCTTTGTGATGCCGTATTTTGAGAAAGAAAATGCAAGTGTCCCCTTCAGATTTCTGCATCTCATTTCATCGAATTTTCCCCAGATGAGCTGCTTTGTCGGTTCCAGTCTCGCAAAGATTATTTTATCCTGCAGCATGGCAGGATGATCCGACAGGTCTCTTGCGTATTCAGTGCCGGCTGTATAAACGATGAACCCGTCAGTTTTGTCTTTGGATACCATGTCTGCAAGAAAGAAAGAGGGTTTCATATGTATCCCTAACCCTGCTCCATATATCAGTCCTTCTCTCTCTAATTCCGCATTGATCTGACCGACCTTAAAGGGGTTATAAAGTTTTCCGTTGATTGAGATTTTTTTAAAATCCTTATCTTCAAGCTCTTTCCAGAGAGTTTCCCTTTCTGTTATCCAGTCGCCGATATTTCTTTGCTGTACATTTTCCCATTGCCTGATCCCCATTTCTGTCCGATAAAGTTCCCTCAACCTCAAAAGAAGACCACAGAGGGAATAGGACCCCCAATACTGTGCATCTGAGATATTACAATTGCGTTTGACCTGCCTGGCGATTGTTTCAATGTCTATCATTATTATCCTCTCATAATATTGTAACAGAAGGGGGGAATAGAGATCATTATATTATATAGCCATATATCTATTCCTTCGGGATTGCGGGAACGGGCACGGAGTGGTAATATTACAGATTATGAGAAAAATAAAACTGCTCATTGAATATGACGGTACAGCCTGCCAGGGCTGGCAGATTCAGAAAGACGGAGTGACTATACAAGGTATTCTTGAAGACAGGATACGGAAAATTACCGGTGAGCATTCAAGGGTGACTGGTGCGGGCAGGACAGATGCAGGTGTCCATGCACTCGGTCAGGTGGCAACTTTCAGGACCGAGGGGGGACTCGACCCGGAAACAATAAAAAAGGCGTTGAATGCCGTGCTTCCCCAGGATATAAGGGTTCTCGATGCGTCTGAGACAGGTAGTTCATTTAATCCGAAGGACGATGCTGTCAGGAAAAGCTATTTTTATATCATCGTAAACCAGAGGATATCATCGGCTTTTCTTTACAGGTATTCATGGATAGTCCAGCAGCAATTGGAACTGAACTCCATGATAGAAGCATCACAGGTACTTATCGGCAGGCATGATTTTTCTTCTTTCATGGGTATCGGAAGCAGCATAAAAGATCCTGTGCGGGAAATTTTTTCTTTAAACATTGATAAGCTCGATGAGATTGATTTTATGACTGCGTCCCTGAAAAGCAATTTTATCAGGATAAGGATTGAGGCGAATGGTTTCCTCAGGCACATGGTCAGAAATATTGTCGGGACCCTCGTTGAGATCGGCAGGGGAAGGGTTCCTGCGAGCAGAATGAAAGAGATCCTCGCATCATGCGACAGAAGGCTTGCAGGACCGACCGCTCCTGCTCAGGGGCTTTTCCTGGAAAGAATTGAATATTAAAACCCAAACTGTAACTTATCAACGGGAATTGCCCAATTTTCTCACCAAAAGCTGGCAAGTTTTGTCTAATTAGGATATAATTGAAAAAATTTCTTATACAACTGTAAAATACCCTGACAAACTTTACGATTTCCTTCTAGTTTCAGCTTAATTAGCACTTCTTCTCAAACAATCATAGGAGGGTTTAATGAAGAGCAGAAGAACATTTATTTTATTTGGAGGATTAATTATTCTGCTTCTGCTATGGAGCAGTGCATTAATTAATGTTTACACTGATTGGCTTTTTTTTAATGAACTGCAGTATAAAAGTGTTTTTATGAAAGTTCTCTCTTCCAAACTGTTTCTCGGTCTGATATACGGTATTTTTTCCCTCGCCTTCATCATGATAAACATTATCATTGCAAACAGGACTCATTTCGCTCCGATTGAACTTTTCTTTAATGGACAAACACAAGTGTCTTTGAATATTGCATTGCTGGCAAAGTGGATAAAACCTTTAACAATCGTCCTGGGCATTGCCGCAAGTTTTTATGCTGGTGTTTTGGGAAGCTCTCTCTGGAATGAATTCCTGCTCTTTCAAAATCGCATGAATGTGGGTTTTAATGACCCTGTTTTTATGAAAGATGTCGGGTTTTATCTTTTTAGTATTCCCTGGTTTGAATCCATTAAAAATTTCATAAGCCTCATTATTTTCATAGCAACCTTTCTTGTGTCATTCAATTACATTCTCAGAGGTGGCGTAATGTTACAGGAGAAAAATATCTCCATTGACAAAAGGGTTAAAATCCATATTGGTTTCCTTGCCGGATTGTTCATCATTAACATAGCCTTTGGTTTCTACCTCGATCAGTTTCAGCTCCTCTTCTCCCCGCATGGTATCATGTTTGGCGCCGGATATACCGATATTCATGCGAGACTTTATATCTTAAAGGTCCTCATTGCCCTGACGTTCCTGAGTGGTGTTCTTTTTATTATTGGCATATTCAGGGGTTCCTGGAAAGTAATGTTTGCCCCATTGGGGCTTACAATGCTTGTATATGTGGTGGGCTTTTTGATATATCCTGCCTTGCTTCAGAATCTCAAGGTTACGCCGAATGAACTCGATCTTGAGAAGCCATTTATAGAACACCATATTAAATTTACCAGATTCGGCTATGACCTTGAGGGAATAAAGGTCAGTCCCTTTGACGTTTCGTATAATCTGACATCGCAGGATATTGAAAGAAATAATGCTACGATCAAAAATATCAGGCTGTGGGATGATACCCCGATCTTGAGAACATACGGTCAGCTCCAGCAGATCAGAACATATTACAGTTTTAAAGACGTAGATAATGACCGGTACTCTATCAATGGTGAGTACATGCAGGTAATAATGTCTCCCAGGGAACTCTCTTACGAAAATCTTCCCAGCAGGTCCTGGATCAACGAAAGGATAGTATTTACGCACGGTTTCGGCATTTCTATGGGACCTGTCAGCAGGATCTCCAGAGAGGGTTTGCCTGAATTTATTATCAAAGATATCCCTCCGGTTTCTTCTTCGGATTTAACGATAACAAGGCCGGAAATATATTTTGGTGAACTCTCCAGCGATTATGTCGTTGTAAATACGAAAGTGCCTGAATTCAATTATCCGACATCGGAAGGAAACATTTACACCTCTTACGAAGGTAAAGGCGGCGTAAAATTGTCGTCTGCCTTTAAGAAAGCGGTTTTCGCAGTGAACTTTAAGACAGAGAAAATGCTTCTATCATCTGATATTACTCCTGGAAGCAGGATTTTATTTTACAGAAATATCATTGAAAGGGCACGCAAGATCGCTCCCTTTCTTATGTATGATCCCGACCCGTATATTGTTGTCTCTAAAGATGGCAGGTTGTTCTGGATTATTGATGCATATACCGTATCAAACAGGGTTCCCTACTCGAATCCGCTCAATAAAAAAATTAATTATATAAGAAATTCCGTTAAAGTTGTCGTTGATGCTTATAACGGCACTGTTAATTTTTATATCAGCGATCCCAATGACGTGATCATGAAAGTATATGGGACTATTTTCCCGAAGCTTTTTCTGCCTCTGTCGGAAATAAACGATGATTTGAGAAAGCATATCAGATATCCAAAAGGTTTTCTTCAGATTCAGGCAACGATGTTCTCTACCTATCATATGACCGACCCGAAGGTTTTCTATAACAAGGAGGATTTGTGGGAAATACCGTCTTACGGTGAACAAGCCATTGAGCCCTACTACACTATCATGAAACTTCCGGAAGGGAAAAAAGAAGAATATATCCTGCTGTTGCCATATACGCCTTCCAAAAGAGACAATCTGGCAGCATGGATTGCAGGAAGATGTGATGAGCCAAATTACGGCAATCTTATCGTGTATACATTTCCCAGGGACAGACTCGTATTCGGACCCAGGCAGATCGATGCCCGTATTGATCAGGATTCATACATATCGCAACAGCTGACACTATGGGGGCAGCGCGGTTCACAGGTTATACGGGGAAGTCTCCTTATAATCCCTATCGAGAGTTCTCTTTTATACGTCCAGCCTCTTTATCTGGCTGCTGAAGATAAGGGTGGATTGCCTGAGCTCAGGAGAGTTATTCTCGCCTTTGAAAATAACGTAGTTATGGAAGAAAATCTTGAGCTTGGTCTCAAGCGGCTATTCGGAGGAAGGATTACCCCGGCTTCCAGAGGCAAGGAGTCAACAGATAACAGGGCTTCCCTTAATGAACTTGCAAAGGAAGCCGTGCAGGCATATGAAAGGCTCAACGAACTGTTAAGGCAGGGAAATTGGGCAGGCTATGGAGAAGAACTGAAAAAACTCGGACAGATTCTAAAAAAAATGGCGAGATGATCACAATGAGCCTGCCTGAGAAAATTTTTATTGGATTACAAGTTTTGGGAAGGGGATATGTCCAGTTTTAAAGACCGTATTATCCGGGCTGCCAAATTAGATGTACATCTCTATGAAGAAGTTGAAGCTGATACAGGCGCCTTGGGCCAGGCTATGACTGTTGTTCTCCTTTCCAGCTTTGCTGCAGGGATTGGAACGTTTCAATACGGGGGACTGAGCGGTATTCTTATCGGGACAATCGGAGCCCTTATCGGGTGGTATATCTGGGCATATTTAACCTACTTTATTGGCACAAAGATCCTTCCGGAGCAACAGACCAGCGCGACTCACGGAGAGTTATTGCGTACTATAGGTTTTTCAAGCTCGCCCGGAATAATTCGAGTGGTAGGCATTATACCAGGGATCGCACAAATTGTTATGTTTGGCGCATCCGTATGGATGCTCGTAGCTATGGTCATTGCGGTCAGACAGGCCCTGGATTATAAAAGTACACTTCGCGCTGTAGGAGTTTGCATAATCGGCTGGATAATCCAGATACTCTTCCTTGCAATATTGTTCTTTCTGTTTGGAAAAGGGATAAGGTCTCTGTAGTTTTTTCTCCCTTTTATTAGATAAAAATATTTATTATATTTTAGTAAAAAAAGCGGAGAGTTAACATAATCTTGAAAAAAGAAAAGAATAAAAGTACTAAATGCTGGGAAGTTTTTCAATGCGATAAGATTGTTTGCCCTGCTTACAAGTCGAAGGATCTCAAATGCTGGCTATTCCCGGAAACCCATTGCAGAAATGAAATTCAAGGAAAGTTTATTGAGAAGATTGAGATGTGCCTAGACTGTTCAGTGTTTAAAACAAATAGCGATGTTTCTGCAATGAAAGCTACTCTTAGTGTTATAAATAAACAATTTAAAGAATACAGCAAGATAATTGCCGGCAGGGATAGGGAACTTGAAGGCATGAGCATGGAGTTAGCGCTGAGTCTCTCCGAAGTCTTTGAGGCACTAAGGAAGATTTCCTCGGGAGATCCGACTGTAAGGGTTCCGGAAGAATCGAAAATTGAGCTGATTAATAGATTGAAACACATTGTTAATTTAACAGCTGAAGAAATTGGTGAAATCGTTGATCAATCTCATGAGTTTGCTATAGTCCTTGCCGAGCATTTCGATGTATTACACAAAGTTTCAACAGGTGACTTGCGTGCCAGGGTATCCGGAGAGTCGCAAATAGAACTATTGGAATCACTGAAGAAAGTTACTAACGAGACGATTGAAAGCATATCCAAAGAAATCACCAAACGTAAACGGGCTGACGCAGGCTTGAAAAAAGCATATGATGAACTGGAACATAGGGTGGAAGAACGTACCGCAGAATTAACAATTTTAAATGAAAAGCTGCAACAAGAAATTGCTGAGCGAAAGAAGGTTGAGGAAGCGTTACGGCAGAGAAAAAAACACTATCGCACATTAATAGAGACGATGAATGAGGGCTTATCAGTTGTTGACAAAGATGGTGTTGTTACCTTTGTCAATGACCAGTTCTGCAAAATGACAGGATACAATCAGGATGAACTTATTGGTTACCAGGCAACGGTATTGTTAGATAAAGAAAACCAAAAGATATTAAGTAAACAATGGCCCGCAAGATTAAAAGGTGCAGCTTCACCTTATGAAATTACACTGACCCGAAAAGATAATACAACAGTTCATACTCTGGTTTCTCCCAGTCCTCTTTATGATGAGGACGGTCAGTTCAGTGGCACTTTTGGCGTCTTTACTGACATTACTGATCGTAAGCAAGCAGAGGAAAAACTTCTTTCTTATCAAAAACAACTTCGTTCATTAGCGTCAGAATTATCCTTGGTCGAGGAGCGACAACGGAGATGTATTGCGACTGAATTAAGCGATTATGTCGGTCGGACACTGTCTTTTTGCAAAAATAAGCTGGAAGTTATGACACAATCAGTTTTAAGCGGCAGTATCAAAGCATCCACAGATGAGATTGTTGACCTTATTGAGCAAACCATCGAGTACACCAAAACACTGACATTTGAACTCGGAACGCCTCTTCTCCATGAAGAAGGGTTGGAATCTGCACTGAAATGGCTGGGATATCAATACCAAAAACAACTTGGCCTGGTTTTTCAATTCGAGGATGATCTGAAACCCAAGCCTTTAAGTGATGAGACAGCTGTTCTTCTTTATCAGGCAGTCCGTGAGCTAATGATCAATGTTTCCAGACACGCTAAAGCACACAATTTTAAACTGTCCATAGAGCGAGATTACAAAAGAGTGCGTATCGAAGTTAAAGATGACGGTATCGGGTTTGATGGTTCTCAAATCGATGCTCACTCAAGCAAAACCAGTGGATTTGGACTTTTTACCATCCATGAGCGATTGAAATATCTGGGGGGACATTTCAAGATTGAGTCAAAGCCTGGCAATGGAACTCATGCAGTCCTGATTGCGCCACTCAAATCTATGAAAAAAACTCTGCGTGATTAATCTTGGGATTTCCCTGGAATCACCCGGGTCAGTTTTCAGTGTGTATCAACACCAAACATCTTCAACCACTTGTCGAACTGACGGAGTTTCTCTTCTCCGAATTTTGCGATACTTTTCCTGATCCTTTCCAGGGGTTTTTCCGTCAGGAGAAAGTCAGAATCCTTTGAAAAAAATTTGTCTGCAAAACAGATAATCTGTTCTTCAACTGATACCGGCATCATATCCCTTTTTGGAACAGGCAGATTCTGTTCTTCGATATCTTCCAAAGATAATCCGATACCGTCATGCCTTTCACAGACCAGTGCATGTTTGGAGAGTCCCTCCTTTTCGAGGATTTCTCTGCCCAGGTAACCGTGGCAGATATATTGTTTCGTGCCGAAACAGCCGATTCTTGGCTCATTGGTTAAGAAAATCCCGATATCGTGCAGCATTGAAGCCTCCTGTATGAATTTCATATCTGGAGAGAGGTGTTTTACCCTTTCAGCAATCTTCACAGCTTTTTCAGCAACCATCCTGCTGTGCTGTATAAGGAAATGGTATGACACAGATTCCGGGTTATAGTATTTCTGAACAATTTTTAATGGATCCATGGTCTGCTCGTGAGCAACGATAGCGCAGGCTTATATGAACTTATTGAAAGGATTCTTTTTTACTGTCAGAATCCTCTCAGCCTTTTTCAAAATATCATCAGTTATTACTTTGCAGCACATCAGCGAAGGTTTTTGTAAGCTCCTCTATGGAAAATGGTTTTGCAATAGCTCCGCTGAAACCGTATTCCCTGTAATTAATCATCATCGGGTCGTTTGAATAGCCGCTCGACACAATCGCTTTGACACCGGGATCAAATTCGAGAAATTTCTTTATGGCTTCTTTGCCATCCATCCCCTCGTGTATTTTTAGATCTATGATCACGATGTCAAAAGGGTGTCCGGCTTCCCGGGCATCTCTGTATAACCGGAGTGCCTGAAGTCCTTCTGAGGCAAATCCGACCTCGTATCCTAACTTGTTCAGGGCCTTGCAGATAAAATTACAGAAGATCTCGTCATCATCCATAATCAGGATTTTCCACTTACCTGAGTTGCGGTGTACTTCCTCTCCCTTGCCATACTGGTTATCTGGAATATCGCTGTTTATCAAGGTATCTACCTTTCTGACAGCAGTCTGAGAAAAAATATCACAAAAGTTTCGTAATATATAAACTTGTTATTCCCTGTAGCCTCTCCTGCTACAGGCCTATTTATAAACAAACTTCATATTACTAACAGTTTATCACAAAATTATCTGTCAGAAAAATACTTTCTCTTACAGGGCAGGCTTCAGCTATAATGTAATTATTTCATAGTAATTAACTTGACAAGTAATTACTCATTATATATTATATGATCAATAACTGGAGGAACTATGGTTTCGGACGTAAAAGACTATTATAAGCTCCTCGGGGTAGACAAAAATGCCTCGCAGGATGAGATAAAAAAAGCTTTCAGGAAACTTGCGCGGAAGTATCACCCAGACCTGAATCCCGGAGACAAGGTAGCGGAACAGAAATTCAAGGAAGTGAATGAAGCATATGAGGTTTTGAGTGATCCCAAGAAGAGATCTGAATATGACCAGTTCGGCAGGTCACCTTTTAGAGCCGGAGGGCCTGGTTTTGAAGGTTTCAGGACATATAATTCCAGGGACACCTTTGATTCCGGCGGTTTCGGTGATATTTTTTCGGACCTCTTCGGTACAAGGGGGGGGACAGAGGCATATTATGGAAAAGGGCCCGACATGCTTATGGGTCTTGAGCTTACGCTTGAAGAGGCTTTTGCCGGAGTGACAAAACCGATTACTTTTAACAGAGAGGTTACCTGCAGGAGGTGCAACGGTACCGGTGCGGAGTCATCTCAGGCATGCAGTGTCTGTAAAGGTACGGGAGCCGTACAAACCTCAAAAGGGTTTTTCAAGATGTCACAACCCTGCACTGCCTGTAGAGGCACCGGCAGAAAGATAAACAAGTTCTGTACGGTTTGCGGAGGAAAGGGAAACACCCTTCAAACGGAAAATCTGAAAGTAAAGATACCACGAGGCGCTGACACCGGTTCAAGAGTGAAGTTAAAAGGCATGGGAGGAGCTGGAACAGGCGGAAGCCCTGCAGGAGACCTTCTGATAGAAATAACGGTAAGACCACATCCTGTCTTTAAGAGGAAAGGTGACGATATTTCCCTTGATCTCCCTGTTACCTTTAGTGAGGCAGCTCTTGGAGCAAAGATTGAAGTCCCTACTATAGATGGTATAGCAGCAATGACTCTGCCGTCGGGGACACAGGGAGGGCAGCGATTAAAACTCTCGGGGAAGGGTTTCCCTAACCCGAAGACCGGTGTGAGGGGTAACCAGTATGTAGCCACAAAAATCGTTGTTCCGAAGGATTTGGACATCAAAGCAAAAGACACGATTAAACAGTTAAATGCTTTATACAAAGAAGATCCCAGAAAGGGGCTGTTGAGGAGATGATCGATTCAAGAGATAAAAAACAACCATTATTTATGATAAGTGTTGTGTCGCGAATGCTCAATGTACATCCTCAGACCCTGCGGTTATATGAACGGGAAGGCCTGATAACTCCTCACAGGACGAAGAGGGCAAGACTCTATTCGCAGGAGGACGTTGAAAAGCTTGAGATGATTCTCCGCCTTACGAGAGAACTGGGTGTGAACAGGTCAGGGGTTGAAATAATCCTGAGGCTCAGGCACAGACTGGAGGCCTTCCAGAGGGAAATGGAAGAGATGATGAATTTCCTCGAAGACGATATCAGAAGGGATTTTGTAGAAAGGGTTAAAAGGATTTTTTCCGAAGAATAAGAAAATCATAAGTATCGTAAAATGAGGATATGTATTAAGGAGGAATTTAATGGATAAATTTACGATAAAAAGCCAGGAGGCTATACAGGAGGCACAGAGGTTTGCTGAGAAAAAGGGAAACCAGCAGCTTGATGCAGAGCATCTCCTGTGGGCACTCATTGAAAACGAGGAAGGCGTTGCCGCTCAGATTCTGAAACGGCTCGGGGTAAATATCCAGTCTCTGCAAAAGGATGTCGAAGAAGCAGTAGACAGATTCCCCAAGGTTATCAGTGCAACACCTCTGGGACAGATATATATATCGCCGAGACTGAAAGAGGTTTTTGAAAATGCCAATAAGAATGCAGAGCATTTTCAGGATGAATATGTCAGCGTAGAACATCTGCTCGTTGCTCTCATATCCATAGGTGGACCATGTTCTGATTTATTGAAGAGGTACGGTGCAACTGCTGATAAAGTGCTTTCTGCAATGAGAGAGATAAGGGGCGCACAGCGTGTGACAGATCCTAATCCTGAAGACAAGTATCAGGCCCTGAAAAGGTTCAGCCGCGACCTTACGGAGCTTGCAAGGAAAGGAAAGCTCGACCCAGTTATAGGGAGGGATGACGAGATCAGGAGGATTATACAGGTTCTGTCGAGAAGGACAAAGAACAACCCCGTTCTCATCGGAGAGCCGGGTGTCGGTAAGACTGCTATAGCAGAAGGCCTTGCCCAGAGGATTGTTGCAGGCGACGTACCTGAAACATTGAAAGATAAAAAAGTGGTCGCTCTTGACATGGGAGCCATAGTGGCAGGTTCGAAATTCAGGGGAGAGTTTGAAGAGAGGTTGAAGGCTGTTCTCAAGGATATTGAACAGGCAGAGGGCAAGGTCATTCTGTTCATAGATGAACTGCATACCCTTGTCGGAGCCGGGGCAGCAGAGGGGGCGATTGATGCATCGAATATGCTCAAACCTGCGCTTGCACGGGGTGATCTGAGATGTGTTGGTGCAACAACAATTGATGAGTACAGAAAACACATTGAAAAAGACCCTGCACTGGAAAGAAGGTTCCAGCCGATCCTCATAAAGGAACCGGGGGTTGAGGACACTATTTCTATCCTGCGTGGACTGAAAGAACGGTATGAAGTTCATCACGGAGTAAAGATAAAAGACTCTGCACTGATTGCAGCTGCTGTTCTATCAAACAGGTACATAACGGACCGGTTTCTGCCTGACAAGGCGATCGACCTTATCGATGAGTCTGCATCGAAACTCAGGATGGAGATAGACAGCATGCCGATCGAGCTTGACGAGATTGAAAGAAAGCTGCGTCAGTACGAGATAGAAAAACAGGCGGTGATGAGAGAAGACTCGAAGGAGTCTAAGGAGAAGCTCGATAAGATAAAGAAAGAAATGGCTGAGCTCCAGGTAAAGCGCGACGAGTTACGGGCACAGTGGATGAGCGAGAAAGAAATCATTGCAAAGATCCGGGAGCATAAGGAGCAGATAGAGAAGACCAAAATAGCATCTGAAAGGGCAGAGCGTGAGGGAGATCTGACAAAGGCATCAGAACTGCGATACGGAAAATTGCTCGAACTCCAGAGGGCGCTTGAAGGGGAAAATAAAAAGCTTCTCGAGGCGCAGAAGAGAAGGAAAATGCTGAAGGAAGAAGTGGATGAAGAGGATATTGCAGAGGTCGTTTCCAAATGGACTGGTATTCCCGTGAGCAGGATGCTCGAAGGCGAAGTACAGAAACTGCTTCAGATGGATGAGCGTCTCAGAAAAAGAGTTGTCGGACAGGACGAAGCTATAGGAGCTGTATCGAATGCAGTGAGAAGGGCACGAGCAGGTATACAGGACCCTAACAGACCTATCGGCTCATTCATCTTCCTCGGTCCCACGGGTGTCGGAAAGACCGAGCTTGCGAGGGCTCTTGCAGAATTCCTGTTCGACGATGAAAATGCGATGGTGAGGATAGATATGTCCGAATATCAGGAGCGTCATACGGTCTCCAGGCTCATCGGTGCCCCTCCCGGATATGTGGGCTACGAAGAAGGAGGACAGCTCACCGAGGCAGTGCGAAGAAAACCGTATTCTGTAATTTTATTTGACGAAGTTGAGAAGGCTCATCCGGAGGTATTCAACCTCCTTTTGCAGCTTCTTGATGACGGCAGGCTTACAGACAGTCACGGAAGGACGGTCGATTTCAGGAACAGTGTTGTTATCATGACATCGAATATCGGGAGCGTGCATATACAGGAGATGCTCGAAGAGAGGGCAAAAAGGCCGGATGCCTACTGGGTTATCAATAATGAAGAATTAAAGGAAAAGATCATGGATGACCTGAAGACATTTTTCAGGCCTGAATTCCTGAACAGGGTCGATGAAATCCTCGTATTTAACCCGTTGACAAAAGATATTCTCAAACAGATTGTCGAAATACAGGTCAACAGGATGAAGCGGTTTATCAGGGAGAAAAATGTTGATATACAACTGACAGACAGCGCAAAGGAATATTTTGCCGATATCGGTTTTGACCCTATTTTCGGTGCAAGGCCTCTGAAGAGGGCTCTGCAGAAGGAAATCCTGAATCCCCTTGCAATGAAGATCCTTGACAGGACATTCAGGGAAGGGGATACGGTTGTAGTTGGTTTTGATGGTGAAAAAATCACATTTACCAGAGAGATGGCTGCTGAAGTAGAAGCATAGAAGTTTATACAATCT
>Ga0256868_10000991_pt1 | contig 16019 bp, 15 predicted proteins | sample RVTome_13_FD_187341 | JGI IMG/M metagenome (GOLD analysis project Ga0256868, IMG submission 187341) | Soil microbial communities from uranium-contaminated site in the Upper Colorado River Basin, Wyoming, United States - RVT92D227 HiSeq ...
TTAAAAGAAATGGATTGAATTAAATGAAATGTTTGCACCCGGCATGAGTGAAGGCACCGACCACTCGAGCAACAATCCATGGGTTCCAGGCCCCCTATACTTTCCATAATAATCCATGTTGCTGCACTGTAGACATTTAAAATCAGTTAAAAAAATGGCGCCACTACCAAAAAAGGGGAAGTAGCCGAAGAAGGCTTTTGTTGACGCTGAAATGGATTCTCCCTGGTTCTTGATAGTTACTGTGACAGGAGCGACAGGATCTCCCTCCTTCAGCCCCGAGTGGGCTATCTCAAAGGAAATGACAAGATCTGACCTGAGATCGAGTAGCTTCATCTCTTTTCTCTCCTCCTTTTACTTTCTGAAATTCAATTTCTTGTCAATGAGTGGCAAATAGGATCAAAAGGGTTCAAAAAAATTTTTTGAGGAATGAAATTCGGGGAACGAGGATGTTCTCAGGTGACCAAATCTGAGCCCGTAGCCGTTATCGTGACCCTATGAATGAGGGAGGCATCATCAATAAAAAAGAGGTTTATGGTACGATCGATCAACGTCTTCAGGGAGATGGAGAGTTCGTTGTCCGGGTGTTTAAAAGGTATGAAGGTTCATTTAGAAGTTCGAAATTATTTTTCGCAGAGGGAGAGTTTGAGTAGTTCCTCCTCCCATTTGCATAGATCTCCCTTAAACGGCGGTATTTTGTCTATTTCAATACCACCCGTTTTTCCGGTGGCTAATGCCAGGATCCCAGCGATAGTGGCTGACGAAAGGGAGGTCCCGTTAAGGAAATTATGTTTATCTCCGAGGATAGTGGTCAATACATTCGTTGCCGGTGCGCTGACCCGAGCCTTTGAGGCGATCTCTGAATTGGGATAGGGATCCCCCTTTTCATCCACTCCTGCGACGGCCACCACAAGAGGGTGAGAGGCTGGGAAAGTAAGTTCTTTCTGCTTGGGCATGTTACCTACGGGTGCAATAAAAATAACTCCTCTTCTCGCACCCTCCTCGATAAGTTTAAATATCAGTTTATCCGAGAAAATAGAGCCAAAACTCATATTCACAACCTTTGCCTTCTTTTCAATGGCCACATCGATTGCCTTTGCAACGGAAGTGGTATAACACTCAGCCTCTGGGTTTTCCCCTGACATTTGCCTGCAAGCCCTCAGGGCAAGAATTTCTGCCTCAGGAGCCACTCCCTCAATCCCAAATCCATTCATACTCGCTCCGATCACACCTGCCACCGCTGTCCCGTGAACCTCTGCGGTATAACGTTCTTTCAGTAGATTCTCAGAGGATACAATTCTCTCTTTTAAATCTTGATGCTGAGTATCGACGCCTGTATCGATGATCGCAACCATCACTCCTTTCCCCTTAAGGTACTCATGCAATTTTTTGAGATTCAGTACCCGGTAAATATTCTGTCTATCACTCATGGGGTCTGCCATGGTTCGGAAGATATAATTCGGCTGAGCCAAAACCACCCCCTCCTCCTTGAGGATCGCAGAGATGAGTCTGAAAATATCCTCTTTGGTTTGAAAGATAGCCACTTTTATCTGGAGGGATTTAACATCATACATTTCAATCAAACCAAGGTTAAACTTTCCGCCGATCTTTCCGATCAGTTCAAGACCTCCCTGAGATATCTCTGCCACCAGGAGGATCTGACCAGGCACATAGGAAGCGAGTTCTTTAAACGTAAATTGGAATTCAGGGCTTTCGCCAACAATCTTATTACCCTCATCAAAACCTTTTACCCTCCAAAAATAGCTTTCCCCCGGAGAGAATACACTTTTCAGAACAGGCGGTGGAAGAGTGTAGAATGCTCTCTTTGTATAAGCAGAAAAAATAGGTTTTTGGCCTTCCTCTTCAAGAAATTCAATGAGATAGGTGATGGGCTGGTCTTTCCCCTCCCACTTGAAGGTCACAGGTGTATAATTCAATTCAGATTTATCTTTGGGGGAGATAAGGTTAATAGGTTTTTTTGCATATTCCTCTGCGGTTACAAAATAGATTGCCTCTGGAGGCGTGACAGTAGAGGTGGGGTTTGTAATGATGAATCTCACAATATGGGTACCTGTATCAATCGTGGGAAGAGCTGGAATATTTGGAGACTCAAGGGTCACCTGCCTGCCATACACGAGATGCTGGTTCACATAGGAAAGAATCCTTCCGTCCACATCCCAGTGTCCCTGAAGTAACCCTGAGCCTGTATACCGGATATCTACAAATGCTTTTACTCCCGGCTGATTTCTCTTTACTGTGATCTCTGCTCGACGATTTTCAAAATAGAGTTGGAGTCGGTTGATGCTGAATTCAGCACCCGCTTCTGTGGTAACCGCTACCTGGATCGTAGCGGTTTCAGGTGGTACAATGACTTGGCAATTTGCCAGATTAAAATACCTTATATATTGAAATGTACGAGCACCAAGTTGTTCAGCCCTTTTGATCACCCCGATAGGAACGACAACCGTTTCAGTAACAGTCCCTGCGGTGTTCATACCTACTCCTGTAAGGGTACCTGAGATAGGGGTATTCACAGTGCCAAGGATATTAGTTCCCCTAACAAACTCTCCTAATGTGGAGATTACCCGTCTACATCCATCAGTGCTCCTAACATTATAGGTAATCGCTCTTGCGCTCGAAATGCTTCGTGCAATGGTAACCGAAGATGGAGAGGCCGTGACAATGGCTTCTACAGATGTAACAGAAACTAAAAAACCAGTAAGAATAAATAGAAGGTATATGAAGAAGCAAACAACTTTTTTCATTAGGTCATCCTCCCTAAAATAAAAATGACATTTTCGTTTGGAGCACCAGGTAGAGGGCAAATTCATCCGTTGTCTGACGAAGCACCCTATCATTCGTTTTATTATATAGTCCCCGGATTCCCACTGAAGGGTTCAAAAATCCCCATAGATTTTTAAACAAAAGGTACGAGATATTAAAGTTTGAACTGAGAGTGTCTGTTTGAGAAGACCTGTCACTCGCCCTGAGTATGATATAAGAACCTCCCAGTCCATAGGTCAGTTTCTTCTTAACGAGATCCCCCTTAAGGTCAAGGATTCCAGTATAGGTATCCGTGTACACCCGAGTATAATGGTTCATCGAACGATTATAAGAAAAGCCGGGGCAGATGGAAAAAAAATCCAAAGTGTAAGTAGGGGTGAAGGTATAGGTGACAGCGGTTGTATCATTCTCCATATCCGTCCGATCATTCTGGAAAGAATAGCTGGCCTGAAACCCAAAATCCCATGGTTTCTTTATATAGTTGATCCTTCCTGTAATGGTATCGGTATCCATTCTTGTATGATTGGTATCTGAAGGCTCATTTTTACTTCTCAACATCCCCCTCTGATAACTAAGGACGAGAGGCAGACTCTCAAATTTGGTGAAGGCATAATCAAGTGTTCCCTGAGTGGTGTAGATCCTGGGATAAAGGTCATCTCTTTTGACATTATCGTGATACTGTAAAAAAGAAAGATTGACTTGATGAACCTTAAAAAAATTCCCCCCTGCTTTGAGCCCATATCCCTCTTTGTCTTTTGAAAGCCCCGGGTTTCCGATCACTTCATAGTTAGACCCCAGATATTCATACAAGGCTTCGTAGGTATAGTCGCTGATGGTCCCACCGGCTTTTAGCCGGTAGGCCTTATCACTATTAGCACGAAACTCATCAGAGGTATCCCCATCATACCTTGAAAAATCAAGTTCTGCCTCAGTCACCAATTTCTTCTCAAAAAAATCGCTCGTCAAAAGAAATCCGAGAACATCTCCTTTCCTTGTGACCTCTGGGGTGGAGATTGCATAAGAAGGGTCCGTTTCCGTACTCGACGAGGTTCCTAAAAAATTTCCTTTCTCACCCCCCCTGGCGTAGATGGTTCTGAATCGAAACTTGTCTGAAATAATACCCCAGTCTGCCGATGCGCCCATAATGTGGTCATTAGGTGTGGTTCCAAAGCCAGGGCCACCTACAAACCCAAAGACCTGTTCGCTTTTTACATCGAAGGTCCTTAGTTGTAAATTTAAGTCCTTAGACTGAAAGACCAGATTTCCACCCCTTCTTGCAAGCCCTTGGACTGTGTTGGGTGTTTCGTTAATCAGGACATCCCCCTGCTCTCCAAGGAAATTCATCCTATCACCGGTATACTTTGCCTGAAAGAGATAATTGGCAAGGCTAAATCCTTTTTCGGGAGGAGGGATGACGGACATGTCTTGATTAAAATACCGAAGGTTCGTATTGAATTTAAGCTCCCACTCCTGCTTCTTCAATTTGGATTCATCCGCAAGATTGGCCTCTACTTTATAGGAAGGTACAGTTACTGTATTGCCTGTCTTAACGACTTTCTTTTCCGCTAAAGTCGTGATCTTGTTATCGGAATAAATCTCATCAAACGGTTTAGAATGGCGTGTCGAGAATTTAAACTCTCTTTTTAATTCCTGCCCGTCTTGAGTAGTCACCGTAACGCTGAGGGTATGCTCGCCCGAAGCTAAAAGGGTTGTCGACTTATGCTCAAATCCCTCCGGAGTGATATCGAGAATGCCACTGACGTCTGTTCCGTCAAGGAGGACGAGAAGTTTTGTGGGGTCGAAAGGTGTTTTAATGGAACACTTGATCCTTGCCTTTTTGGCGATATTCATGCACCCTTCTTCAGGCATGACGAGTTGGATGGGGGAATCGCTGGTCTGAGTATTCGTTTGAGCAGACTGTGCATAAATCGGGGCATAACAAAACGGAGATAACACGAAAACAAAGAAAATACACCACCCCACCCCTCCGGAGATGGAGAATACTTTCCTTTTCATAACCCCCTCAAAGCAAAATCAAAGAACGAATCTTCTCCAAAAGTTAGACTCCCTTCTCTAATCCAAAATTCCCATCCCCTGATGATTAGTTTTTTGGAACTATTATTATCACATTTTAATGTGGTTGTATACTCTCAATATGCCTTCTCAGCAAATTGGACAACATTGGTCTTTTTCAACTCCTTGAGCGTCTGTTCCACATCCTGATCTTCTTTTACCTTAATGATATAGAGACCTTCGGATGAGGGGCCCTCGACGATCGTTGCCCCAACTTCGTTGAGCACCTTCCTGATTTCTTGCTCTGTCGATCCTTTATCAAAAATCACATTGATTTTAATCCCCTCTCCTGGCAGGGGTTGTTTTGAGGTTGATGTTCTGAACCCATCCCCTTGGGGCAGAGTAATGAACAGAATCAAGATGATCGCAAATTGAACGGCCACAATCCCCCACGAGATTCGTGGAGAACCAGAAACCCATTTTAAGAACTCTTGGATCTGTTCTAAATAACTCTTCTTTTGGGGAATCAAGGAGAGTCTTATTTGGGGTTGGATATTCTTCAATACCCTTTGATAAAGGATGCCGGAAGGCGGGGGAATCTCTTTTTCGATTTCTTTATAAATTTCCTTGATCTCTGAAAATTCTTTGAGCTCAAGATTCAACTCCGGATATTGACCCAGCGCCTCCTCAAACTCCTTCCTCTCCTTTTCCGAAAGCCTATTATTCAGATAGTGCGGAATCAGCTCTCTTAACTGATCAAGACTATAGATCATTTTTCTTGACCCCCATGCCGCTTAGGGCATTTTTTAATGTCTCTTTTGCATAAAAGACCCTTGTCTTCACCGTATTAACAGGGATATCGAGCATCTGAGAAACCTCCGGATAGGTCATCTCGTGAAAAAATACAAGGTCTAATATCTCTCTATGCTTTAAAGGAATTTTTATCATGGCTTCCTTGAGTCGTCTTTGTCGGTCCATGGGCTCTAAATCCGGTATGACACCATCAGAAAGATTTGGAAAATCGTCAATGTTGTCATGTCTTTTGAATTTCCCCAATTCATTCATGGCGAGATTTCTGGCAATCCCCAAAATCCAAGTGGTTGCCCTTGAATTTCCCTTGAACTTCTTGGCACATCTCCAGACTTCGGTATAAGTCTCCATCATGATATCTTCAGCCATCTGCTTGCCATGAACCAAACGGTATAAATAAACATAGACCTTCTGATGGGTGAGATCATATAGCTGTCTAAAAGCCTCTTCATCGCCCGCAGAAATTCTTTTCAAGAGATCAAGATCCTCACCTGCTGATGGCCCGTTACTCATATCAGTGTCAATATTTTCCAAAAAGGTTCAAAAAATGGTCACGCCAACCAAGTTATTTACCCCGTTAGAAATAATGCCCCGTTGTTCTGCAGTCCCGCTATAGCGGGATTACATTCCAAAAAATTCCGGCGGGGGTCAATGCCTCGCTGGAATTTCTAACGGGGTTTACTGCTTACGGGAGGCTAATTATGTGTAATGGTTTACTAAATCTGCATAAAAAAGTCAACGGAATAAAAGTGGGGCGACCTTGACAAGGAATAACAAAAAAGATAGGCTAAATTGAACAATTTTAGAAAGTTATCTTTTGTTCGAAGCATGGGGAGGCTAAATGAACCGAACTGGGGTTGTCAAGGATCGAAGATATATGGAGCATGTGATGGACCCTGGTCATCCGGAGAGCCCAGAGCGACTCCGGGAGATTTATCAAGGAATCGAGGAGGAAGAGATGAAAGGCCGGGTTCTTGGGAAGGTGAAGCCTCGACCCGCCACCCGCGAGGAGGTAGAGATGGTCCACTCTCCTGCCTATATCAATCTAATCGCCTCGACGGCAGGTAAGCCTTATGTCCGACTCGATGGAGACACCTCTACCTGTGCAAAGTCCTATGAAATCGCCCTTCTGGCTGCCGGAGGCCTCCTGGAGTTGATCAAGGTTGTGATGCAAGGGAAATTGAACAATGGATTTGCGCTGGTACGACCTCCCGGCCATCACGCAGAGCGGGACAGGGCCATGGGATTCTGTCTCTTTAACAACGTGGCAATCGGCGCCCAATATGCGCTCAAGAATTTCTCCCTCCAGAAAATCCTGATTGTGGACTGGGATGTCCACCACGGAAATGGCACGCAGAACTCCTTTTATGAAGACCCGCGGGTCCTATACTTTTCAACTCATCGCTATGGCTTCTATCCGGGGACGGGGGCGGCAACAGAGGTCGGAAGGGGCCGGGGAGAGGGATTCACCGTAAACGTCCCTCTTTCGCCTGGAGCTGGTGATGCAGCATATGGAATTATCTTTGAAAATGTACTTAAGCCTATCGCCCTGGAATACCAACCTCAGTTGATTTTGGTCTCAGCTGGGTTTGATACCCATTACAACGATCCTCTGGGCGGAATGGATGTGACAGAAAGAGGATTTTCAAGGATGACCCAAATCCTCATGGAGATAGCAGAGGCCACTACTCAAGGAAAATTAGTCTTCACGCTTGAGGGCGGTTATAATGTTATGAGTCAGAGATGGTCTGTGAAGGCCGTCTTAGAAGAGCTTTCTCAGGCCTTGCCCCTCGAAAAAGGAGACCTATTGGAAAGGGAAAAGGCCGATTTTCCAAAAATCGAGCCATTTATCCTTCAATTGAAGGAGATACAGAAACGATACTGGAAGAACCTTGAATAGGCTGATGGTTATTTTCCTCAGCCTTCAAAAAAAAGTTTTTCAGAACTTGTTAAGCCCCACCTGTGTTCACCATCTCTTTCAGTTCTTTTCCAACCTTAAAGAAAGGGAGCTTCTTGGGAGGGACCTCCACGATCTCCCCGGTCTTTGGGTTCCGGCCTTTGTAGCCGCCGTAATTTCTCACCACAAAGCTTCCAAATCCTCTGATCTCGATTCGGTCCCCCTTCTCCAGACTTTCTTTCATCCCGTCGAAAAGAGTGTCAACAATGACCTTGGCAACTTTCTGTGTCACATTCGCCTTCTCTGAAACCTTCGTAATGAGTTCAGCCTTGTTCATAGTCCCTCCCTTCCCCTTCATCCTTCCCCTTTCCCTTTAAAGGGAGAGGGATAGGGTGAGGGGTTAAAGTAAATGCTTTCGAATATATTGCACCGTATTTCTAAAAAAGGCAAGACCTATTCCCTCTTCAGGCAACTCCTCTCGCGTCCAGCGGGGATGATTGGTCCGATGAAGATAGGCTTCGGGATGAAGCATCATCCTTTTCACAATGGGTGCCATAACCCGTGTTCACAATGGAGCGAACCTCTTTCTTTTTCAACTACACTCCGTGATTCGTGATTCTTAAAAACTCATAACTCTTAACTCTAAATTCATAACTTTCTTGTCATCAACTTATTGAACGCATTCCTTCTACCAAAAATCCAAAGTTCTTTTCAAAACCCACCCGGTTCTTGTTAGCGGAACCAGCCAAAACAATCTCTCCCCCGGGGCTCCTGGAAATTCTTACCCATACCCTTTGATGGGAAAAGAAGAAAGAGACAATGAGGCCGAAAATCATCAGGCCGCATCCTATCCAGACCACCCAGACTCCCGGGTCTTTTGTCACTTGGAGTCCTGTATATTCCTTTTCTATGACCCCTTCGACGGTAAGGACAAATTCATCTCCCCTCTGTTCGTCGAATTTCGGAAAATTCCTTAACAACCAGAAAGGTCGTGGCTCCTGATTGGGCTTGAAAAGAACGACTTGAACCCCTTCCCCGAAATTGTGGACTTGGTGTTCGAATTTTAGGAGTCGAATAAGAGCATTCGTGTTTTGGATTTGACCGGTGCTTCCCTCCAAGACATGAAAATTAGCCTTTTCCTTCTTGTCCCTCCATTGAATTCCAAGGGTGACATCGTGTATCGCTCCATAATTCGATTGGTAAAAAGCCAACCCTTTATAGTGAAGGGGATGATTGACCTGCACGGTCTTCTTCAAAACCTCTTTCCCATTTTCAAGAATCGTGAGGAAGCTCGCATATTCCTTTACATGTTTTTCTTTTCTTCCAGGAAGGTCATAATAGGTGATATTGAAATCATCGCAGCGTACAGAAAAACTGAGGGGTTTCGGGATCTCTCTATCTTCTACTCGCACATAAATCTGATCTGCCGTTTCCCCTTCTAAGATGTTGACAAAACCTTTGAAGCCAAACTGGGATCCAATCAATCCTCCGATCAGGATGATGAGAATGCTCAGATGGGTGACATATACCCCTAATCTGGAAAATCTTCCCTTCTCGGAAAAGAGAGTAACCACCTTTTCTGTCTCAATTCGTTTCGGGTTCCCAAGCCACTTCTTCAGATGAGTTTGGATAACCTCTTCTCCCTTGGCTTCGGCTTGGGTTGGAATTCGGATTCTCTCTACATAAGGAAGAGTCTTCAACATCGAATCCTCCAACCCGCTTGAACTGGATTCATGGAGAATCTGTCGCCAGACACCAGGAAGGCGTTGAAGAGAGCAAACGATTAGATTGAGCGCCATCAGAGAAAGGATGGCCTTGAACCACCATGAATGGAAGATGTCGAAGAGACCGAAGAAACTAAGCACCTCATAGAGCCTAATGCCATACCACTGAATATAATCTGATCGAGGTGCATTCTGCGTGATCAGTGTGCTGCCAATAAAGGAAAAAATAGCAAGCAGAATGAAGAGAAAAATGGTCAGTTTAAGCGACCGGAAAAGGTCATAGATTATGGAAAGGACCCCACTCTCCTTCGCTTTAACCACGTCCTTGGATTCTTTTATAGTATTCATTGAATAATATTTTATAAGATAGAGAAATTTCTACCCTGCCTGAAGTGCAATATAACAGGCAGGGAAGTATTTGAAATATTTAACATATCCTCTTGTTTGCTGTCAACCCTTCGATTTTTTCCTTTATAAAAGAAAAGGCAGAAATGACTCAGGGTTGACCCTGAGCGCGGCCTTCGTCTTCACTTTAAAGAGCAAGATTTAGTCGCAGTTGAACGGTCAAGCTAAAAGGGGTAGTTCCTAAAAAGGAACTACCCCTTTCCAATTTACTCTTGATGAAAATTTCAGTCTACTTCTTTGCTTTCACATGGCATGTAGTGCATCCTGTTGGGCCGGCAGGTTTGTTGGCTTTCTTCGCTTCCTCATGGCAGCCTTTGCAATCTTTATGATAGGCATCCTTTGCAGAAATGGTTTTCCCCTCGGCCTTGGCCTTATGGCAGTCTTTACATAGTTTGCCAGTGGTCTCGCCCTTCTTCCAGGTGTGGTGGCATTTCACACAGTCGATCTTCAATGTTTCGGCATGTTTCTTATGAGTGAAATTCACCTTCCCATAGGCAGGATTATATTCGACCACATCTTTTGCAAAGATGCCACTGACCATTAGAATGGAAAGCAGAAAACCTACCAGGATCCCCATGCTGATCAATCCTTTTTTCATTACAGTTTCACCCCCTTTCTTTCAAGATTTATTTGCCTCTTATCTAACTCTTTAGACCGAAAAACTCTATCAAATATTCATTTTTTGTCAAGAAAAAAAAGCAATGCTATAAAATCTCGATTTCCTCTAAGATTCTTTCTTTTGTTTTAAGCAGGGTATGATTCTGTCTGGCCTGTTTCACGATCTCCTTTCCCATCAATGCAGCCCCAAGGGCTCCGGTGATCAAAGGCTCATCTGGGACTAGGACCTCATGGCCCAATTGTTCGGAAAGGGCTTTAAGCAAGCCTTTATTCTTAGCGCCTCCACCGGTCACGATCACTTCCTCTTCCACCCTTAAACGATTAATCATTCTGCTTATCCTGTCTGCGAGGGAATGATGGACCCCTGCAAGCAGGTCGGAAACAGGTATCCCTTGTGCCAAACTGGCGGCTACCTCTTGCTGGGCCCATATGGTACAGATGTTGCTTATCTTTGCAGGGCTTTTGCTTTGCAGAGATAGGTCGCCCACTTTATCCAAAGGGAGTCCGAGGGTATCGGCAATCACTTCTATGAATCGACCGCTACCGGCTGCACACTTGTCATTCATCACAAAATCAGTGGTCTTGCCAGTAGCGTCTATTTTGATTGCCTTAATATCCTGCCCCCCGATATCGATGATGGTCTTGGCATTAGGGAAAAGGTTGATGATACCCTTGGCATGGCAGGTTATTTCTGTCAACTGCTTATCGGCAAAAGGGACGTTAATTCTCCCGTAGCCCGTAGACACAATGTAGGCGATCGTCTGGAGAGAGATATCGGCCTTTTTCAGCGCCTCTTCCATGACCTTGTTCGCTAACCGGCGCTGTTCCGGACCTGTAGGTCCAATGATTGAAGCGATGATCCCTTTATTCAGGATCACCGCCTTGGTCATCGTGGAACCAACGTCAATCCCTGCAAAATATGAGGTCAATAGTATCACTCAAAAGTTGAGGCTCCCCTCACCCCATCCCTTTCCCCAATCAGGGAGAGGGGAGGGTGAGGGGGTTAGGCTGCCTTGTTTAATCGAATGGATTCCAGGGTCTCGATGAAGGCGTCGATCTTGTTCCTCGTGTCCACTTCTGAATACGATGTGATATCGATGATATCACTTTCAAGAATGAGGGAAGGAAGTTCTCTATAAACCTTTTCCTTCTTTCCGTCTTTTCCTATTACGAATAGAGGAATGGGCTTATAGATTTTTGCTAATTGATGCAACTGCCAGATGAGGCCCACATGCCAGGTTCGACATGAAAATGCCTCATGCATCACCACCCCATCGATTTTATATTCTTCGATCCAGTTGATTAAATGTTCCACATCGGGTTCTGATCCGGGTCGCTTCTTAGCCTTGTCATACCAGAATGTCCAAAATCCAAGCCATCTCCATGCCAAATGCTCGATGGGATCCTTGGCTTCAGGAATATCCATCTCATTGAGGGGCGCAACCATTCGATAGGTTGTTTCAACAGGAAACGAAGCCCCTTTGCTGTTAAAGTAATTAAAATCGGTCAAGGCAAACCAGGCAGGCAATCCGCCTCCCCACATGAGCCTGTATTTTTCGTTTTCAACCTCCCCTTCTCCCTTGGCAATCTTTTCCTCTAATTCTTTTTTAAGATCCACAAAGAAATCATAAGCCTTCTGAGTGGCCATCATGAAATTTATTGGCACCATAGTATTCATGGCATCGCCAGTTCCCATGGGGCAAGGTATTGCCCGCCGGAGTTTATACGTTTCATCGATCAGATTCCAGGTTCGATCGCTCAGATTAACCAACTCTCTCAGGCGATCATAATCCATTTTCTTTCTGGTTTGTTCTTCGAGGAAGGCCACCAATCTGCGCAATTGTTTGACAATATATTTGTGGTAGTAGCCCCAGACTTCCCGGTGATCTTGATCCCTCTGAAACAGAGGATAGGGAAGGTCTATATTGTAGATCGGTACATCCGGCATAAATTGCTGAGAAGCCTGGTACCACTTGGATCTTGGGTCACAGAGAATCTGTCCGCTCGATATCATAAAATCTGGCCTTGCCTGTCCGCCCCATGGAGAATTAGGAGGCATTTCACCCAATTCTTCTCTCCATTGGTCAAACCCGATCCCACAAAGGGCATAGGTGCATAGGGAACGGGAAAGGCCTAAAGACTCTGCTCTCTGAAGGAATCTCTCCGCATCTCTCTTTGCTCCGCAGATACCGGCAAAATTCTCTGTCCACAATGGGATCACATCCATAGCCCGGAAGATCTCTTCATGATGGCAGACGATAAAGGTATAAGCTAATTTCTGCTTTCCCTCTGCACGTGCCCGGAGAGAACCGGTAATAAATTCCTTGACCATGGGGCCGATGGAAGCAGCCGCCTGGGTTGCTGTCATCCTCTTTTTCGGTTTTGCTTCTTTTTGTTCTTCAGCCATTGTTTAAAACCTCCTTAACAATTTAGCGTTTTAAAAAAGCACGCTAAATTTCATTGAAAAAAAATAAATGTAATCCTCCCTCGCCCCCCTTTAGAAAAGGAGGGATGGGGGGATTTGAAGTGGGAATCCATTATCCGATCATCTCCAGAAAGGCCTGAATCCTTGTTCTAAGTTGACTCATTGTACCTGCAGAATAGACGTCCTCCAGATGAAGAAGTGGAATATTAATAGACTTGTAGTAGGCTTTTCTTGCAGGGACCTCAAAGCCAAAGGGATCGCAGTACTTGTAGACATAAAGAATGGCACCATCCACTTTGAATTCCCTGGCATAGGCTCCAATATCACCGAATCGAGACGCTATATCTCCTTCAAAGGTACCCGTCTTATTTTCTCTATAGGTCTTGGGACAATTGATTTTATCGAGATACCGATGGGCCAGTGCATCCATAGGATCTCCTCCCACATCCGTCCGCGGAAAATAATCTCTCGCTCCGTTGCAAATGGTATCGGCTACTACGTTGCCACCGAGTTCTTCCACAAGCTTGATGATTTCAATGTTATCAAGACACGCGCCATCAATGAATATACGAGGACCCCCCTGGAGCGGGGATTTCTTTCTTCTGCCAATTTCCGCTGAAACCTGATCAAACAAGGTATTGGCTTCGCCAACGGGCAAGCTTGACCCGACAGTCAGCGCCATGGTCAATTCTGTTCCGGAGATGAGGGGTGGATTTGCCTTTCTGAATTCATAAAGAACTCTTACCTTGTCTCTGTTTTCATTATAGATTTGAATGGCCTTTGCCAGATCCTCATCGGTGACCACTTTTTCAGCAAACTCCATCAGACTTTTCCTGAAGGTGTTTAACTCCGCATCAAAGAATTCAAAGGAAGATTCGCCACAAACAGTAGGAATGTTGATAAAGTGAAAATAAGAATAAGGCAGAGAATAACTCCAGGCGCTATAGCTTCGCACCATGCTATCACAGCCGTGAGGAATGACCATGCCAGAGAGAAAATCATACTTTTGTTTTAACGAGAGGTCGAAGCAACTGCGGTAATAGGGGCATACAATGGTTTCAAGGAGTGTATCTCCTTTCGTAATGGGCTCGTGGATATTTCCTCTCACCCGAAAAGGGATGCACCCGGCTGCTGTGATGATTTCCAAAGGAACAAAGGAACAGATATAGCCAATGATCTTTTTCCCTTCCTTTTTCAGTTCCTTCGCCCTGAGTCCGTAATCCTTATAAGATTTTTCTACTGCGTCTAAAATGTTCTTCTGTTTTCCACTCATCGACCTTCTCCTTTTTAGCATCCCCCTTGAATCAATCTACTTTCAGAAAACCAAATGAGAAAGAGTTCTTTAAACTTGGACCAAACATATTTAAAATTTTCCCAATTTAATCCCCTCCCCCTCGACGGGGGTCCCCTCACAGGGGAGGGGAGAATGTAAGGGGAACTTTGTAAATGTTAGAAGAAAAAAATCAGATTAAACATGCAAACTCTGATGTCCTATCAATAGAATATATACATAATTTGGCCTTAAGTTTCAATCTGATTGCCTTAAGCTTTCCATGGCAATGATGGCAGCACCCAATGCAGCCGTCATATGGGGATTGGGTGGCACGAGAATATCATGACCTCTGAGTTCCTTTAAGGTCCGGACGAGACCCTTATCTTTTGCACCGCCACCCACCATGGCCACATCCTGTTCAACACCCAATCTCTCCGCCAAACTGTTGATCTGGGCGGCAAGAGCTCTGTGTATGCCTGCCAGAAGGTCTTCTTTTGTGACTTCTTGGGAGAGTCGGGAAATCGCCTCTGACTCCGAAAAAACAGCACATCCGGTGTTAAACTCCACTCTCTTTTTTGATTGTAGAGACAACTCACCAATCTCTTCCACCTTGACTTGGAGAACCTTGGCAATGACTTGCAGAATTCTGCCGCTTCCTCCAGCGCACTTTCCGCTTAATAAAAAATTGTGCACACTCCCATTGCCATCGATGCGGAGGATCTTCGTATAAAGATCCCCGACATCAATGACGGTTCTCACAAAGGGGAGAAGAGAGGAAACACCCTTGGCATGGCAGACGATATCCGGCTTGACTTCGTCTGCGAAGGTCACCAGTTTTGATCCATATCCGGTGGCCACAGTCCGGGAAAGATCACTGGTTGACATCCGAATCTGGGAGAATAATTCCTTTCTGACCCTCTCGGCCGTAAGCTTGAAATCTCCCCCAGAGGAACACTCAAAAGAACCCAATGGTCCCTGATCACCGAGAGCAATCCCTTTTGATGAGGCTGACCCAATGTCAATACCCAATACGAAAATCATATTTCCCTAAGCGAATTTACCGAATAACAGCAATTAAATTAAAATGCTAAACGAATTATACCGAATTAATCGAATATTGGCTAAGGAATTCAATGGGATTCGTCAAACTCGGTATTGTGCGCCGTTTGTTTACATAAATAACACAAATTCCAAGCCCCCTCAAACAACCTCTGGAAATAAAAGAAGGCCTCTCCGACACAAACGCATTAAACAAAATGAACCAATCGTAATCGAATACCTTGCTGACTACCCCCAATTCGTTCCGGTCGTCGATTCATAGGTATTCGAGTTTTGGGGAAAGATGTATTGACTGAAGTCAGTTGAGAAATAAATCTAGAAGATATCGAGAAGGCTCAATAAGAACCGGTTTCCTTTAAGTATCGAACTGGAGAATCGGTATAGCTCTGGCAAACCGGGCCGCCATGAAAGCCAAGGAACTTGGAGTGATAACACTGTAGCCTCACGCTCCAAACAAAGAGGACTTCTACGTCAGCCTTGGATGGATGTTGATTGAAATGCCAATTTATTTTGATATGCCAGTGGTTATCATGAAGAAAGCGTTGGATTGATAACGTCATACTCAGGACTCGGGATCTACTTGATGACGGGGAGAGGGGATGTCGTTAAGTTGTTGAATTTAACAAGTGAGAATTCCATTGAAAACGAATCGATTTCTTGTCAAATCAAGAAGGATATGGAAGATTTAAAAAATGCGTCTTCCTTTTTGAAGTGCCGGCGGAACCTATTACACCCTTTATAGGGATAAAGGTCTGGGAATAAAAAAGAAAGGTCAGAAGCTGATACCGGATTTCAAAAGTCTAGGGTAATACAACCAACGCCGAACTCTCGTTGACTGTATTCAAAAAGTTTCGGGATGTCAATGTAGTAACTATTTAGATTCTTGGAAGCAGGTTTTTCTTTTGGAAAGATCATCGCGAGTTCCCCTTAAAAGTTTGCTCTGTCTTATTGCCGCTTCCGGAACCTTTCGATGGCAAGGCGCAAACTATCCTGCATGCGTGAGATAGCTTCAGC
>Ga0256868_10000993_pt1 | contig 15973 bp, 13 predicted proteins | sample RVTome_13_FD_187341 | JGI IMG/M metagenome (GOLD analysis project Ga0256868, IMG submission 187341) | Soil microbial communities from uranium-contaminated site in the Upper Colorado River Basin, Wyoming, United States - RVT92D227 HiSeq ...
GCCATGACCAGTTCCACCAGGTCCAGGGAATCGGCACCCAAATCATCGATAAACTTGGCCTCGGGAACAACCTCACTTTCGCTCACCCCGAGCTGCTGCACAATCAGTTCTTTCAACTTGGCCTCAAGAGACATTGAGTTCTTCCTCCTTTTTTTTGTTAATTTCGCTCCCCTAACCTATCAGGTGAGGCGAGTGTTTTCAAGCACCTTTTAACTGTTCCAGGCTCGGCAGGTCCTCCAGATTAAACGCCTCCCTGGTCCCCTGGATGCGCCGCAGCAAACCTAGCAACACCTTGCCCGGCCCTATCTCCACAAACCGCCCAACCCCGAGCTCGATCATCCGCTTCACGGAATCCTCCCACCGCACGGGGCTGCTCACCTGCCTGATTAAAAGATCCCGCACCCGCTCCTTCGCGGTGTTGGGCTCGGCCTCGACATTGGTCACCACCGGGGCCGCAAGATCCTTGATCTCTATCCGGACCAGCTCCGCCCCCAGCCGTTGACCAGCCGGCTCCATGAGGGGAGAATGAAAGGGGGCACTCACCGGCAGGGACACGGCCCTCTTCGCCCCCATCCCCGGTGCCAAGGCAATCGCGCGCTCAACGGCCTTCAGACTGCCGGAGATCACGATTTGACCGGGGGAGTTGAAATTGGCAGGGGTAAGGACCTCTCCCTGCGCTGCCTGAAGGCAGAGCTCCTCCACCTGCTCACGCGCGAGCCCCAAGACAGCCGCCATCCCTCCTGCGCCCACCGGCACTGCCTCCTGCATAAACTGCCCGCGCAGCCTCACTATCCTGACGGCATCCGGGAAGCTCATCGCCTCGGCAGCCACCAGGGCGCTGAATTCCCCGAGACTGTGGCCGGCGAGATAGTCGGCCTTCCACCCCACCTCTTTCCTGAAGACCCGTAAGGCCGCGATGCTCACCGTTAAAATACAGGGCTGGGTATTGGCCGTCAGCTTGAGTTCCGCCTCTGGGCCGTTAAAACAGAGACTCTGGAGGTCAATTCCCAGGGCCTCGTTGGCCTCGACAAAGGTCTCCTGCGCCACGGGGAAGTGCTCGGCGAGCTCCTTGCCCATCCCCACATACTGAGAGCCCTGCCCGGGGAAGATGAAGGCCGTCTTGCCCATCAGATCCTGCCGCTGGCGATCTCCTTGATGAGTTCCACCGCGATGTTGTTGCGCTGAATCTGGTTGGTCCCCTCGTAGATCTGGAGGATCTTGGCATCCCGCATCATCTTCTCCACCGGGAAATCCCGCATATATCCATAGCCCCCGAGGAGCTGCACGGCATCGACCGTCACCCGCATGGCCATATCGCTGGGGAAGAGCTTGGTCATAGCCGACTCCTTGCTGAAACTGCGGGGGTTGCTGTCGACATACCTGGCCACGGCATATACCAAAGCACGCGCTGCCTCGATCTGGGTGGCCATATCCGCGAGCATGTGTTGGACCGCCTGGAAGGAGATGATCTTCTGCCCAAACTGGACGCGCTCGCGGGTGTACCGGGCCGCCGCCTCGAAGGCGCCCTGGGCAAGTCCCACGGCCTGGGCACCTATAGACGGCCGGGACATATCAAAGGTCCTGAGGATCATGATGAGGCCGATGCCCTCGCGGCCGCCAATAAGGTTTTCCTTGGGGATCCGGCAATCTTCAAAGACCAGTTCCCGGGTGGCCGAGGTGCGGATCCCCAACTTCTTTTCTTTCTTGCCGAACGAAAACCCCGGGGTCCCCTTTTCCACGATAAAACCGCTGATCCCCCGCGGCCCCTTTTTCCTGTCGGTGACAGCAAAAACAGAATAAATCTCCGCCTCCCCGCCGTTGGTGATCCACTGCTTGGTCCCGTTGAGGATATATCCATCGCCATCCTTGCGCGCCGTGGTCTGCATGCCGGCTACGTCGCTGCCGGCATTGGCCTCGGTGGCACCAAAGGCGCCGAGTCTCTTTCCGCTGCCTATCTCCGGCAGATACCTCTTCTTCTGCTCCTCGGTGCCGTAGAGCAAGATGGGATAGGCCCCCAGCCCGCTGCCGGCAAAGCTGACGGAGACGCCGATGCAGGCCCGGCTCAACTCCTCTATCACCACGCAGTTTTCAAAGACCCCCCCGCCGAAGCCGCCGTATTCCTCGGGCAACGAGACACCGAACAGCCCCGCCTCCGCGCAGATATGCATAATCTCCCACGGGAACTCTTCCTTTTCATCCAATTCCGCCCTCACCGGCATCACCTTTTCTTCGGCGATCTTGCGCGTGAGTTCCTTGAGCATCCGCTGCTCTTCGGTCAAAAAATAGTCCACGTATATACCCCCTCACCAATCATCTCAGTTCATCACTTTTTCCTTGGGATGCGCCCCTATCCGGTGAGCAGCCTCCGTGCCCAACCGCTTGAGGTCCTGGCTCTCGCGCAGGGCGTCAGTCAAGAGCCGGTTGATATCACCGCGCACATATTCGGCGGCAGCCCCGATGGCGTTCTTGATGGCCTTGGGCGAAGAATGCCCGTGGCAGATAAAGCAGGATCCGTTGATGCCCAAGAGCGGCACCCCGCCGTATTCGGAGTAATCGATCCGGCGCTTGATATTCTCCTGGACCTGCCGCATAAAGAAATACCCGATCCTCGCCCACAGGCTCCTGCGGGTCGCTGCCCGTAACATAGCAGTCATGGACTCGGCGATCCCCTCGCTGCTCTTGATGGCCACATTCCCCACAAAGCCGTCGCACACGATGACATCGACGACGCCGCTGGAGATATCTCTCCCCTCGACATTGCCGATGTAGTTCAGACTGCTCTTCTTCAGGATGGCATGGACCTTTTTGGTGAGTTCATTACCCTTGCCCTCCTCACTGCCGTTGCTCAAGAGGCCGACGAGCGGGCGGTCCTTGTGCATGACAAACCGCGCGTAAATCTCACCCATGATGGCAAATTGCACGAGGTGGATCGGCTTGCAGTCCACATTGCCGCCGACGTCTATAATGACGGAAGTCCCGTTGAGGGTGGGATGAACGCCGGCCAGGGCCGGTCGCTCCACCCCCTCCAACTTCTTCATCGTCCACATGCTGACGGCCATGGCCGCCCCGGAGTTGCCGGCCGTCACTACGGCATCGCACTCTCCGTCCTTCATCAGGTCTACTGCCACACTGATCGATGTGTCGTGCTTGGCCCGCAGGACCCGCGACGGCGACTCATGCATCGGCACCGCCTGCGACGTATGGACGATACGCACGTTCGACCCCGACCAGCGGTGCTTGTCCAGTTCCCTTTCGATACGTACCCTATCGCCGACCAAGATTATCTCGTCCACATCGAGCTTCTTGGCCGCCTGCACCGCCCCTTCGACAATGGCCTGGGGGGCGTGATCGCCGCCCATCGCATCAACCGCAACCTTCATCAGCCTTAGTCCCTTAATCAATCACCGGGCAGAGCTAACCTTCCTCTGCCTCTATGATCTCCTTGCCTTTATACGTCCCACAATGGGGACAGACGCGGTGGGGCAGCTTTGGCTCATGACATTGAGGACAGAGCGAGAGGCTGCGTGCGGTCAAGCTGTTATGGCTTCTGCGCTTATCGCGCCTCGCCTTGGAAGTCTTCTTCTTAGGAACGCCCATTATCTTCTCCCTTGGGTTAGGTTCGGCTTGAAACCTTTTAACACGGCAAAGCGGGGATCGCCGACAGAGCGATCACACCCGCATTCTCCGCTGTTGAGATCTGCCCCGCAGATGGTACACAACCCCTTACAGCTATCATGGCAGAGGGGTTTCATAGGGATGTTCAGCCACATCTGCTCCTCGACGATATCCCTGAGCTCGATCCCCTCCTCCGGCAAAAAGCTGATATCCAGGTCGTCCTGTACCAGCTCTTTATCCTGCTCGTCGGGCGCATACCGCGGCAAGATGAAGTATTCCTTAAACTCAGATACGATGGGCACGATACATTCCTTGAGACACCGTGCGCAGGCAAGGGCAATTGCTGCCCTGATGCTCCCCGTGACCTCGATACCCTGGGAGGTGCGCTGGAGAAAGAGGTGCCCTTCCGGCGCCGAAGCCAATCTTACCTCCTGCTCCGCCTCTCCTTGAGGGCCTTGCAGGCCAAAAGGGGACAGTTGCTCCACAGATATCTTCCTCCCTTCGGGAGGGATGTCTTCCCATCTAACCTTCATCTGAGTGTTGGGAACTCCCGTTAGTTAAAGCTTCCCCGGCAAGATGTGCATGACCACTGAATTTAAGCACATAAGTATATATATCTCCCCTTTTTTGTCAAGGCTAAAAAAGGAAGCAAGAGGGTGTAAGCCCCCTCTTGCGAAGAGCCGCACATTTCTCTACAATATAGGGGAAAGAAAGGAGAATTTCGATGGCAGAAAAGATAGTTATCTTCGACACTACCCTGCGGGACGGGGAGCAGTCACCCGGGGCTGCGATGAATGTGGCGGATAAGGTGCGGCTCGCCCAGCAGTTGGAGAAGCTGGGGGTGGATGTCATAGAAGCAGGGTTCCCCATCTCATCGCAGGGGGACTTCGATGCCGTCAGGACCATCGCCAAGACGATCACCCATTCCAAGGTAGCTGCCCTGGCCAGGGCAAATACCCCGGATATCGACCGGGCCTGGGAGGCGATCAAGCAGGCAAAATCCCCCCTGATCCATACCTTTATCTCGACCTCCGATATCCATCTGAAGCACCAGTTGATGAAATCCAAAGAAGAGGTGATCCGGATTGCCGCCAAATCCGTTGCCAGGGCCAAGAAACATACCTCGGATGTCGAATTCTCAGCCATGGACGCCACCCGCAGTGAGATCAAGTTTCTCGCGGCCGTGGTTGAGGCAGCCATACAAGCAGGGGCAACCAGGATCAATATCCCCGATACCGTGGGCTATGCCATCCCCACGGAGTTCGGCGCGTTGATTCGCACCCTCTGTCAAATGGTCAAGGGGATCGAAAAGGTCATCCTGAGCGTCCACTGCCACAATGACCTTGGCCTGGCAGTTGCCAATTCCCTTGCGGCGATCCAGAACGGCGTCAGGCAGGTGGAGTGCACGATCAACGGTATCGGCGAGCGGGCGGGAAACACCTCGCTCGAAGAGGTAGTTATGGCCATCCACACGCGCAAGGACTTGCTTCCCTTTACGACGCGGATCGTTCCCAAACATATCGTGGCGACGAGCCGCCTCGTCTCCAAGATCACGGGCATGGTGGTGCAACCCAACAAGGCGGTGGTTGGGGCCAACGCCTTTGCCCATGAATCCGGCATCCATCAGGACGGCGTCCTCAAGAAAAAACTGACCTACGAAATCATGACCCCCGAGTCGGTGGGGGTCCCCAAGTCCTCTCTCGTCTTGGGAAAGCTCTCGGGCAGACACGCCTTTAAAGAGAGGTTGAAGGAACTAGGGTTTCGGCTCTCGGAAAAGGATTTTGCCGTGGCCTTTACCCGCTTTAAAGAACTGGCGGACAAGAAGCGTGAGATCTATGACGAGGATATCGAGTCGATCGTGGCCGAGGAGATCCTCCGGATGCCCGACCGTTTCAAGCTCCTCTATCTCAACGTCATCTCGGGAAACGTCACCGTCCCTACGGCTACGGTCAAGATGGAAGTGGATGGAGAGGTCATCCAGGAGGCCGGTTTTGGCGACGGGCCGGTTGATGCCACCTTCAAGACGATCAAGAAGATCACCCGCACGCGGTCAAAGCTCCTCCAGTTCGTCATCAACGCGATCACCGGCGGCACCGAGGCCCAGGGCGAGGTGACTGTTCGACTGGAAGAAAAAGGCCGGACCGTGATCGGCCAGGGGGCTGATACGGACGTGCTGGTGGCCAGCGCCAAGGCCTACATCAATGCCCTGAACAAGCTGGAGTATCGAACGAAAGAGGTGCGTGGGTTGTAGTGTAGTTGAACGGGAAAAGTAGGAGGGCTCAGGGCATACATGTTCGATCAGCAGTAAATAAATCTTTTTTACTAGAACCCTGGACCCCTCGACCCCTAGAACCCTAAGAATTGATCCTGGAACATGTTATCACAACCTTGTTTATGGAGAAGAAGTAAATGGGGATGACGATTACCGAGAAGATTCTGGTAGCACACGCCGGCCTGAAGCAGGTCGCGCCAGGAGAGATCATCAACTGCCGCGTAGACGTGGCCTTGGGCAATGATATCACCGCGCCCTTGGCCATCCAGGCCTTCCGGGAGATGGGGGCTGCCACTGTATTTGATAAGGCAAAGGTAATCCTCGTTCCGGACCACTTCACCCCCAACAAGGACATCCAGTCAGCTGACCAGTGCCTGCTGATGCGGAAGTTCGCCCAGGAGCAGGGGCTCGTACACTACCTCGAGGTGGGGAGGATGGGCATCGAACACGCCCTCTTGCCCGAGATGGGGCTCGTGGGTCCGGGGTATCTGATCATCGGGGCGGACAGCCATACCTGTACCTACGGCGCCCTCGGCGCCTTTGCCACCGGCGTGGGGAGCACGGATTTGGCCGCGGCCATGGCCACGGGCGAGATCTGGCTCCGGGTGCCGGAAACGATCAAGTTCATCTACGCGGGAAAGCTCAAGCCGTGGGTCGGCGGCAAGGACCTCATCCTCTATACCATCGGGGCCATCGGGGTAGACGGCGCCCTGTATCAGGCCATGGAAATCACCGGTGAGACCATCAGTAGCCTGGATATGTCCGGTCGGTTCACCATGGCCAACATGGCCATCGAGGCCGGCGGGAAAAACGGCATCTTCCCTGTCGATGAGATCACGCTGGAGTATCTCCGCGGCAGGATGGAGAGTGGCTATACCATCTACGAAAGCGACAAAGATGCCTCCTATGCCGAGGTAAAGGAATACGATTGTTCCGGCATCGAGCCCCAGGTAGCCTGCCCATCATCACCGGCCAATGTCAAGGGGGTGCGGGCATTGGCCAAGGTAACGATAGATCAGGCAGTCATCGGCTCATGCACCAACGGCAGGCTGGAAGACCTCAGGATTGCGGCCCAGATCATCAAAGGTAAGAAGGTAGCCCCTTATGTCCGCCTCATCGTGATCCCGGCCACGCAGGAGATCTACCTTAAGGCCCTGCAAGAGGGGCTCCTGGAAATCTTTGTTCAGGCAGGCGCAGCAGTCAGCACCCCGACGTGCGGCCCCTGTCTCGGCGGCCACATGGGGGTCTTGGCAGCAGGCGAGGTGGCCATCGCCACCACCAACCGTAACTTCGTGGGCAGGATGGGTCACCCCACAAGCCAGGTCTACCTTGCCAACCCGGCAGTGGCAGCTGCCAGTGCCATCAAGGGAAAGATCACCCATCCAGAGGAAGTGGCAGATAAAGAGTAGGAGACCATCCCGTAAGCGGGATAGCTTTCCCGCCAAGGGCGGGACTTGACCCCTTGGACCCTGGAACCCTTGAACCCTTGATAATATGAAGAGCGTTTGAAAGCGTAGCAAACTGAATCACGGCTCATAGAACTGATAGCATGAACACCGTTTCTCTGCTCATTCAGATACCGCCTGAGGAGATAGCCTTTCTCAGCTTCATCCTGGAATCGTATGAAGGGGTGGCAATCGCCAGGACTATTGACCCCCACCAGGGTCTGATGGAATTGATGGTCTCCCCGGACTATCAGGAGGAAATGAGGGAAATCCTGAAGGACCTCAGCCGGCAGTTCCCGATTAAAGAATCAACACCTGCTAAAGGCTGATATCCTGCAACCGCTGCCCAGCCTCCTCGAGCCTCGCCTCCGGCACGGTCAGGGCGAGGCGCACATATCCCTCTCCTGCCTCGCCAAAGCCGCTACCGGGAGTAAGCACCACCCCTGCCTTATCAAGCACGAGGGAGGCGAAGGAGACCGAACTATAGCTGGGGGGCACCTTTATCCAGAGGTAGAAGGTTGCCTTGGGAGGGGTCACCTCCAGTCCCAGGGCACGGAGCCCGCGGACCATAACATCGCGCCGCCTTTGATAGACTGCACGCATCCCTTCCACATCGGATTGATCCCCTGTTAAGGCCTCTATACCGGCCCTTTGAACAGCCTGAAAGACCCCTGAATCGATGTTGGTCTTGGCCTTGCCCAACCCGGCCAGAATCTCCCTGTTCCCCACGGCAAAGCCGAGCCGCCAGCCCGTCATATTATAGGTCTTGGACAGGGAGTGGAATTCGATCCCTACCTCCCGTGCACCATCCACCTCTAAAAAACTGGGGGGGGTATAATGGTCAAAGCAGATCTCGCTGTAGGCTGCGTCGTGACAGACGATGAGAGAGTGGCGTCGGGCAAATGCCACGACCTCCGCGAAAAAATCCTTGTCCGCCACAGCCGCTGTCGGGTTGTTGGGGTAGTTGACAAAGAGCAAGGTGGCGGCATCCGCCACCTCCGCAGGCACCTGCTGAAGATCGGGCAAAAAGCCCTGCTCCTCCTTCAGGGGTAGGAAAAAGGATCGCCCGCCGGCGAAGATGGTCCCTGCATGATAGACCGGATAGCCGGGACTCGGCACGAGGGAATACGCGCCCGGGTTGATGAAGGCCAGGGGTATGTGGGCGATCCCCTCTTTGGAGCCGATCAGGGCCAGGACCTCCTGGTCCGGGTCCAGCACCACCCCAAAACGCCTCTCATACCAGAGGCTTACCGCTTCTCGGAATTCCCGCAACCCCTCATAGCTGGGGTAGCGGTGGCTGCGGGGATTGAGCACCTCCTCCCGCATCCGCTCTACGATCCGCTGCGGTGTGGGAAGATCCGGATCACCCACCCCCAAATCGATAAGATCCACCCCCTTGGCCCTCAACGCGGACTTTCTGCGGTCCAGTTCCGCAAAGAGGTAAGGGGGCAAGGTCTGGAGCCGCTCAGCCATCTCCACCCTAGTCCTGCCTTTCATTCCTCCTCCTTCTTACCTAGATAAATAGCCAACGAATGCTGGGCTCAAAATATCAGCCAAGATATAACATCTGGCATGATAAATGCAATTTAAACCAAGTAAAATACATGAAAATCAGGATATACTACCTGCCAAATCCCCAAAAATGCAAGGGGAGTTTAAACAGGTGACAAATATTGACATCGTTGTCAAAAAGTGATAGCATGACCGGACTTCGTAGATGCACCTCTACGAGAGAAAGAAGATAACGTCATGTCTTTAAGGCTCGGACAGCTCCTCTTAAAAGCGAATATCATAACCGAAGAGCAATTGAAAAAGGCCCAGAGCGAGCAGAAGATGAAAGGGTCAAACCTGAGCTCTGTATTGATAGAAATGGGATACCTCTCGGAGGATGCCCTCATTGATTTCCTCCATAAACGCTATGGGCACCCCTCCATCAATCTCTCCGAGGTAGAATTAGACCCCAAGCTCGTGAGTTTGGTCGGGGCCGATTTCATGCATAAGAACCAGGTGGTGCCGGTCCGCAGGAGCGGCTCCACCCTCTATCTGGCCATCGTCGATCCCTTTAACGTCACGGTAATTGATGACATCAAGTTCCGCACGGGATATCACATAGAGGCCTTGGTGGCCTCGGAAACGGACATCAAGACGACCATAGAGAGACACCTCAACCCCACCGCTTCCATCGACGGCGCCCTTGCCGACTTCGAGGACGAGGGGATGGAGGTGGTAAAGCAAGATGAGACCTTTGACCTCGGCGAGCTGGAAAAAACCGCGGAAGAGGCCCCTGTCGTCAAGCTGGTCAACCTCATCCTCGCCGATGCCATCTCCAAAGGGGCCAGCGACATTCATGTCGAGCCGTACGAAAAATTCATGCGCGTGCGGGAGCGTATCGATGGGGTCCTCTACGAGGTAATGAGGCCCCCCATTCAGATGAAAAACGCCATCACCTCCCGTATCAAGATTATGTCCCAACTGGATATCGCCGAACGCCGCCTGCCCCAAGGCGGGCGTTTCCTGATCAGGATGCAGAATCGGGAGATGGACTTTCGAATCTCGCTCATCCCCACCCTCTTCGGTGAGAAAGTGGTCATGCGGCTCCTCGACAAGACAAAACTCCAGCTTGACCTGACCAAATTGGGCTTTGAGGCCGAGGCCCTGGAGATATTCCACGAGGCCATCTATAAACCATATGGGATGATCTTGGTCACCGGACCGACCGGCAGCGGCAAGACCACGACCCTCTACTCCGTCCTCTCCGAGCTGAACAAGGTCTCGGAAAATATCTGTACGGCCGAAGATCCGATAGAGTTCAATCTCCCCGGCGTCAATCAGGTCCAGATGCATGAGGCCATCGGACTGAATTTCGCCGCTTCTCTGAGAGAATTCTTGCGCCAGGACCCTGATATCATCCTGGTGGGAGAGATCCGGGATCTGGAGACGGCTGAGATAGCGGTCAAGGCCGCCTTGACAGGCCATCTCGTCCTCAGCACCCTCCATACCAACGACGCCCCCAGCACCATCGGCCGTCTGCTGGATATGGGGGTGGAGCCGTTCCTCGTCGCCTCTTCACTCATTGTGACGGTAGCCCAGCGATTGATCCGCTGCATCTGCCCTGATTGCAAGGAACCCATCGACGTACCCCACGAGGCCCTGCTTGACCTCGGTGTCCCTGAAGAGGAGATAGACGATTTCAAATGTTATAAGGGAAAGGGATGCAGCAAGTGCAGCAGTATCGGGTATCGCGGCAGGTTATCGTTGTTCGAGGTGATGCCCACGACGGATGAGATACAGGAGCTGACCCTGCGCAGGGCAGCCGCCAATGAGCTCAAACGGGCGGCGATCCAGTCCGGGATGAGGACCTTGAGGCAGAGCGGGATCGCCAAGATCAAACAGGGGATAACCACCATTGAAGAGGTGCTCAGGGTAACCGTCGATTAAGCGCCACAAGGAAAACAGCCATGCCCCTTGATCTCCAGGACCTGCTCAAGACGATGATCGAACATGACGCCACGGACCTCCATATTACCACCGGCACCCCTCCGCAGATCCGCGTCTACGGCCGGCTGGTTCCTCTCGATCTTCCCCCCTTAACCGGCGCCGACACCAAGAAGCTCGCCTACAGCGTGCTCACCGATGCCCAAAAACACCGGTTTGAGGAGGAGCACGAGCTCGACTTCTCCTTCGGCATAAAGGGGTTGTCCAGGTTCAGGGGAAATCTCTTTTACCAGAGGGGGGTCGTGGCAGCCGCCATCAGGTCCATACCCTATAAGATCAGGGGTTTTAAGGATCTCGGTCTCCCTGCCATCATCGAGGAGCTGATCAGGAGGCCCAAGGGGCTCGTCCTGGTCACGGGCCCGACGGGGTGCGGCAAATCCACCACTCAGGCAGCCATGATAGATCAGATCAATGAGGAGAGAAATGCCCACATCATCACCATCGAGGACCCCATAGAATACCTCCATCCCCACAAGGGGTGTGTGCTGAACCAGCGGGAGGTTAACTCCGACACCTTCAGCTTTACGGCGGCCTTGAAACATATCCTGCGCCAGGACCCCGATGTGGTCCTCATCGGGGAGATGAGGGACCTGGAAACCATCGAGGCGGCCCTGACCATCGCCGAGACCGGGCACCTCACCCTGGCCACCCTGCACACCAATTCTTGTACCGAGACCGTCAACAGGATTATCGACGTCTTCCCCCCGCACCAGCAGGCCCAGGTCAGGACCTTACTCTCCTTTGTTTTGGAAGGCGTCCTCAGCCAACAGCTCTTGCCCAAGGCCAACGGGGCAGGGTTGGCCCTGGCCATGGAGGTCCTGGTCCCCAATTCGGCGATCCGCAACCTCATCAGGGAGGATAAGATCCATCAGATCTACGGGCAGATGCAGATAGGACAACTCAAGTTCGGTATGCAGACCATGAATCAGTCCCTCCTCTCTCTCTATGAGAGGGGGCTCATTACCCTCAACGACGCCATGGGCAGGTCCCCTAACTTGGAGGAGTTCCGGCAGATGTTGGGGGAGACCGCAGAAAAGAAGAAATGAGGTAACGAGAAGGGGTCATCATGCCAAAGTACGCATGGGAAGGCAGGGTTCCTCAAGGGGGGTTCCGCAAGGGCGAGGTCGAGGGGCCGAACGAGACGGCTGTCCGGGCCTACCTCAGGCAGCAGCAAATCATCCCCACCAAGATCACCGTCAAGGGGAAGGAACTTAAAATCACCCTCCCCTTTCTGAAAAAGAAGGTAAAGAAAAAGTCGCTTGCGATCTTCACCCGTCAGCTTGCCACCATGATCGATGCAGGGCTTCCCTTGGTCCAGTCCTTGGATATACTGGCCAAGCAGGAGGCATCCGAGATCTTCCAGGAGATCATCAGAACGATAAAAAACGAGGTGGAGAGCGGCGCCACCTTGGCAGCGGCCCTGCAGAAGCATCCCCGCGTCTTCGATAATATGTACGTCAATCTCGTGGTGGCAGCAGAGGAGGCCGGTACCCTCGATGTCATCCTCGGCCGCCTGGCCACCCATATCGAGAAGATGGAGGCGTTGAAAAAGAAGGTCAAGTCCGCCATGGTATACCCCATCATGATTGTAAGCGTGGCCATCGGCGTCACCATCGTCCTCATGGTCTTTGTCGTCCCGGTCTTTGAGAAGCTCTTCGCGGGGATGGGATCAAGCCTCCCCCTCCCCACCCAGATCGTCGTCAACATCAGCAAGCTCTTCAAGAACTATCTGCCTATCATGATTATCCTCGCTATAGCGGCCACCATTGCGCTGAACAGATACTATAAAACGGAGCAGGGGAGGAGAAGGGTCGACGATCTCCTCCTGAAAACCCCCATCTTCGGGGAGCTCATCAGAAAGATAGCCGTCTCCCGGTTTGCCCGTACCTTGGCCACCCTGGTGACCAGCGGCGTGCCCATCCTGGAATCCCTCAATATCGTAGCCGGGGCTTCGGGCAACAAGATAGTTGAAGAGGCCATCCTGAAAGGACGCACAAGCATCAGTCAGGGGCAAACCATCTCTGAGCCGCTGACCGAGAGCGGTGTCTTCCCCATGATGGTGACCCAGATGATCGCGGTAGGGGAGACCACCGGCTCCCTCGAACTCATGCTCACCAAGATCGCCGATTTCTATGACGACGAGGTGGATGTGGCCGTGGCGACCCTCAGTTCCATGCTCGAACCGGTACTGATGATCTTCTTGGGCGTGATTGTCGGAGGGCTCGTCATCGCCATGTACCTGCCCATCTTCAAAATGGCCTCGGCCTTTTAGCCCGCGAGGAGAGATGCAACAGCGGCTAAAAAAGCTGATCCTCTATCGACTCATCCTCACGACGGTAACTTTCCTTATGGGGTTGCTCTTTCAGCTGCAGGGCATCGCCGCCATGTGGGGACCGTATGGCTTGTTTTACTTTCTCATCTTTCTCTTCTATGCCACTACCATCATCTTCGCACTCCTCATGAGGAAGGTCAAAGACTTCACCTTTCTCATCTATGCCCAGACAACAGCAGATGCCTTGATCATCACCGGCATCATCTATATCACCGGCGGCGGCTCGAGCGTCTTCTTCCCCCTCTACATCTTGGCAGTCCTGCAGGCTGGGGTCATGTTGGAAAAAAAAGGCGGGCTCATGGCAGCCTCTGTCTGCAGCATCTGTTATGGGCTCCTCCTCAACATGGAATCCCTCTGGGTGATCCCCTCCCTCTCTCCTCTCCTCCCCTATAATAGTGTTGTCATGCTCTATAAGCTTTTTCTCGCCTTCTTGGCCTTCTATCTTTCGGGCTACCTCACCGGCTATCTCGCCGAGGAGGCGCGCAAGAGGGGCAGGGAACTGCTACAAACGAAAGAAGACTACAGCCGGCTCGAGGCCTTCAACCGGGATGTCATCCAGAGCATGCAGAGCGGGCTCATGACCGTCAACCTGAAAGAACGGATAACCTTTTTAAACAAGGCAGGTGAGAAGATCCTCGGTAGCGTGATCTCTCAATACAAAGATCGCCCTCTCCAGGACCTATTCCTCGAGCTCAAGGATAATTTCCATGAGGGGTTCCGCTCTCGCACGGAGATCGCCTTTCAAAGACCGGACGGCGAGGAGATTAAATTGGGGCTTTCCACCTCTACCCTGAAGGATCACCGGGGGAATAAGGTGGGTCAGATCATCATCTTCCAGGACCTGACGCACATCAAGGAGATGGAGGAATCCATGAGGAGGTCGGAGAAGCTGGCCACCATCGGACAGCTGGCCGCCGGCATCGCCCACGAGATTCGCAACCCCCTGGCCTCTATCAGTGGCGCCATCCAACTGCTCAAGGAGGAAAAGGGGGCTGAAGCAAGCACGCAACGGTTGATGGAGATTATCCTCGCCGAGTCGGGCCGCCTCAATCGCCTCATCACCGATTTCCTCCTCTATGCCCAGCCCCCCAAGCTCAATAAAAAGAAGGTGGATATCGGCGCCCTCGTTGACAACACCCTGGAGGTCTTCTCCCGCTCTCCCCAATGGACCAAGGGGATAACGTTGTCCAAAATCATGGAACCGAATATAACCATTTCCGCCGACCCGCAACAAATCGAACAGGTGCTGTGGAACCTCTTTATCAATGCGGTCGACGCCATGGAAGGTAAGGGTATTCTGGAGGTAAAGGTCCACAAGGATGGAAAGGGACGCACGGTAACGCTCGCTATCTCTGACACAGGAAAGGGGATCTCGGCGAAGGATGTCAATAAGATCTTCGATCCCTTCTTTACTACCAAGGAGGGTGGTACAGGGCTCGGGCTCTCCATCGTACATAAGATCGTAGAAAGCCATGGAGGGGACATTGCCGCAGAAAGCAGGCCGCATCATGGCACAATGTTTACGCTTACCTTGCCGGTCTCATAACGGCTTAAAGATTTCCCCTGCGGAGGAATGGATATGATAAAACAAAAGATACTGGTAGTCGACGACGAGAAGAGCATGTGCGACTTTTTAGAGATCATGTTGAACAAAGAGGGGTATGAAGTAACGAGCACTACCAGCGGGGAAAAGGCCTTGGAGTTACTGGACAATAACCTCTACAGCATGGTCCTCACCGACGTCAAGATGCCGGCGGTGGACGGATTCGAGGTCTTACGCAAGACCAAAGAGGTAAGCCCCGACACGGTCGTGATCATGATCACCGCCTATGGCTCACCCGAAGGGGCGGTCACCGCTATCAAAGAAGGGGCCTATGACTACATCACCAAACCCTTCCGGGTGGAAGAGGTGAAACTTACTATCAAGAAGTCCCTCGAACGGAGTACTCTCATCAAGGAAAATATCCGCCTGCGTCAGGCAGTCGAAGACCGGTATAAATTCTGGAACCTTATCGGTAAGAGCCCCAAGATGCAGCGGGTATACGAACTCGTGGAGAAGGTATCGCAAACCAAGGCGAATGTCTTGATTACCGGGGAGAGCGGGACCGGTAAAGAGCTGGTGGCCAAGGCCGTCCACTTCAACAGCGCCAGGAAAGATCGTTCCTTCGTCACCCTGAACTGCGGCGCCATCCCGGAAAACCTCTTGGAGAGCGAGCTCTTCGGTCATATGAAAGGCTCCTTCACCGGCGCCATCGCCAACAAGAGGGGACTCTTGGAGATGGCCGAGGGTGGGACCATCTTTATGGATGAGATCGGCGAACTCCCCCTTCCCCTGCAGGTAAAACTACTGCGGGTAATCCAAGAACGTGAGTTTAAGCGGGTGGGAGGGATAGAGGATATCAAGGTGGATGTCAGGATCATCTCGGCCAGCAATCAAGACCTGCAACTGAAGGTCGCCCATGGCAGCTTTCGCGAAGACCTCTTCTATCGCCTCAACGTCATCCAAATCAAGATCCCGCCCCTGAGGGAACGCAAGGAAGACATACCCCTGCTCGTGAATCACTTTGTCCGCAAGTACAGCGCTGATACGGGAAAAGAGATAGAGGGAATATCGCCCGAGGCCCTGGAGCTGCTCCTGGGGTATAACTTCGCCGGCAACGTCAGGGAATTGGAAAACATGATCGAGAGGAGCATAACGCTGGAGACCACGCCGATGATAGCGGATCGGCACATCCGCTCCTACCTCAATGAGCGGATGATCTCCAAGGGCATCCCCCCTACCTTGGAGATCCCGGAGGAAGGGATGGATCTCAA
>Ga0256868_10000994_pt1 | contig 15957 bp, 12 predicted proteins | sample RVTome_13_FD_187341 | JGI IMG/M metagenome (GOLD analysis project Ga0256868, IMG submission 187341) | Soil microbial communities from uranium-contaminated site in the Upper Colorado River Basin, Wyoming, United States - RVT92D227 HiSeq ...
TATATACCCCGCATGGAGGGGGAGAAGATCCGCTGGTCCACCTCCCATGTGCCCCCTGGGGACTATCGGGTCAAGCTGGCGATAATCACCCAGGCCCATACCCCCCATTATGAGGGGACGGTGGTGGAGCGGAAGGAGACTGTCTTTGCCGTCGCTCCCACCTTTGCGCTCAAGGCCATAAGCCTTCAGACAGGACCTGCCTTTACCTTTGTTAAAACGGCTGCGATTGTAACGATCGCTGCCAGCCTGAGAAATGGGTCGAATATCTCAGGGGATATCGGCCTGTACTACCAACTCCTTGCACCAGGGGGAGGGGTGGTGAGAGAAGGGACAAAGGAAATCACCTTAACACCCGATCAGATGAACCTCTCCGTAGATATGGACCGGTTCGACTATACCTTTGGCGAGGCAGGCGACTACACGATAGCAGTGGAGGCCCTCTATGGCGGCATAAGCCTGGGCTCGACCTCACGCATCCTGACGGTCTTGCCTGAGATCAGGATCGATGTGCAGAAGGGATTGTCCCCCCAGAACCTCTATCCGACGGAAGAGGGAAAGACCAAGGCGACTATAGAGCTCAAGGGCGAAGATGCAAGCCAGGGACCATGAGATGAGGAGGCACCCATGAGAATGTATAGATATCTATGGGCAGGGCTGCTGGTGATGGCGCTGTTTTGGTTTCCATCCTTTGGATGGGGTGGCGACGCTGCGTTCCCGCCGAAGGAGCGGATCCGACAATCAGAAGATTACTCATACCACGGCAGGAACAATGTCCTCGACCTCGACATCGGAGAAAGAGTCAGCACCCTCTGGCAATATAATTATTCCGGTCAAATGAATTCGGTCTGCTGGTGGGAGGAATACAGCGTCTGGGTTGATGGGACCTTCTACGATTCGTACTACGCTACTGTCGAAGACTACTTTGGCTCCGCCTACAACGATCCGGACAGAACCGCTATTGTGAGGTCAGGAAATATTAGGGTTCAGCGTACCGTCTCTATCCCCCCTGGCAATGAACGCTACTTCAGGATCTCCTATGTCGTGACCAATATCGGCTCAACGACCTATAACGATGCCCGCTTCTTCCAGCAGGTAGATTTCGATATCCCCTGGACCTATTATCCGGGAGGCGGATACTGGAACGACATGGGGTGGTACGATGCCCAGACGGACTTCATCTGGATCAGAGACGCCGACCCTGCATGGTTTCAATGCGGCTTTACCGGGAGCAAACCTTCCGCCAGACACGGCATGGATACATATCCGACTGAATTTGATGACGATATTGATGGGAGTTTAAACAACCGGAATACGTATGCGGGTGATACAGTCATCGGGCTCCAATGGAACATCGGCAGGCTTGCGCCTGGGCAGTCGTGGGATATCACCGTTACCTTCTGGTTTGGAGAGCCGACAAGCCTGACGGCTGATGCAGGGCCTGACCAGACCGTCAGGGCAGGGGAGACGGTATACTTCGATGCCTCGGGCTCACATTGCACCGGCGGGGAGATCGTCTCATACGCCTGGGACTTCGACGGTGATGGTCAATACGATGATGGTGAAGGGGTAAATCCTGCCTGCGTATACAGCGTAGCCGGCACCTACATCGTGGGTCTGGAGGTGCGAGATAATGCCGGCCACGTAGCCCACGACCAGATGACCCTCACGGTATTACCGGTGCTCTTTCAGGAGATCAAGATAATCGATAGAATACCCACCACGGATATCGTCTTTGATCCCGCTTCCTGTACCGAGCCTCCTGCAAGCATAACGACGGAAGGGGCTGATACCGTAGTGAAATGGGAATACGGCAGTCTAGGGGTAGACGAGGTGAAGACCTTCTCCTTCGATCTCAGGCTCTATAACCTCATTCCCGGTGAGGACCGGATGGTGGAAAGAGAGCTGCAGGTAGAATACCTCGATTACCATGGTAAAACCCAAAAGATCGTCCTTCCCCCTTCCTTTGTGCACGTCTACGCTTCGGCCTTCCCCAGTACCATTGATACCGATAAGGATGTGTACCAGGCCAACGCGGATGTCCTCATTACGGGAGCGATTACCAACGCGGGAGAGATTGCCAAGACCATCGAGGCAGTCATAAAGATAGAAGATGCCAAGGGGGTAGAGGTTACCGCCGGAGCTCCTTTTATGATCCCTAATCTTGCCCCTTCGCAATCCTATCCCTTCGAGTACACCTGGAATACCCAGCAGCTAATAGCCGGCAATTATCAGGTCCACTTATTGCTCACCGAGGAAAACAAACCCGTGGGTGAGGCTAGCGCCCCCTTTACCATTCAAGCTGCCGCGCCAATTGAGGGGATAGAATCACGGATAGTGACTGATAAACTCTCGTACTCTTCCCATCAAACAGCAGAGTTTACCTCCAGCATCAAGAGCCTTGCCGCTAACTTTGTTTTTTCCAATCTTGCCGTAGCCATTTCCGTCATAGATCCGGATGCGCAGGTGATCCCTATCATCCCTGAAAACAATCCGAGGGTCATAGCTGAGCTGTTGCCTCTTTCGACCACTTCGTTCAAGAGTTATTGGGATACCGCGACGCAGAAACCCGGCGACTACACGGTGAGGCAGAGGGTCTTCTATGAAGGGGCAATGATTAGTGAGAGCCAGGCAGCCTTCACCATTGTCTCCAGCGCAGCGACGCAGACGGCATTATCTGGGCATATCGCAGTGGCGCCGCAGTCAATCATAAGCGGTCAGAGTACAATCTTTTCCTACGAGGTAACCAATATCGGAAATGTCGACCTAGCTAATGTCGCTTTAAAGGTCATTCTTATTGACCCAGATACACAGACAGTGCCTCAAGGCTATGCCTTTATAGAAGAGGGATTGAGCATAGCGAAAGGCGCCCGTCATGCCCAGCAGTTTTCGGCGACTATTAGCTTGCCGCCCAAGTATTACATGGTCATCCTCCAGGGTGAGATTGATGGCAAGGCTATGCCCATTGCTAATACCTTCCTCCTCGTCAATCTGCCATTGCAGAGCTTCATGATTAAGCATATGAAGATCCACTGGATGTGCAAGGACAGGTTCTGGATGATGGGCAGATTAGAATTGCCCGAGGATTACCAGCGGGAGGTCTTGGCCAAGCGGGGGAGGGTGGGGATAGAGATTGGAGGCAAGTCAGCAGTAGACGAGGTTGAACTCAAAGAAAATAGACTTATATGGCTTTACAACGATCCTGCTCAGTGGGGCCTTCATAAGAAGAATAGGGTTGATGACAGCCTCGGCCAAGGGATGGACATCAAGAAGATGGTCATCCTCTGGTCTCCAGAGGGAGGACATGGCCCGTCAGGGGATAAGAAGCATCCCCATGCCTGGTTCTACGTGAGGGGCGAGTTGTCGACACAGGGTATCGGGTCTGAGACCAGACCGGCTGAGGCTACTGTGACTTTGGAGATACCCATCGCGCCAGCTGGGCAGAGGGGAAGCCTTATGGGGAGAGAAAAGATAAGTTTTAAGGCGTTCAAGACATTCTGGTCCTACCACTCGCCGCTTCACTGGCCGAACTGGAAAGACAAGTGGTGGGGTGAGGACACCGAGGACAAAGAAGACGATTAAATACTGAGGGTCTTAAGCAATTAAGAGGGGGGAACTTAGAGGGGCGGGTTTACAGATATGAGTTAAGGAGCTCCGCTTCCTTTTAGCCCTTTTTTTCGGAAGATCTCCTCGAGGGAAGGCTCTACATCAATAGCTCCTCTCAGCAAGGAATATTAATAGATGATTGAAGACGGGATGTGAGAAATCGATGGCGTCGGCAATAGCCTTCAAGAACGATTGAGGGGACGTTGTTGAAAACTTCCACTTTCCATGAAACCGAGGGTAAAGGGGTATTGACATGCCGCGGCAGGCACGCCTAGATACTCCCGGCACCCTTCACCATGTCATGGTGAGAGGGATAGATGGCGTATCGATCTTTCGTGATGATCAGGATCGGGCAGATTTTCTAAGCCGCATAGAACATTTGGTAGATACGACGGGCACCAAGATACTTGCGTGGGTCTTGATGGACAATCATGTTCATTTGTTATTGTTCAGTGGTCCATCAGGTGTTGCCGCCTTTATGCGTCGGTTATTAACCGGCTATGCGATATGGTTTAATCGCCGGTATCAGAGAAGTGGTCATTTGTTTCAGAATCGTTATAAATCCATCGTGTGCGATGAAGATATCTATTTATTGGAGCTGGTACGCTATATACATTTGAATCCGTTGCGGGCCTCAGTGGTGAAGAGTGTGGGGGAGTTGGATCGTTATCGATGGAGTGGGCATAGTGTCTTGGTTGGTAAGAGGGACAATGCATGGCAGGAGTGTGAATGCGTACTGCGGCAGTTTAGTGATAAGCCGAAGAAGGCGATGCGGGTCTATCGGCAATTCGTACAAGAAGGTGCGGATAACGGTCGCAGGCTGGATTTAGTGGGTGGAGGGTTGGTTCGCAGTATGGGGGGCTGGTCAGCCGTTGTTTCTTTGAGGGGCAAGAAGGAAAAGATGGTATATGATGCGCGGATTTTGGGAGGAGGTGATTTTATCTCTTCGCTTTTAGAGGATTCTGAACGCTCCATCAAGCGGCAGATTTCAACAGGAGAGCGAGGGGTTCTGATGAACCAGGTGATAAAAGACGTCTGTCATGAGGAGGGGATAACAGAGAAAGAGCTTCGCTTCGGTGGACAGAGAAAGCGGGTATCGCGGGCGAGGGCACGAATATCGTATCATTTGAGCCGACAAATGGGGGTGCCGATGGCAGAGATAGCCAGACAGGTGGGAGTTTGCACATCAGCGGTGGCCAAGGCCATACAGACCATGGAAGCAGGGGGAGACAAGTGAAAGTTTTCAACAACGTCCCCTTTTCCCTCCTGGTTTACGCCTCCTGCATCGAGCGCACCAGTGGTAGTTACTAGTATCTTTTTAGCCATGCCGAACCCTAAGGCGATCCGGCTTTCCCGTGAGGCCACGATCAAGGGGCCCGGGCCGCTGCTCTTGATGACCTCTACCTCGGCGCCTTGGTTGAGGCCCATGGACGTCAACCGTCGTTCCATCCCCTTGCCGCCACGGAATCCCACGATGCAGACCCGTTCACTAGGCGAGGCCATGACAAGAGGCATGACCGTTTTCCGTGCCCGTTGGCACTTGGAACAGAGCCCATAGATATCCATCCGGTGTTGGAGATCGTGGAATCCCATGCGGCGGGCCGCTTCTGCCTGCAGCGCCTCGATTTCCGGATTGAAGAACTCCAGAATGGCACCACACCGGACACAGACCAAGTGGTCGTGATGTTTGCCCAGGTGGCGATGTTCATACCTCGGCATCCCGTCTGTAAACTGTTTTTCTTGGGCCAAACCATATTGGGTGAAGAGCTTAAGATTTTCCACGATAAACTCTTCTGGAAGGGTCGACTCCTGTTCCTTGAGCACGATGGAAAGCTCTGCCGCGGTCACGTGGTCTTCCATGCCGAGAAAGGCCTCGAGGATTGCCAGCCGCTCATCGATGCGGTCAAGGCCCTCCTGCTCAAAGATGACCTTAAATTGCCGGTAGATATCTCTGTGGCCTCTTCTCATCATCATCTTCACCCTATCGAGCCTCGTTCCCGCGTTCCTTTTTGCATGACTGTTGTTCTTCAGAACCCCCATCCTTTTTGGCACACTCGGGGCAGTGGCCCACCAGTTCAAATCGGTGAGCGGTTATAACAAAACCGTACTTCTTGCTGATTCTCTCCTGTATCTTGGCGACCGTATCGTCGGCAAACTCGACGATTTTCCCGCAGTTGGCGCATCGAAGATGGCAGTGATGCTTGTGCCCGTAGATTTGCTCATAGTGGAGATGGCCATTATCAAAATAGACCTCCTTGATCAGGCCGCTTTCAATGAGGAGGGGGATAGTCCTATACAGGGATGCCTTGGAAATCCTTTTCTTCTTGTTTCGCAACCGCAGAAAGAGCTCATCCACATCGAAGTGGTCATGAGTAGAAAAGATCTCCCCGATGATGGTCTCCCGCTCCGGCGTCTTGCGCAGCCCCTGTGCCTTTATATATGTCCGAAATTTATTAACCGGATCCATGATCGCTCTATTATTATTGAGATTCAATAGCAATAATAGGCCTCCCGTCCGCCTTTGTCAACCCTTATTTTTGCTCAGTCAGGGGAAGTACGGAAGTTTGTGATACAGATGATGATGTGATGGTAAAGAGGCGAAATGGCCACAATAAAGGTGTCTTGTTGCAATTTTGGAAGCCTCGTTATAATATCCTACATTGCTTAGGGGGCGTGTGATATCCTAAAAAAGAAGAGGCTTTAAGGAACGGCGCAACCCTTCATTATGGTGTACATTGTTTTGAAGAAGTATCGATCAAGGATTGTGTTCGATTAACTCAGCCGCCGATCGCCCGGCGGTACTCTCATCCAAGGAGCTATCGATGAAGTATAGCATAAGGATTTTAACTATAATTTTCTTATTGATTCCCCTGAATGCTTACTCACTCGATCTTCACCACATGCTCGATAAAGGGCCACTGATTACTATCAATAGAGATGCCCATGACAAATTCGAGTCTATAACGTCGTATGCCCTGGTAAACGCCCCGTTACAATATGTATGGGATACCGTGTTAAATATCGACGATTACGCACGGTATATGCCGCGCATGGTTAGATCACAAATTATTAATAAGAACGAAGCTAATACGGAGATGATCGTTGCGTTCGAAGTCGACACCTTTATGAGCAACACGAAGTATCAGCTTAAGTATATGATTGATGAAACAAGACATACCATTGATATGTATCACCATGCGGGCGCATTGCACGGCAGCCGATGGCACTGGGATTTTCAGCCACAAGGAGGAAATACCGTTATCATCTGCACAGGGGCGTCAAAAAATCTTTCCGCCCTTATTAAGGCCGTCGATGATAGCACGCAGACGTTAACCATCGGCGTCAATATAACGAGCATGCTCGCCAACATACGCTATATCAAAGAGCGATCTGAGCTGCTCTATGCAAAGGACAAGGGTGTATCGAAAAGATTTGAGTCATCCGGTCCTGATGATCCCTGAAAAAGTCTTTATACGCAATGCTGAAAAGGGACCTATGGTGTAACGGTCTGGCATAGAGAAACGCATAGCGTGCAGGATGATTTGGTGATAATCGTTTCGCCCTTTTTAGCTATTGAATAAGAGGCAGGAGCAATAGGGATGCCAAAAAAAAGGATCGCTGTCATCGGTGCCGGCCTAAGCGGACTTTCCTCTGCGGCGTTGCTGGCAAAAAAGGGATTTGTTGTGACGGTAATAGAGAAACAGGGCGCCCCTGGCGGGGTGGCGCGGTCTTTTAAAGACAAAGGTTTCACCTTTGATGGGGGGCCCAGCTGGTACCTCATGCCCGAGGTCTTTGAACGATTCTTTTCTGAGTTTGGACGGAAACCATCTGACTATTATAAGCTTATTCTTCTTGATCCATCCTATCAGGTTTTTTTTAAGACCCATGACTTTTTGACTATCAAGAGAGATAAAGAATATACACGCCAATTATTTGAAGGGCTCGAAGAGGGGGCCGGAAAAAAGCTTGAGGCATATCTTCAGGATGCCCAGTACAAATACGAAACTGCCATGGCCGAGTTTTTGTATCGAGAGTATCGCTCCCTCTTCGATTTCTTTAATAAGAAGACGATGGCGGGGGGGGTAAAGCTGAATTTGTTTCAGAGTCTTAACAAGCATATCCGACGCTCCTTTACCAATGAAAAGATACAGAAAATACTCGGCTATAACGTCGTCTTTATCGGCTGCTCACCTTTTAAAAGTCCCGCCCTCTATTCCCTTATGTCCCATGTGGATATAACGTTAGGGGTTTTCTATCCGCTGGGTGGGATCTCTCGATTGGTGGAAGCGATATACCAGGTTGCTGTCGATCACGGTGTAGAATTTATCTTTGGTGAAGAGGCACAGGCCATCACCGTAGCAAAGGGGAGGGCAACCGCGGTTACAATGGAGAAAGAGACGATAGAAGCCGATGGTGTCCTGGCCGCTGTTGATTACCACCACGCCGAACAGGATCTCATCCCCCCCCCATATCGGCGTTATTCCCCGTCTTATTGGCATAAGCGGGTGCTTGCCCCCTCGGCATTCATCATCTATCTGGGCCTCAATAAAAAGATACCCGGCCTTGAACATCATAACCTCTTTCTGTCGGAGCATTGGGAACGGCACTTTACGGCCATCTTTGATAGGCCTGCATGGCCACAAGACCCATCCTATTACGTCGGGTGTCCCTCAAAGACCGACCCGACGGTTGCCCCCGAAGGAGGGGAGAATATTTTTATCCTGGTTCCCGTTGCCCCGGATATTGATGACGGCGACGCAATAAGGCAACGGTTTTCAGACAGAATACTCAGCCACCTTGAAGGACTGCTCGAGGTAAAGCTTGCCGATTCCATTGTGGTGAAACACATAGTAACGCAACGGGATTTTAAACAGGCCTATAACCTGTATAAGGGAACAGCTATGGGGTTGGCCCACACCCTCTTGCAGTCGGCGCTCTTCAGGCCATCGCATCGGAGCAAAAAGGTGAGAAATCTCTATTTCTCCAGCCACTATACCCATCCGGGTATCGGGATGCCTATGGTGATCATTTCCAGCCATATCATTGCCGATATCATAGCGCGTGATTTCTCATGAATAAGATCATTTTTAATACCTTCAAACAGGGGAGCAAGACCTATTTTTACAGCAGTATCTTTTTCTCCAAAGAGGTGCGTGATGATGTATTTGCCCTCTATAGCTTTGTGCGAAAGGCCGATAATTTTGTCGATGTTATGCCGCAGCTGAAGGACGAGTTTTACCGCTTTAAAGACACTTACTATAACGCCTTGCAAGGGACGGCTAGCTCCGATATTATTATCAATTCCTTTGTCAAGCTCATGCGCCGAAAGGCATTTCAAGGAACATGGATCGATGCCTTTTTTGAGTCCATGGAGATGGATTTAGTTAAGCAGCGCTATAAGACCATTGAAGAGATCTTACACTATGTCTATGGATCTGCCGAGGTTATCGGGCTTATGATGGCGAAGATTATGGACCTTGATCCTCAATCCTATCCCTTTGCGCGGTATCTCGGAAGGGCCATGCAGTATATCAATTTTATACGCGATATCGAGGAGGATCACACCCTGGGGAGGAGATACCTACCACTGGAAGACTCAGGGTTGGAGCGCCTCGATCGTGATTATGTCATCGAGCGGCAGGGCGCGTTTTGCAAATTCATCCGAACCCACATTGGGCTCTACCGTCGATGGCAGCAGGAGGCAGAGAGGGGCTTCGCGTATATCCCGAAACGGTATCTCATCCCCATCAAAACGGCCAGTGATATGTACCGATGGACGGCAGAGCGGATTTACCGTGATCCCCTGATTGTTTTTCAGAAGAAGGCAAAGCCGTCGATCCCGCGGATTGTATTGCAGATCGTGAAAAACAGCCTTAGGAACACAACCGGTCGATCATTAAGCCAAGGATCGGGATCCTATGGCTGACAAGCGCTGCGCGATAATAGGTGCGGGGTTGGGCGGGCTCGCCGCGGCAATCAGGATCGCCGGCTATGGGATGGCTGTAGACCTCTATGAGCAGCACGGCCATGCCGGCGGCAAGGCGAACGAGCTGCGAATGAAAGGTTTTCGTTTTGATACCGGTCCCTCGCTCCTTACCATGCCCTTTGTTCTTGAATCCGTGTTCGCCGATGTCGGCGAGGATGTGAGTAATTATCTTACCATCGAGCCCCTTGCGCAGCACTGTAAATATTTTTATCCCGATGGTACTGAGCTCACTGCCTTCGCAAACAGTGCCGAGTTCTCGGAGGAAATCGAATCCAAGACCAAAGACAGTGCGGCGAGCGTCAAACGCTACCTTAACTATAGTAAGGGCATTTATGACCTCTCCGCTGACCTCTTTCTCTTCAACGATATCCACGAGCTTTCCACGTATCGGGAACATGGCTCGCCGAAGACGCTCCTTAACCTGTGGAAGCTCGACTCCCTGCGCACCGTGCACCGGGCCAACGCCTCCTCTTTTAGGGATTCACGGGTTATCCAGCTCTTTGATCGGTACACGACATACAACGGGTCAAACCCCTACCGGGCCCCTGCCACGCTCAACATCATCCCCCACGTGGAATACAATATGGGGAGCTTCATCGTGCGGGAAGGTATCTACCGAATACCGCAGGCCCTTACAGAACTGGCCAAAAAACATGGGGTGACCATACACACCAACAGACGGGTAGAACGTATCGTTCACCAAGATAAGCGGGTGCAGAGTATCGTCATCGACGGTAAGATGCTTTCCTATGATGTCGTCGTCTCCAATGTAGATGTCTTTACCACCTATAGAGACCTCCTGGACGATGAGACCTCGCGAGACGCCAAGCGATATAAGCGCCTTGAGCCGTCATCATCAGCCCTGGTCTTCTTCTGGGGGGTAAAAAGAGGTATGTCAGCAACGCTTGGCGTCCACAACATCCTCTTTTCTGCAGACTATAAAAAAGAATTTACGGAGCTTTTCGATCACAAGACATGTCCCCTTGATCCCACCATCTATATCTATATCTCAGCTCTGTTTAATCCCCCTGATGCACCGAAGGGATATGAAAACTGGTTTGTGATGATTAACGCCCCCTATGACGACGGTCAGGATTGGGAGCGAGCAACACGAGAAAGCAGAAAACGGGTTGTGCAAAAGATCGATTCCGTGCTCCATACGGATATCGAGCGGTATATCGCCTGTGAACGTATCTCTACGCCCCGAGACATAGAGGCCCAGACGATGAGCTACCGCGGAAGCATCTACGGCATATCCTCGAACAGCAGGACGGCGGCGTTTATGCGACAGCGCAATCGATCCAAACGGTATCGAGGGCTCTATTTCTGCGGTGGCAGCGCCCATCCCGGAGGCGGCATCCCCCTCGTGCTCCTCTCCGGTAAGATATGCGCAGATCTTGTCAAGAGGTTTGAACTATGATAGAGGCAGCGCCTCATCCAGTTGCCCTTCGCATCTTTCGCGGGTATATCTACCGAGAGCTGAAAAAGCATTTTCAGGCCTTTTATATGCTCAACGAGTTCCCCGCTATCCCGGCAGATCAGCGGCTGCTCATCACACCGAATCACTTTACCTGGTGGGATGGATTTTTCATCGATTACCTCGGCACGCGATTTTTAAAGCGTCAGATCTACCTCATGATGCTTGAGGAGCAATTGCAGCGCTATTGGTATTTTAAGATGTTCGGTGCCTATTCCATTGACCCCGGCAATATCCCGAGCGTTATCGAGACCTTGCAGTACACCATTGAACCCCTAATGGACCCCGCTAATTTCGTGGTCATGTATCCCCAAGGAGTGCTTGAACCCTATGACAAGCGCCCTATCGTGCTCAGGCGGGGAGGATTACGCTATCTCATCACCCATGCTTCCCACCCCTTTTTGATCTTTCCCATTGGGTTTAGGATAACCTATTATAATGAGAAGCATCCTGAGATCAGCGTGCGGATGGGGGACATCATCGACTCGGAAAGGGTAAAAGACAACTTTAATCTCTTTAAAGAACAATTTATCCATAACCTTGAGGAACTCGACAAGGGGACGTTTCAAAGAACATTTATAAGGGAGTTATTCCAATGGAAACCATAGTCGTCGTTGTTATGACCGTATTTTTGGGGTTTATTACCCTTGTTGTACTCTTTAACTTTTTTGCCGCCCCGGTGATAAAAAAAGAGAGCTATCAGCTGAGGCGCAGACCGCTGGTGTCAGTCCTCATCCCCGCCAGAAATGAGGAAGCGAATATTCAGGGGTGCCTGACGCATGTCTTAAACCAGTCTTATCTCAACACCGAGGTCATCGTCCTCGATGATCAGTCCGAAGACAATACCCACGCGATCGTCACGGAGATGCAAAAGAAACATCCAAACCTCAAGCTGTTCCGCGGGAGGGACCTTCCCCAAGGGTGGAACGGCAAAAACTGGGCGTGTCATCAGCTTTCCCAAAAGGCACGGGGTGAGATCATCATCTTTGTTGACGCCGATTGTACCCTGGCCCCCTGGACCATAGAATCGGCGCTCGCTATGATGGAGCGCTATGGATTGGACCTGCTCAGCTCCTTCCCAACGCAGAAACTCAAGGGGATTGCCGGGTTCTTGCTCGTACCCGTGATGGATTGGCTCCTCCTCTCCTTTTTGCCCCTGCGCATGGTCTACCTCTCCCCGCACAAGTCCTTTGTCGCTGCCAATGGCCAGTTTATGACCTTCGTCCGAAAGCATTACGATGCCATCGGCGGCCATAAGGCAGTTGCCGATCAAGTGGTCGAGGATATGGAGATCGCTCGTGCAATCAAGACGCGCGGTTTTCGGATGATGACCGCCCTCGGCGGCCCGTCTATCTCCTGTACCATGTATACCTCGTTTCCCGATGCCATCAGGGGCTTTTCAAAGAACTTTTACCCCGGTTTCAATACCACACCGTTGCGCTTTTCATGTATGATCGCCCTGTTCGCCTTTTTTTATCTCGTGCCGTTTTTCCTCGTCTTTGTCTATACCGCTTTTCTTATCCCCGTGGCGTTGATATATTTGCAACGCATACTCCTCGCCTTTACCGATCGCCAAAATCCCCTTACCAATGCCCTCTTGCATCCCCTGCAGATGGTCTTCATGGTCGTCGTCGGGATCAATTCGATGCGCGTGGCCGAGGGTAAAAAGATCGTATGGAAGGGCCGCCGGGTATAATAACCAGGCTCAATTTTTTCAGGGGCCTTGCCATTATCTATGCGGTCGGCCTTGCAGGGCACCTCATCCCCCCGCTCAGGCCGCTGATGGTCGCGATAACGCCCTATGTCCTTTTGATAACGGGCGGGATCATCCTGTTGCCGGTGATCAGCAGTAGAAACTGGCGTACGCTTGTGTGGTTATTGCTCGCCGGGCTGGCCACCTTCTTTATTGAGGTTGCAGGTGTTGCGACGGGAAAAATCTTTGGAAACTATGCGTATACGGATATCTTGGGCGCACCGCTCTTCGGGGTTCCGCCACTCATCGGGTTCAACTGGATGCTCGTCCTCTTCGGCAGCATCAACCTGGCACAGATCATCTCCCGGCGCACCCCCCTGACGATTGCGGTTGCCACCCTCTGTGCGCCGCTCTTTGATTATGTGATGGAGCCCGTGGCTGTCGCCTTCCATTACTGGCAGTGGTACACAGGAACTCCGCCGCTGCAGAACTATATCGTATGGGGCGTGATCTCAGGCATACTGTGCAGCGCCTATCTCTTGTTGCGGTGCAGCGCGCAGAGGGCATTGCCCGCGTTTTATCTCGGTGTCCAGTTCGTCTATTTTACAATCCTCTATTTTATTGTTTGATCATCTGAGACATAGATACTTCTTCTCACCCTTACCGCAGAGAAGATGATAATTTTATGTTTTAGGTATTATTAAAAGCTTCGTTTTGCCAAGAATTTCAAGAGGTGATGCAAGACCGAATGCGAGAAGTCGATGGAACCGGCGATAGACTGAGCCTTATGTAATTGTTGCTCAATAAATTTTTGCGCCTCATCCACAATGCCCGCTTCTAAGACGGCGTCTCTGGCTGCTGGAAATTCCTTCAGGGAAAAAAGGTCGTGGGGGAGTCGAGGATTCGTTGCGGCCTTTTGTCGGTACCCGATGGTGATGTAGGTTTTTTTCCTCCGTCGCCAGTCGCTCCCGATGTCCTTGCCAAGGGCTTCTCGATCCGCCACAAAATCCAAGAGATCGTCCCTCACCTGAAAGGCCAAGCCGATGTGTTCTCCCATTTGTTTTAAGGCTCCCAACACATCACTATTGTATGAGCAGGAGAGATAGCCCAATTCAAAGGCCAGGGCAAAAAGACGCGCTGTCTTTTGGGAGATCATAGGGAGATAATCATCCAGGGATACGTCATCTCTGGTCTCAAATTCCTTATCCCTGGCCTGTCCCTCGCATACCACATACATGCCGTCGGTAAAGGCCTCGATCATCTTAATGAGATGGGGTGATCTTGCCTGCAAGAGTTTCTGATAGGCCAGGGCGACCATGGCATCACCCGATAATATGGCGGTGCCGATATCCCATTTGGTATGCACTGTTTCATATCCCCTCCTGAAATGGTCATCATCCATGATATCATCATGGACGAGAGTAAAATCGTGCAAGACCTCGATGGCCATGGCAGCCGGGACGATCCCTTCGTAATCGTGACCAAAGTGTTCCGCCGTAATGAGGGTGATCAGCGGTCGAACGCGCTTTCCCGGCAATGCGAAAAAATAGGAGATCGGGTCCCGCAAGGCAGCAAACTGCGGGAAGGGAGAAAAGGTGCGAAATTCACTGTCAAGGCGATTCAGATAAGGGAGTACTATGGTATTGAGCGATTCTTGCATACACTGACCATAGGTCTAAATAAGATCCATGATGAATCGTTCGGAAATGGTGTTGAAACGTGAATAATAAAATGACAACATATGTTATATGTTTTGTCAACAAAAAATATCATCGGGTTCTTACTCATTATACCAGAGGGCGTGTCGAGATAGTTGTAATTCGCACAGTTCTCCAATAGAATATTTGACTATCCTTGATTGCTCCACAGAGGAGGGGAGATTTGAAGGTCAAGCTGGCCAAGACAGCGGGTTTCTGCATGGGTGTGCGCCGCGCCATGGAGATAGTGCTGGCGGAGATCAACAAGGGGACCAAGCCCCTCTATACCTACGGCCCCCTTATCCATAACAGGCAGGTCTTGGCCCTGCTCGAAACCAAGGGGGTCAAGGTAATTGATCATATCGAAGGCCTGCACGACGGGACCATCGTCATCCGGGCACACGGCATCCCCCCGTCGGAGCGGCGTCGCATCAAATCTTCCGGCCTGCGGATCAGGGATGCCACCTGCCCCCGTGTGGCCCGCGTGCAGGCCATTATCAGCTCCCATACCAAGCGCGGGTATCACGCCGTTATCGTGGGGGACAGGGATCATCCGGAGGTCATGGGCCTGATGGGCTATGCCGATGGCAAGGCCCACGCGATTAAGAGCGCAGAGGAGGTTGCACAACTCCCCCGCATGCGGAAGCTCTTCGTCGTTGCCCAGACCACCCAGTCAGGAGAGAACTTTCGGGAGGTGGTGAAGGCCATACTGGCACGTTTCCCTGATGCCCTCGTCTTTGATACGATTTGCGACGCTACCTATAGCCGCCAAGAGGAGGTCAGGGCGTTCTCGGGCCAGGTGGATGGTTTAGTGGTGGTCGGCGGTTATAACAGCGGCAATACCCAGCGGCTGGTGCAGATTTCCCGAGAGGCAGGCCTGCCGACCTTCCATGTAGAGACGGAAAAGGAGCTTGCCAAAGAAAAACTGGCAGCGATGGAGGTAGTGGGCGTTATGGCAGGCGCCTCGACCCCCAATTGGATGATCAAGAGCATCGTCAGGGAGATAGAGGGCGTACAGAGTCGCACAGAGACGGTGCTTGGTCGTTGGCTCTTAGGGGTCGGCCGGTTCCTGCTGCTGAGCAACGTAGTCGTAGCAGCCGGGGCTTTTGCCCTGGCCTATGCCGCCGCCATCCTCTCCGGCAGAAGGGCGGATATCATCTACCCCTCGTTGGCCTTTTGCTACGTCTACGCTATGCATGTGCTCAATCGGCTGCTTGACAAAGGCGCCAGCGCCTACAACGACCCGGAGGTTGCCACATTTTATAGAAAATACCGGACCTTTTTAATCTTATCGGGGATCATCTCCATCATAACGGCCCTTGCCCTCTCTTATTACCTGGGCCTCGCGGTCTTTTTCGCCATGGCAGGATTAAACCTTCTCGGCATCATATACAGCATCCCCCTGGTGCCCGCGGGGGTCAGACATCTGTGGGACTATTCCCGGATCAAGGACATCCCCGGCTCCAAGACCCTCTCAGAGGCCCTGGCCTGGGGGGCGGTT
>Ga0256868_10000996_pt1 | contig 15944 bp, 11 predicted proteins | sample RVTome_13_FD_187341 | JGI IMG/M metagenome (GOLD analysis project Ga0256868, IMG submission 187341) | Soil microbial communities from uranium-contaminated site in the Upper Colorado River Basin, Wyoming, United States - RVT92D227 HiSeq ...
GATGATGCCGTAGGATGTCCCCGTGACCCAACCCGGGTCGGCCGTGCACCAGTAGATGTCGTCGTCGCGGAGGTCGAGAACCCACTTGGCCGTGAGGACCTGCGAGATCAGGGAATAATGGACGTGCTTGACGCCCTTCGGCATCCCGGTCGTTCCGGAGGTGTAGTGGAGGACCGACGGCGTTTCGGCCGTCGTCGGGTGGATGTCCAGGCGCTCGACGGGCCCGGCCTTTTCCAGGGAAAAGGCGACCTCCCGGTCCTTGAGCGGCGAGGCGCCGTCGTGGTCCACGATGATGAGGTGCTTGATGTGGGGCAGCCGGTCGAGGATCTTCCGGACCTTGAGGACGTGCTTCTTCTGGGTGACGACGGCCGACGTCCCGGCGTCCGACAGCCGGACGAACAGGGATTCGTCTCCGAAAGCGGAGAACAGGGGCTGGGCGATGGCCCCGATCTTCAAGATCCCCAGGAACCCGAGGTAGAGCTCGGGGATCTTGTCCATGAACAGGCAGACCCGCTCCCCGGCTTGAATGCCGAGGCCGCGGAGGAAGGCACCGATGGTGTTCGAAGCCAGCCGGATGTCGTTGTAGGTGAAGCGCTTCTCGGTGCCGGCGTGGCCTTCCCAAACGAGGGCGAGCTTCGAGGCCTTCCCCTGTTCGCAAACCCTGTCCGTGCAGTGCCGGCCGATGTTGATGACGTCTCCGTCCCTGTAGCCGAGCTCGTTCTCCGAGACGGACCAGGAGAAGCCCTTAACGCGTTCTTCATAGGAGCCGATGTTTGACATGTCCCCTCTTGTTTTATTCTTTTGATTTCGTTTCCAGGACCACGACGGCCTGGGCCAGGTCCTTGATATGCGACAGCGAGACCTCCATGCCGGTGATCCCGTGGGCCTCACAGAATTCCTTGACCTTCCCGTGGACGAACAATTCGGGTTTTCCGAGAGCGTCGTTAAGGACCTCGATCTCGTCGAACTTGCTCCCGCCGCTCCAGCCGGTTCCCATGGCCTTGAGGAACGCCTCCTTGGCCGAGAACCGGACCGCGAAGTGCTGGGCGCTCATCCTCCGAGCTTCGCAGTATTCGATCTCGCGCGGCGTGAAGACCTTTTCCTTCAAGCGTTTGGTCCGGGCAAGCTTGTCCCCGACCCTCCGAACTTCGATGATGTCTGTTCCGATGCCGAAAATCAATGCCTTGAGCGCCTTTCTTCCGCGGATGCCGGGGCCTATTTGCCGCCGTACCCTTCGATGCGACCCGTCGCGTCCCTTCATGTCCCATGAAGACGGAACATTATTATAAATAATGGGCGAGAAATGTCAAAAAGCTTAATGGCTGGGTAAGCATCTCTTTATATGTGATTAGGTGTTGTCTGGAGGCCGGTCGGGGGATTCGTCGGCACGCTTCTTTGTTATTGATTCAATCACACGAAAAGAGATGCTCCCAATGGCTGGTCCGATTGGATGAGCTCTCTCTTTAATGGTCAGACGGCCCGAGGTTCTTGCCGGCCTCCTTGAACTTGTCAGCAAGTTCATTTCCGGTGGACCACCGTCGTCGAAGCCTGATCGGTGGGCATGACGATCATCTCGCTGACGTTGACGCGGGCCGGCCGGGTGGCGCAGTAAACGACGGCGTCGGCGATGTCCTCGGGCGCGAGCGGCGTGTAGCCCTGGTAGACCTTCCCGGCCCGTTCCGCGTCGCCGTGAAAGCGGACGACGCTGAATTCGGTCTCCGTCAAACCGGGATCCACGCTCGTAATCCGGACGCCGGTCCCGTTGAGGTCAAGCCGCAGGCCTTTTGAGAGGGCCTTCACCGCGAACTTGGTCGCGCAATAGACGTTGCCCAACGGGTAGACCTCGTGGCCGGCGATGGAGCCGATGTTGATGACGTGGCCCCGGTCCCGGGCGACCATTCCGGGGATGACGGCGCGGCTAACGTAGAGGAGGCCCTTGAGGTTGGTGTCGATCATCTCCTCCCAATCCTGGAGCTTCCCCTCGTGGAGCTTGGCCAGGCCGCGGCTCAGGCCGGCGTTGTTGACGAGGACATCGATCGCCCGCCATTCCGGGGGCAGGCCGCTCATGGCCTGTTCAATGGCATTCGCGTCGCGCACGTCGAGCTTCAGGATATGGACGGCCGAGCCATGCTCCGTCTTGAGACCGGCGGCAAGCTCCTCCAGACGCTCGGCCCGTCGGGCCGCCAGAATGAGCTTTGCCCCCTGGGCGGCGAAAGCCCGGGCGCACGACCGCCCGATCCCCGAGCTCGCGCCGGTTATAAATACGATCTTGTTCTTCAGCGTATACATGTTTCTCTCCTGAAAAAAAGTAGGATATCAAAATCAGGGACACAATACCAATTTCCGATTTTCCAAATTCTCGCCTGGATAAATCATCGTTTTAAAAAATTAGGAAATTGGTATTGTGTCCCCGATTTAAAGATGCCCGACAAGGATCTTGATTCCGATGGCAATCAGGATGAGGCCGCCGGCGAGCTCGGCCCTCTTGCCGGTGATCCTGCCGACCACCGGCCCGAGCTTCGATCCAACCACCGTCAGGGCGAAACAAACGGCGCCGATGATCGCAGCCGGGTAGAGGATGTTCACCCGGAGAACGGCCAGGCTGAGGCCCACGGCCAGGGCGTCGATGCTCGTGGCGACGGACAGGAAGATAAGCGACAGGCCGCGCGTCCGGTCAACCGGGCATTCCTCTCCGCCCTTTTCCGCCCTGAACGACTCGCGGATCATCTTGCCGCCGACAAGAGTCAGCAGGCCGAAGGCGATCCAATGATCGAACCGCTCGATGTAACGGAGCAGGTTCTCGCCGGCGAACCAGCCGATGACGGGCATGGTGAACTGGAAAAGCGCGAAGTGAAGGGCGAGCCGGAACGTCTGCCTGCCCGACAGCTTATTGAGGCCGCAGGACATGCCGAGCGAAACCGCAAAGCAGTCCATGGCCAGGGCCACCGCCATTCCCAAGACAACGACGATATTCATGTTTGCGCCTCGATCGGGAAAGCTATTATACCACCCGTCGGGCCGGCGCCGTTCAACGGGCTCGATTCGGGTCCGGGGAATTGACATCGGCCGTCCCGGGAAGAAGAAGTAGGGGTCAAACCTACTCTTTTGACAAGACTCTAGGCATGATATCCCGATAGCTTACCGCCTGCAGTTTGTCAAAAGAGTAGGTTTGACCCCTACTTTTGTTATAATAAATGTTTACCATCAGCTCAAAATGAACGACGACAAGATCATCCTGCGCGGTGTCAAGGTCCACAACCTGAAGAACGTCGATGCCGACGTCCCCCTGAACAAGCTGGTCATCGTGACGGGGGTGAGCGGCTCCGGCAAGTCCTCTCTCGCCTTTGACACCCTTTACGCCGAGGGGCAGCGCCGCTACATCGAGTCGCTCTCGGCTTATGCCCGCCAGTTCCTGGAGAGGATGGACAAGCCGGACGCCGAACGCATCGAGGGCATCCCGCCGGCGATCGCCATCCAGCAGAAGGCCTCGACCAAGAACCCCCGATCCACCGTGGCCACGGTGACGGAGATCTACGATTTCCTAAGGGTCCTCTACGCCCGGATCGGGACGGTCCACTGCCTGAAGTGCGGCCGGCCGGTCACGCGCGACACCATCGATTCGGTCATCGAGGCCCTTTACACCCTGCCTCCCGCGACAAAGGTCATGATCACGTTTTCGTGGCCGGCGGACAAGGGGACCGCCGCCCTGAAGAAAGAGGGCTTTTTCCGGGTGGTCGAAGGCGGCGAGGTCGTCAACCTCGAAGAAAGGGCTCCCTCCAAACGCGGCGCTCTTGAGGTCCTCGTGGACAGGCTCGCCCTGGACCCAGATGAACGCGAGCGTCTAGCGGACTCCCTGGAGCTGGCCCTCAAGAGGGGGGAAGGCCGGGCCAAGGTCCGGACGGAAACCGGCCGTGAGCTTCCCTTCTCGGACAAGCTCGAATGCAAGGATTGCGGCATAGCCTATGAAGAACCCTTCCCGAACCTCCTCTCCTTCAACAGCCCGCAGGGCGCCTGCCCCGAATGTCACGGTTTCGGCGACATGGCGGTCATCGACGAGGACAAGATCGTCCCGGACAGAGGCTTGTCGCTCGGCCGGGGCGCCGTGGAGCCCTGGACGAAGCCCTTGTCGCGCGGTCTTCAGCGCGAGATGCTCGCCCAGGCCCGGAGGAAGGGAATTCCCATCGACGTTCCGTTTAAGGACCTGGACGAGGAAGCTCAGCGTTTCATCATGGACGGCGGGAAAGGCTACCACGGGGTCAAAGGGTTCTTCGACTGGCTCCAGAAGAAGAAATACAAGGTCCAGGTCCGTGTCCTCCTCAGCCGCTACCGGAAGTACGTCCCCTGTCCCTCCTGCGGCAAAACACGCCTCAACCCTCAAGCCCTTGGGATCAAGGTCGGCGGCCTCTCCATCGCCGATTTCGTCAGAATGACGGTCCGGGAGGCCTCGGGCTTCTTCGACGGGCTCAAGCTCAGCCCGTACGAAAGCACGGTAGCTGATAAACTCATCATGGAGATCCGGGGCCGGCTGAGATTCCTGCTCGAGGTCGGGCTCGACTACATCACTCTCGACCGGATGACCTTCACGCTGAGCGGAGGCGAAGCCCAGAGGATCAATCTGGCCGCGGCCCTGAGCGCTTCGCTTGTCGGGACGCTCTTCGTTCTCGACGAGCCCAGCATCGGCCTCCACCCGCGGGACAACCGCCGTCTCATCCAGATCCTCCGGTCCCTCAAGGACATCGGGAACACCGTTGTCGTGGTCGAGCACGACCCCGAGATCATCCGGGCCGGAGAGCACGTCATCGACCTCGGTCCGCGGGCGGGGGAGGCCGGGGGCGAGATCATTTTCAACGGACCCATGGCACCCTTCCTCGAGAGCAAGGCCTCTCTCACCGCCCAATACCTGAGGGGCGAAAAAACGATCGCCATCCCCGGCGTGAGGCGCAAGCCGCGCGGCTTCCTGGAGGTCAAGAACGCCCACAAGCATAATCTCAACCATATCGACGTCCGGGTCCCCCTGGGGATTTTCACTTGCGTCACCGGCGTCTCCGGATCGGGAAAGAGCACGCTCGTCTACGACGTCCTCTACCAGGGCTTCACGGGAGAGGCGCGGAACGGATTCGAGGACATCCTGGGCCGGGACGGCGTCAACAAGGTCATCATGGTGGACCAGTCGCCCTTGAGCGCATCGCCGCGCTCGATCCCGGCCACGTACGCCAAGGCCATGGACGGCATCCGCGACCTCTTCAGCCAAACAAGGGAGGCCAGGATCATGGGGATGGGGCCCGGAACCTTTTCCTTCAACACCGCGGGCGGCCGCTGTGAGGAGTGCCGGGGGGCGGGCCGGCAGATCGTCGAGATGCAGTTCCTCTCGGACGTCGTTCTGACCTGCGAGGCCTGCAAGGGCAAGCGGTTTAAAAGCGAGGTCCTGGAAGTCCGCTACAACAGCAAGAACATCCACGAGGTCCTCGGGATGAGCGTCACCGAGGCCTGCCTGTTCTTTGCCGGGAGGCCCGACATCACCCGGAAGCTCTACCCTCTCCTGGAAGTCGGACTCGGCTACCTCAAGCTCGGACAGCCGACGACGACCCTCTCCGGCGGCGAGCTCCAGCGCATCAAGCTGGCTTACCACCTGGTCCACGAGAAGGGAAAGAAAGCCCTCTACCTGTTCGACGAGCCCACGATCGGGCTCCACCAGAACGACGTGTCGGTCCTTCTCCGGTGCTTCCAGAAACTCGTCGACGCCGGGCACACCGTGGTCGTCATCGAGCACAACCTCGATGTCATCAAGTGCGCCGATTACATCATCGACCTGGGACCGGAAGGCGGGAACGCCGGCGGCCGGATCGTGGCCAAGGGGACTCCGGAACAGGTCGCGAAATCCAGGAAATCCATCACGTCCGAATACCTCAGGAACTGTCTCTAGGACGCGGTTCACGACCCGTCCCCGCCCGGTTCCCTCTCCCCCTTATTTTCTGTTCTGTATCTCTTACATTTGGTGTGGGTTGAGGGCTCGGCTGGGATGAGGCCGAAACGGCCTTGGAGGGCCGTGATGGGAGGGCGAGGAAATCAGGAGAAACGATCGATCCCGAGTTCGCGCATCTTGTTGAAGAGAGTCTTGCGGCTGATCCCGAGGATCATGGCCGCCCGGGTCCTGTTCCCTCCGGTGGCCTCGAGCGCTCTCTCGATCATCCGCCGCTCGGCTTGTCCGCTCACGTCGGCGACGACCTCGCCCAGAGTCTTCCCGGGCGGGGTGCCATCGGCCGCATCGCTCTGCCCGCGCCTGAGCCTCGACGGCAGGACCGCGACCTCGATCTCGTCCGCGTCGCTCAGGACGATGGCTTCGTAAATGACACTCTCCAGCTCACGGACGTTTCCCGGCCAGGGATAGACGGCCATGAGCTCGAGGGCCGCCGGCGCGAGTCCCCGGATGCCCTTGTCAAGTTCATCCCTGTATTTCCTGATGAAATGGTCACAGAGCAGGGGGATGTCCTCCCTCCTCTCCCGGAGGGGCGGCAGGTGGAGAGAAAGGACGGCCAGCCTCCAGTAGAGGTCCTCCCGGAACGTCCCTTCCCGGACCGCCTGTTCGAGGTCCTTATTGGTAGCCGCTATGACCCGGACGTCGACCGGGATGGTTTTCGTCCCCCCGACCTTGACGATCTCCCTCTCGCCGAGGGCCCGGAGGAGCTTGACCTGGGCCTCGGCCGAAAGCTCGCCCACCTCGTCCAGGAAGATGGTCCCGGTGTGGGCCATCTCGAACTTGCCGGTCTTCTCTTCCTTGGCGTCCGTGAACGCCCCTTTGACGTGGCCGAAGAACTCGGACTCAATGAGCTCCCTGGGCACCGCGCCACAATTGACCACGACGAACGGGTACCTATTCCTCGGGCCTTCGTAGTGAATGGCCTTGGCGACAAGTTCCTTGCCCGTGCCGCTCTCCCCGGTAATGAGCACCGTGCCGTCAACTCGGGAGACCCTGGCCATCGTTTGGAAGACGGAGTTCATCCGGGCGCCCGTGCCGATGATGTTGGAAAAAGCATAGCGTTCCGTGAGCTCGGACCTGAGCGTTTCGACCTCCCTGGCCAGGGCCTTGACCTCGAACAGCCGGCCCAAGGTGAGGAGAAGCTCTTCGTTGTCGACCGGCTTCTCCAGATAGGCATAGGCCCCGAGCTTGGTGGCCTCGACGGCGTTTCGGATCGTGCCGAAGGCCGTGATGATGACGATCTCGACCCCGGGCCCGGCTTCCTTTACCCTGGGGATCACCTCCATCCCTGACATGTCGGGGAGGTTCATGTCCAAAAGGACGGCGTCCGGCCGGAAGGTTCTCGCCCGGGCGACGCCGGCCCTTCCTGTCTCCGCCGCCTCCACGGCATAACCCTTCTCCTCGAGGAGGAGAGTGAAGATATCGCGGATGCTCTTTTCGTCGTCGATGATGAGGACCTTGGGCTTCATGGTTCCTGGCCGCCTTTCACGCCTCCAAAGGGAGCTTGACGATCACGGTTGTCCCCTGCCCGGGCCGGCTTTTAGCTTCGATCTCTCCTTCGTGGGACTTGACGATCCCATAGCAAATGGAAAGCCCCAGACCGGTCCCGCCCTTCTTGGTCGTGAAGAAGGGGTCGAAGATCCTGTCCAGGTTCTCCTCCAGAATGCCTTCTCCCGTATCGGCCACCGAGACAAGCGCCTTGACGCCGTCGGGGACCGAAGCTTGGACCCTGATCTCTCCACCGGCCGGCATGGCCTGGACGGCGTTGAGAAAGATGTTGAGGAAGAGCTGTTTGAGCTGGGAGCGGTCCGCGACAAGGACAAGGGGCGCGGCCGGGTATGCCTGGACGATTACGACCTTGTTCTTCCTGGCCTGGAAAGAGATGAGCTCCAGGCATTCCCTTAGGGTCTCCGACAGGTCATGCCTTTCCTTTTTCATCTCACTTGGCCGGGATAAGGACAACATGCCCGAAAGGATCTCCTCGATCCGGCCCGTTTCCTCGAGGGCCGTGGTCAGGAGCTTCCGGGCCGTTTCGTCCGGGTTCTTGTCCTGAAGGTATTGGAGCGAGGACTTGACGGCCGTCAGGGGATTGCGGATCTCGTGGGCCGCGCCCGCTGCAAGTTCTCCGATCGTGGCCAGCTTGTCCGCCCGGAGCATCCTCCTAAACCTCTCCCTTTGTTCTTTGTAGAGGATGGCGTTCTCCATGGCGATCCCGGTCTGGGGGGTCAGAGAGGAGATGAAGGAGATCTCCTGCCGGCCGAACGCCCTGCCCGAGAGTTTCCGTCCCAGGAAGAAGATGCCGATGAGGCGGTTCATGGACATGATGGGAAAGCAGAGCTCCGCCCCGAGAGAAGATAGGGTCTCCTTCTCGCGCGGCGAGAGATATTCGAGGACTCCGGGCTGACCCTTGACGTCGAAGCAGGCCTTGTTGACCTTGAGCCATTTAACCAGGGGATCGATCCGGCCGAAGGAGAGGCCCTTGAGCTCCGGTTCGGTGGCGCCCTGCCAGGCCGCGGCCTTGAAGCGGCCCAGGTCCTGGTCGTAGATGAAGAGGGCGAGTCGATCGGCCGGGACAATCTCCCGGACCTTGCCCAGGAAATTCAGGGCGATCTGGTCGAGGTCCTCGATAAGATTGAGGCTTTCCTCGAACTCCTTGAAAACATGGAGCGGGAAGGTCCCCTCTTTCGTTTTCCCTGTCAGCTTCCGTCGGATGGCGCGAATTGTCAGTTTCATGGCTGCGGCCGGCCTCGTCACGTCCGTCCGCCCGGTAATCGGATTTTCCGGGGGAATCCGGAGGCGGTCTGGGAGCATTATATCAAAAAGGGTCCGGAATTTTCACCTGACATCGCAGCATCCGCGAGATTTTCATTTGCAATATGGGTAATGGGATACCCGGATCGAGTCATGATCTACTCGCGGAAGGCTTCCCTATCCGGTACGCCGTCGAGATCCTCGGCAGGAAAGAGATGGCATGGTTCTTGCTCTATTAACGGAGGAGTCAAAACCATGAGAAGACGTTTCGCCACACCAGTCCTAGCGGCCCTAGCCGTTCTGTTCCTGTTCACGGCGGCGGCCATCGCCCAATCCCCGCAGCCCCAGGAATCCCAGAACATGAAGCTCCTCCGCCTGAAAAGCTCCCAGCTCTCGCTCGAGCTGAAAAAGGCCGATTTCGACCGGTACCTGAAGCTGAAAGAGGAAGGCCTGACCTCCGAGGCCGATTTCGCCCAGAGACGGACGGCTTACCTCCAAGCCCAGGTCGATTACCAGCAGGCCCTCATCAGCTTCATGGGCAGCGAAGCCAGGATCTCGGTGGCCAGCGCCGTCAAGTTCCAGGACGCCGGGGGGAAAAAGTACGTCCGGGTCACGCTCCGCTACTCCTCGAAGGAGCTTAAGGAACTGGCCAAGCTCAATATCAGCGCCGAGGACCTCTTCCCACTGGATTTCATGAAAGAGATCAAGGACGTCTACGTCTCCCTCCTGACGGAGGGCAAGATCATCTCCAACCCCTACGAACTCATCGTCGCCTCGCTCCCGCTCGAAGAGAAACGGACGGTTACCTTCCAGCTCCTCAAGGACGTCGAGAATTTGGATGTCTCCATTTTTTACTCCGGGAAGACCGAGACGACATCGGTCTATCTCCAGAAAGGCGTCAGCGCCAACATCGTCACCATCAATTCGGCCCAGTTCTCCCAGGAGGCCGACCTGGAGAGCCAGGCCACCTACGACCTGTCCCTTGAAAAGTTCAGCGGCGAGGCCAATGTCTTCAAGCTGGAGCTCGTCAACCTGCCCCAACCCATCACTTACGAGTTCAGTGACCCGCAGACCCAGGCCCGGCTGTCGCAGATCAAGTTCACGGAAGGCGTCACCAGCATGAAGCTCTCCCTCAAGCTCTACCTCCCGAAGAACGCCGACGCCCAGGTCGTCATCGACAAGCCCCTGGAGTTCTTCGCCCTGGCCCTGGACAACGATCAGTCCGCCAAACTCCTGGAGCTCGCGGCGGCCAATCCCAGGCTTGAACCCGGCGCCGTCGAGGGCCTCAAGGCCGGGAGTGTGAAGCTTGAGCTCATCCCGCGGGGCGTTGGCAAGGTCGAGGTCCAGGCCGTCAACCTCTACCACGAGATCAAGGTCGGCGAGACGGTGAGCATGGAAGTCCGGGTCAAGAACGCCGGCACACGCAAGCTCAACAACATCCGCATCTCGACCGACCTGCCCCTCAGCTGGCGGGTCGAGGTCCGGCCCGACCTCATCGCGACCCTCGAACAGAACCAGGAGGAGGTCGTCTCCATCCGTTTCCTGCCGCCGCCGGACGTATCGGTCGGCGATTACGAACCCAAGATCCGGACCGAATGCGTCGCGGACAACCGCAAGGTCGAATCCGAGGACAAGATCGTCCGCATCCACATCAGCTCGAAGACCAACATCCTCGGCATCAGCGTCCTCATCCTTCTCCTCGTCGGCCTGCTCGTCGGCATCGTCGTCTTCGGCATCCGGCTGACCCGAAGATAGGAAGCGAAGAAAACCGTTCCGAGCGTGGGCGCGGCGCCCGGCAGAAGGAGGCCGATATGGCAATAAACATTCCGATGCTGAAGGCCGAAGACCTGTCCAAGAGATATGAGGATGGGGTCTTGGCCCTGGACCACCTGAACCTGGAGGTCCGGCCGGGGGAGGCCTATTGCCTCCTGGGCGCCAACGGGGCGGGCAAAACGACGGCCATCAACCTTTTCCTGAATTTCATCCCTCCGACGACGGGGACCTGCACCATCAACGGGATCGACGTCAACAGGGACCCGCTGGAGGCCAAGAAGCACGTCGCTTTCGTCTCCGAGAACGTCATGCTTTACGGGAACTTCACGGCCCGACAGAACCTCGACTTCTTCGCCAAGCTGGGAGGGAAGCCGGACCTGACGAAGGAGGACTATTACAGGGTCATGCGCCGGGTCTCTCTCCAGGAGAAGGCGTTCGAGCAGAGGCTGAAGACCTTCTCCAAAGGGATGCGTCAGAAGCTCGGCATTTCGATCGCCATCATCAAGGACGCACCGGCCATCCTTCTCGACGAGCCGACGTCGGGGCTCGACCCCAAGGCCGCCGAGGAGTTCCTGGAGATCCTGGCCGAGCTCAAGAACGAGGGCAAGGCCATCCTCATGTCCACCCACGACATCTTCCGGGCCAAGGAGATCGGGGACCGGGTCGGGATCATGAAGGAGGGACGCCTGGTCATGGAGCGGACCCGCAAGGACCTCCAGTACGAGGACCTCGTCAAGGTCTATATCGACTACATGCGCTCCGAGCCGCTGGCTATGTAAGAGAGAGTCGTGTTGATCCGCTATTCGCCCTGTTATGGGTCCCTGCCGGGAAGACACGGAGCCAAACGAGTTGGCGGAGGCGCTGGAGCCCGCCTTGGGAGATCAAGAACATGCTGAAAACCATTATCAAGAAAGAGCTCCTGGAAAATATTTTCAGTTACCGATTCCCGCTGTTCGCGCTCATCTCGGTCCTTCTCATTCCTCTCGCGTTGTATGTCAATCAGATCGACCAAAACAAAAGGGTCCGGGATTATAACGAACAGCAACGGCTGGCGAACGAGGCCGTCGCCGCGATCACCATGCAGGACCTCATGGCCGGGACCGTCGCCGTCAAAGGTTTCCGCCCCCCGGCGCTCCTCTCCGTATTCGCGCAAGGATTCGAAAGCGCCCTCCCCCGGTATTATGAGTTCACCCAGGACGGTTTCAAGCCGGGCGAGTCCTCCAGCGGCGATGAGTCGATCCTTTCGGTCCAGGGTAAGGTCGATTTCGTCTTCCTCGTCCAGATGGTCATCAGCCTGATCAGCCTCCTCTTCGCGGCGGACACGATCTCCGGTGAAAAGGAATCGGGGACCTTGCGGGCCATGCTTTCGAACCGGCTTCCCCGGGACACGATCCTCGTCGGCAAGCTCTCCGGTGGTTTCCTGGCCTTATGGATTCCCTTGATCCTGGCGTTTCTCCTGGGGACCGTGATGCTTCTCGTCGGGTCTTTTCCCTTTTTCAGCGGCGATACTCCGGTAAGGCTCTTGATCATTTTTCTCTCGACGTCGTTCTTTGTCTTGATCTATTACATGATCGGGATGATGATCTCGACAAGTTCGTCTAAAACGCGGACGTCCGTCGTCGCCATCCTTCTCATCTGGGCATTCTTCCAGCTGATCATTCCCAAGCTGAGCGACATGCTTGGCGCCTTGGTCTATCCGGTCCGGACCGAGACCGAGGTTTCGCTGGAGAAATCCCTCCTCGCCAAGTCCGTCGATAACGAAACCGCTAAAGAACTGGGCCGGCAATTCGACCTCATCTTCAGCGGGGCGCGGGAGGGGGCGGCCGATGACCTTGCATCGCCGGAGAGAAAAAAATGGGATGCCGTCAAGGACGACATCGAGCAACGGGCCCGGGAGCGAAAGTTGCAGCCTATCGCGGCGATCGACGAGACCTATCGGCAGCGAAAGCGGCGACAGCAGAACCTGGCCGTCAATTTGTCCCTGATTTCGCCCAGCGCTGTCTTCGCCCGTTTCATCGCCGACGTCTGCGGGACGGGCGAGATCGAGCGGACGAAATACATCGATGCCGTCAAGGCCCATCAGAAGGCCCTCGACAATGAACTCTTCAGCAAGGTCAAACGGACGGTCATGATCAGCCCCCGCGGCGGAACATCGCTGGGCTTTTCCGTCCAGCCCGTCGACTTCCAGAAACTGCCGAAATTTTCCGTGGCGTCCACTTCGCTGGCCGAGGCATTCAAGGAAAACTGGCGGAGCCTGGTCTCGCTGGCCTTCTGGCTGATCGCGCCTTTCGCCGTGGCCTACGTCCGGTTCCTAAAATACGATGTCCGATAAGGAGACGCTGTGACCTGGACGATCGCACGCAAAGAGATCCTCTCGAACCTCTCAAGTTACAAGTTCTTCGTCGTCCTCCTCCTCACCGTCCTCCTCACGGCAACGAGCTTCTTCATCATGCATCGCGATTTCACGCAGAGGACCTCCGACTTCCAGATCATCCGGCCAAAGCCCGGCGAGCCGATCGCCCTCCTCCCGCCCAACCCGATGGCCATCTTCGCCAAAGGACTCGAGGACGCCATGACCCGCTCCTTCGAGATCGACGTCATCGGCATCACGGTCCGGGCAGGGCAGTCGTCGGGGAACATCATCTATTCATTTTTCCCGGCGCCGGACTTCCTCTATGTTGTCAGGGTCGTCCTGTCCCTGGTGGCGCTTCTCTTCGGCTTCGACCAGGTCAGTAGGGAAAGGGAAAGGGGGACCCTGAAGCTCATCCTGGGAAGCTCCGTCTCTAGGGCCCGCGTCCTTTTCGGCAAGTGGTTGGGTAATTTTCTGAGTTTGGCCGTCCCATTCCTGCTGGTGACACTCCTCGGAACCGCCTTTCTTCTCCTCGATCCGAACGTCCGTATATCGGCCGGCTGGCTCGGCCGCCTGGTTCTCATCCTGGTGTTGTCGCTCCTCTATATGAGCTTCTTCCTGACCCTGGGTATCCTGATTTCGACCCTGACCAGGCGGTCGGCGAGTTCCATCGTTGTCCTCCTTTTTATCTGGACTCTCCTCGTCTTCGTCATCCCCAACCTCGGCACTCTCCTGGCCAGGCAGTTCGTGAGCGTCCCATCGGTCCGCGCCCTGAGTGAAAAACGCCGGCAGACGTGGACGCGGGAGGTCCTTCTGAGCCTCAAGGGCGGGGATTGGGCCGGCCACATGAGGGCGACGAGCGACGATAACGACCGGATGGAGGAGGATTATCGGGGCAAGTTCGAGCGGCTGGTCCGCCTCTCCAGGGACATCAACCGCGTCTCCCCCGCGGCCGGGTTCCTCGACGCAGCCAGCGAGATCGCCGGGACCGGGATCGGGGAGGAAAGCCGTCTGAAACGGGAAGTCGTCCGGTACAAGAACTCCATTATTGATAAAGTCATCGCCAACCGGGCGGCATCGAACAAGAACGCGGAATATCCCGCCTTCCGTTACGTCCCGAGGTCCCTCGCGGAAATCTTTGCCCAAGGAGCCCTCTTCGATGCGGCCTGGCTCGTTTTCTTCAACATCATTTCCTTCGCTCTGGCTTTCTGGGCCTTCATCAGATACGACGTGAGGTAAGAGACATGCTGAGGACGCTCATCGCCAAAGAGATCAGGAACAACATCCTTTCGTTCAGGTTCCTTATGAGTTTCGTCCTCCTTTTCGCCGTCGTAACGGTCACGGCCCTCCTCCTGACCGGCGATTATCTGAAGAAACAGGACGAATACGCCCGGCGGCAGGTCGAAATCGAGCGCTACGTGAAAAGCTACGCCCACTTCAACCGGATCGGAAACATCCTCCGTCCCTCCCAGCCGCCCGTCCCCTTCCAAACACTTATCCGGGGCTTGACGTCCGACGTCAATATCGAGGAGTTCGATGACGATCCCCTGCCGGTCATGTTCCCGCTTATCGACCTCACATTCATCGTCACCGTCCTCATGAGCCTCATCGCTCTCATCTTTTCCTATGACGCCGTCTGCGGCGAGAAGGAGGACGGGACCCTGAAGCTGATGCTGGCCAACGGGCTCTCGCGCTCGAAGGTCATCCTGGCCAAGGTCGCGGGAGGGGTGATGACTCTCATCTGGCCGTTCCTCCTGTCCCTAATAGCAGGAATGATCATCATTCTCCTCCACCCGCGCGTCGCATGGACGGGTCCGGATTGGGGAGCCATCGGCCTGATCGTCCTGGGTTCGGTGATATATGTCACGGTTTTTGACCTCATCGGTGTTCTCCTCTCGTCGATCCACCGGTCGAGTTCGTCCTCCATCATGACCTCGCTTTTCGTCTGGGTCCTCCTTGTCCTGGTCGTCCCCAACCTGAGTCCCTACGTCGCCTCCTTCATCAATCCGGCTCCGTCGAGGATCAAGATCGCCCGGGAGACCGAGCGGATCCAGGATGTCGAACGGGACGAATTGGGGAGGAAGATGGCGGCCGAAAAGAGACGCGAGCTGACCGGCCGGTATCCCGTTCTGGCGGAAAATCTTTCGGCGGCCGAAACGAAGCTTCGTGTCGCCCAGGACCCGGCCTACCGGCAGGCCTATCAGGCCGCGGCCGCGGAGATCGATAAGGTCTGGGCCGAAGCCAACCGCATCCAGGGGGAAAAAGCCGGCGCGATCGCGCAGGACCTCCGCCGGCGGGAGGAGGCCCAAACCGAGCTCTCTGTTCGGATCTCCATGCTTTCGCCGCTGGCCGGCCTCACATACTTGGCGACGGATCTGTCCTCGACAGGAGTGCGAAACCTAACGCACTTTGACGCGCTGTCCGCCATCTGGGAACGGGCCTTCAACGAGGACTATCGGCCGATGAAAATAGAAGCCTTGAGAAGCAAGGACCCCTCGGCGGACGTGTGGAACACAGCTGTGGACATGAGCGACGCTCCGAGGTTCCGGTATACGGAAGAAGGGTTGAATGGCCGCGTCCGGTCGGTCCTCCCCGCCTTCGCCGTCCTCCTTGCCGCCGGCCTGGTCCTCTTCGCCGCCGCCTATGTCGCTTTCATCCGCTATGACATCAGGTAACAACGTCAGAACACGGCGGGCAGAACAATAAATCATTTTATATCATAGACATAGCTGATATCCCCCCTAAAATCCAAATTGACAGGAGCGGCCGAATAGGATATAAACCTCAGAGAGGACAGGGCTATGAACCACACCATCCCCATCTGTGACCTGCACTGCGACACGGCCATGGGGTTAGCGGCGGGAAGGACGCTCGATTGTCCCGAGCTTCAGGTCAACCTGCCCGCCATGAGAGAGGCCGGGATCGGCCTCCAGGTCTTCGCCTGCTACGTCCCCCCCGTCCTCCCGGAAAACCGGAAGTTCGATTTTGCGTCGAAGATGCTGGACTCCCTGGAAAAGGAGATCGACGCGCACGGCGCGGAGATCACCGTCTGCCGCAGCGCCGAAGAAGCCTTCGCCGCCCGCGCCTCGGGCA
>Ga0256868_10000999_pt1 | contig 15928 bp, 17 predicted proteins | sample RVTome_13_FD_187341 | JGI IMG/M metagenome (GOLD analysis project Ga0256868, IMG submission 187341) | Soil microbial communities from uranium-contaminated site in the Upper Colorado River Basin, Wyoming, United States - RVT92D227 HiSeq ...
GTCGATTCCACAATAAAACTTGTGTTGCTTGGTGTAAAAGTTCATAAGGCTTCCTCCTTTCTATGGTAGATGGTTTATGGTACCCTAAGTGTACCATCTTTAGGGGGAGGCCTTAAATAGTATCAAGACGCTCAAGAGAGACGTGGCAAAAATACCGCCGCGTTAAGTGAGAACAAATAAAATGAAAAAATCATTTTTATCAAAATACCATGTAAATGAAGTTCCTCTGATTCTTAAACCAATATTCTACCTGTACGGATATGGAATACCATTTTTCGGCTTTATCTACCTATTAATTGTCCGATTTACGAGTAAAATTGTATTTATCGGAAGGGAGCAGCTTAACGAAAGGTCAAATTTTATTTTCTGCTTTTGGCACACATCTATATTCCTTTACTTCACTGTCTTTTTGCGCAGCCGGCTTCAAGTATGGATGCAACATCCGACATGGTATCTAAAACCAAGTCATGTAATGCTCCGTTTTACTGGTGTTAAAAAAATCATCCTGGGGTCCTCCGGCTATTCAGGCAAAGAGGCTGCGGATCAACTGGTGGAATGCCTGAAAAGAGGGTATTCCACTGTTCTTTTACCAGATGGTCCCAGTGGTCCTCCATTTCAAATGAAGAAAGGTGTCCTTCATATTTCCATGCAAAGCAATATCCCGATCGCCCCAATGCGGTTCAAGACCTCACATTCGTTTGAAATTCCAAATTGGGATCGACGAAAGTGGCCTCTGCCGTTTTCTACTATCACAGTGGAATATAGAGAACCTATTCAAGTAACCAAAGATAACTTCGAAATGGCCTATGATTTAATTTCAAAATCTTTGGAATGAGATAGAACACCTAACACTGATAATGCCTTAGGTGTCTATAGGGAAAAAAATTCGAAAAGAAGAGAGAGATAAAGGAGGATACTCATGGCAAATAAGGCACCAAAAGGATGGTATGATATTTCAGTTCCCTTGAAACAGGGCATGGTTTATTTCCCTACGGACCCCGCCCCGCCGAAAATTTACCGCATCATGGATGTCGAAAAAGGCGACGTGGTTACCATGTCCATGCTTGAGATTATCTCCCACACTGGTACCCACATCGATACCCCGCTCCACTTCATCCCCGGCGGCTCTACCGTAACAGATATGCCGCTGGACGCTACCATCGGCCCGGCCCGCGTTATTGAGATTAAAAACCAGGAGAAGATTAAAGTCCAGGAACTCGAGCATCACGATATTAAACCCGGCGAGCGCCTCCTCTTCAAGACACGTAATTCTCCGGTTACATACACATCGGATAAATTCGTCGAGGACTATGTCTATCTCGATGCGGCAGCCGCCCTCTACCTTGCCGAAAAAAAGGTTCGACTCGTCGGCCTGGACAATATCACTATCGGCCACTTTAAGGAAGAGGATAATCTTAGACAAACACATCGTACCTTGCTTGAAGCGGGAATCTATATCCTGGAAAACTGCGCTCTGGCCAATGTCCCCCCTGGAGAGTACGAGCTTCTCTGCCTGCCGTTGCTCCTTTACCATGGCGATGCAGGGCCTGCCCGCGCTATCCTGAGACCATTATCCAGGTAGGCTGGTTTTTGTGTTTGATAAGAATCCTCTTTTTTGTGTAAGGCCATTATGAGTATAAGGGAAAAAGGGACGGTCATTTTCCACCACAAGGAGTCAATGTTAACTAAAACAAATCACTCTATTTTCATAGGCTTGCTGAAGACCGGTATCTTCATACTGGTCTTAGTAGCTTTATTTTTCCTTTGTGCGGGCCGCTTGAATCTGGTAATGGCATGGGTCTATATCGCTATGGTATTGATTAATACGAGTATCACTTCGCTGATAATGAATCCGGAGTTAATTGCAGAACGTTCAGAGATCAAAAAAGGCACCAAAAGCTGGGACATCGTTCCTGCCATTGTAATAGGACGGGTTGGTCCACTGGTCATTCTGATTGTGGCTGGGTTGGATATTAGGTTTGGATGGTCATCACAGATTTCACTTACTCTCCAGATCGTAGCCTTAGGCATCGCGATACTGGGACTCCTTCTGACTGACTGGGCAGTGGTTTCGAATAAATTCTTTTCAGGAGTGGTCCGGATCCAAAAGGACAGGGGCCACACCGTAGTCACGACTGGCCCATACCAGTATGTCCGCCATCCGGGTTATGTCGGGGCAATCCTTCACAATATAGCAGTGCCGGTGATTCTCAGCTCGCTTTGGACGTTCATTCCCGTGGGGTTCGTAGTATGCATTACGATCATCCGCACTAAGTTTGAGGATCAGACATTGCAGAAGGAACTCGACGGCTATAAGGCTTATGCAAGTCGAGTGCGCTACCGCCTACTGCCGAACATCTGGTAATTTATATAGAATCTTCAATTTGGAGATAACAGCATGTTCAAATTAATTGCGTTCGTTGTGCTATCAGCCTGCCTCATCTACATCTCCTGGGGATCACTCCGTAAGCCGCGCTCACATGGTTTCTATCGTTTCTTTGCGTGGGAGATTATTGTGGCCCTGTTCCTGCTCAACATGGATTCCTGGTTTCGCAATCCGTTTTCCTGGCATCAAGTGGTCTCATGGTGTCTGCTTATTGTCTGTATCATCCCGCTTGCATTCGGTGTTCGCTCTTTAGCCAGTCAAGGAAGGTCAGCAAAACACCGAGAGGCTGAACCGCAACTGATGGCCTTCGAAAAGACCACGAACTTGATCACCACAGGTATTTACCATTACATTCGCCATCCTCTTTACAGTTCCCTGCTATTCTTGGTGTGGGGGATATTCTTCAAAATTCCAACTTGGTTCAGCGCGACGCTGGCAATAGCAACGACTTTGTTTCTGGTCGCTACAGCCAAAACGGATGAGGCTGAATGCATTCGTTTTTTTGGCCCAGCCTATGAAGCATACATGAAGAAAACGAAGATGTTTGTGCCTTTCTTAATCTGATGAGTTGGGAGGTGCTAATGATTAATGGAAATTCAATCGGGTGACAAAACAAGACTTAACTCTTTAATGATCCTTTAAACCTTTTCGCCAAGTACCTAAGAGAAAAGGAGGTGAATTGACCTTGACTTCAAAGAGGGCTATTAATATGGATAAAGACATGGATAGTATACTGATAGAGAAACTAAAATCCCTCTCCGATCCAAGAGCCTTAGCGGGAATGGCACGGTTCGGAATTAATCCAAAGAACACTTATGGGGTATCTATTCCCGTGCTGAGAAAAATGGCTAAACAAACAGGCCAAAACCATCCACTTGCTCTAAAACTATGGAATTCAGGTATTCATGAAGCCCGGATTCTTGCCGGCATGATTGATGTTCCTGAAGAAGTGAATGAGAGGCAGATGGAGAAGTGGGTTAAGGATTTTGACTCCTGGGATGTGTGTGATCAGGTGTGTAGCAATCTCTTTGATCAAACGAAGTTTGCTTATAAAAAGGCCATGGATTGGAGCCAAAGGGGAGAAGAGTTTGTCAAAAGAGCAGGGTTTGTCTTGATGGCAGCATTGGCCGTTCATGATAAGGATGCGAGTGATAAAGAATTCATAAAATTCCTTCCCATCATTAAAAGGGAAGCCCTTGATGAGAGGAATTTTGTTAAAAAGGCTGTAAACTGGGCACTCAGACAGATTGGGAAAAGAAGCCTTCCTTTGAATCAGATGGCTGTTAAGACGGCAAAGGAGATTCAAAGGATCAATTCAAAATCTGCCAAATGGATTGCCTCGGATGCTATTCGGGAACTGACTTCCGAAGCGGTCCAAAAAAGATTATAGCGTGGATAAATCATTTTTTAAGTTTAATGAAGAGGAGAAAAAGTATTCCGCTGCTGATTTTGATCATCCCCATCATGAAGCAGGATTCCTTCAAGCCCAGAATAGGCAATAACAGAATACCTCCTAAAAGCCCTCCCATAAAGCCTCCTAAAAGGTCTGCTCCATAAAGTAGACCAGCCGTATGGCCAAACGCCCTTTCCTTTGAAGGTGCAGCCAAAAAGATTTTTGTCGCAAGTGGAAATTGGAGCCCAATCCATGCACCAGAGAGAAAGGACATGATAAAAAATACTGCATAAATAAGAAGGAAGAAAATTGTTTTTTCGAGATATCGGGATGGGATGGCGAAAATAAAGGGAAAAAGAAAAGAGAAAAAGATAATAGCTATTTCTGTTTTTAAAAGTAAAAGAGAATCCCTTTTTATTTTTTCCAGACGCTGGGTCATGTAGAGACTGCTGAGCGCAACGCCGAACATAAAGATGGCGATGAGGAGGCCGATTTGGTGGTAGAGATAGCCAAAAAAGGTTTGAAAAGTGAAGATGATTGCTAAATTGAATATCATTCCCACTAATCCGGTAGTGAAGATGACATAAGGAATGGATTGCTTTGTAAGATGATGCCTCTTTATAAAGATCATTACCATCAAGAAAGTAAAGAGGATCATGATGGCAATCGATATTTGAAGACTAAATCCTTTAAACCATTTAAAGATGCCGGTAAGATAAGGGGAGAAGAGAGCATTCCAGTAAGTTAAACTAAGAAAGACACCAATTGGGCGAAAATCGGAATTGATTTGAATCCCTTTCCTTTCCATGGATTGCAAAAACCATTTCCTCCATCTTTCGTGAAGCCGGAATTCCAAATAGTTCTTAGTAAAGATGCTTGTTTTGATCTTTCTTCCCTCAAAACGTTTCACCATTTCTCCAATAGTGACCTTTTCAAGTTCATCGGAATTAGATGCAAGATATAGATTGACATCACCGGGGATGATCCTCACGGATTGAAAAACATTTTTCAAGGTGTCTAATAGACACCCATTCAAATCTTTTAACTCTGGGCTAATATAGGTCAACGATCCTGGAAGGGTTAAAGCAATGATCCCATCGGAGTTCATCTTTTCCTTAGCAATAGAGAAAAATTCAGAGGAAAAAAGTCTATTAGTCTGTAGTTCCTGAGGAGCAGGGAGTCCGATGAAGATGAGATCATATTGATCTTGAGTCATATTCAAAAAGAACCTACCATCCGTATAATGGACCTTTACCCTCGGGTCTGAAAGCTCGGATTGGGTAATGGGTGTTGGGAATTTTTGAATTAATTTCAATAGAAGGGGGTCTAGCTCAACATAATTTACATGAGTTAAAGGATATTTCAAAATCTCATGGATCATTCCTCCTGCTCCACCACTCAGGATCAAGACCGATTCAGGTTTTTTATGGAATAGCATGGGAAAATGAACAAAATCTTCAATGGAAGCAATATCAGGAACAGGAGTGGTGATGGATGGAACACCGTTGATAAAGAAGGTGTTTTGTTCACCTCTTTTTATGATAGCAATATTTCCATAGATGGAGTTTTCATTGTGGATGAGATTTAGATTTCTCCATTGCGAATGGATGGAGGCTTGGTGAATTGCGGTTGAAGTTTGAGGCAAGAGGCTGTAAGCAAAGAGAAAAGAGAGAAGAATTGAGAGAATCATGAGAGCTTTTTGAAAGAATGTCTTTAATGATTTTGACTTTGGCCGGAGGAGAAATATTGAAATTAAGCTATTGGCCAGGGAGATGATAAAGACGATCTGAAATGAATTGAGATACTGAATCAGAAGAAAGGTCATGAGTAACCCGCCAATGATGGCCCCGATGCTTTCGAAGACATAGACCTTGCCAATGGATGAGGCATCCTTTCCGGTGTATTGGGAATAGAGTTTACATCCATAAGTAAAGCGTGCTCCATGAAGAAGTGCGACAGGGAGGAGGATCAGAAAAGAGGAGTAAAAAATAGGGACAAATCCAAGTCCTTCTCCAGGAGTCGCCAAAATGAAGTTTTTGAATATTCGAGAGAGATAGATGGCGAAAGGAAGGGCTGCAGAAAAAGAAAGTTGGAACAAAACAAAAACCTCCATCTTTCTCTTTACTTTTTCAACCGATCTGCCAATCACATAAGAGCCAATTGCCACGAGAAGGAGCCAATTGGCAAGAATGATCCCCCAAGAAAGTTCGTTGCCGAGGAAAGAAATTAAAAGTTCTCTCAACAGGAGGATCTGCCCGACGATACCGCTTACCCCCATGATGAGAAGAGAAAGAGTAAAAGATTTATATTTCATATTTAGAGAATAGTTATTGCAATTGTCATTATTCTGTTAATTAATTTATCAAAAAGGCTGGTAATTTGAAAGAGAAATGGAGATGATATTTTATTAGAAGGAGATGCTGAAACGATACTGAATCAAGTTCAGCACAAGGTTTATGACATAAGGGTTTGGTTCTTGTCTTTTTGTCATCCCAAACCAGGTCCTGAACCTTGCCCTGAAACAAGTTCAGGGTCTATCGAATTCGATCTACGATTTCGGGATCTTAGCATTGGTTCTGGATTTATCGGGTTTTCTATTTCTTCTTCGGAAGCCATTTAAGTGAGGGTTTATAGGTGGCTCGTCTTCCAAGTTCCCCTTCAATGCGAAGGAGTTGATTGTATTTTGCCACCCGGTCTGTTCTGGAGGGGGCGCCCGTCTTGATCTGACCGGCATGAGTGCCTACGGCTAAATCTGAAATGGTTGTATCTTCTGTCTCACCAGACCGATGAGAGATGATGGTCCGGTACCCCGCTCTTTTGGCTATCTCAATCACTTCGAGGGTTTCGGTTAATGTCCCGATCTGGTTGAGTTTAATGAGGATGGCATTTCCAACCCCCTCTCGAATTCCTTTCATCAGCCGGTTCGAATTGGTGACGAAGAGATCGTCTCCAACTAATTGAATACGTTTTCCAAGCCGAGCGGTCATTATTTTCCATCCCTTCCAATCATCTTCAGCAAGGCCATCTTCAATAGAGACGATAGGATACTTCTTGATCAATGCCTCAAAGTAGTCAATCATCTCAATCGAAGTCCTTTTAGGCTTCTTTTCTGCTTTGAGAAAATAGACTCCATTCCGGTAGAACTCAGTAGCTGCCGCATCAATGCCAAGGGCTATTCCTTTTCCAGGTTGATATCCTGATTTATTGATGGCCTCCAGAATCAAAGAGAAAGCTTCCTCATTGGAACGAAGTTCTGGCGCAAATCCCCCTTCATCCCCCACAGAGGTAATATAGCCTTTTCCCTTCAAAATAGTCTTGAGATGATGAAAAACCTCCACGCCCATTCTGAGGGCCTCTTTAAAACTTTTGGCTCCCACGGGGATGATCATACATTCTTGAAGGTCCAAGTTATTATCAGCATGGACGCCGCCGTTAAGAATGTTCATCATGGGAAGAGGAAGCCGGGTGGCTGAAAGGCCTCCAAGATGCTGGTAGAGTGGAATCCCCAAATGATCAGCGGCTGCCTTAGCACAGGCCAGGGAGACACCCAGGATAGCATTGGCGCCCAATCGATTCTTATTAGAAGTTCCATCTAATTGAAGCATGGCCGTATCGATTGCCTTTTGATCTAAAACATCCTTCCCTAAGAGTTTAGGAGCCATGATACGTTGGATGTTTTGAACCGCTTTCTGGACTCCTTTACCCAGATAGCGTTTGGAATCTTTATCCCTTAATTCCAATGCCTCATGCTTTCCTGTGGAAGCTCCGGAGGGAACAGAAGCTCTTCCATGATGACCATTTTCTAAAAAGACCTCTACTTCCACGGTGGGGTTCCCTCTGGAATCGAGGATCTCTCTTCCAGTAACCTCATTGATGATTGCCATATTCAGTCCTCCCTTCAGTGAGGGATACTTACTTTTTTAGATTTAAGATTCGAGTGCCCACATAGATGTAATGAGATCCTGAGAGAATAGTTATTACAGCAGTTCCATAAATAGCGATCATGGAGAGCTGTTTTAAGGCTGGGGAGTACCCTGCCATTAAGGCAAGAAGGATCGTGACGATTTGCAAGGCAGTGGTCAACTTGCTCAAAAGACTTGGATTGATCTTGGGATGATAACTGGTGAGAAACATCACAAGAAAACCTACCAGAATGATGACATCCCGGGTGATGACGATGACTACCAGCCAACTGGGTATCATTTCAATAATGACAAGAGAGATGAATGCAGAAAAGAGAAGGAGCTTGTCAGCAATGGGATCGAGGTAAGCGCCCAATTCTGTTCGTTGGTGAGTAATGCGTGCAATGAGGCCGTCAATTCCATCCGTAATTCCTGCAATCGCAAAAGTGAAAAGAGCCCATTCAAATAGTTTATTGATGATGAGGAGAACGAAAACCGGAATTAAAAGTACCCTTATTAAGGTTAGGATATTCGGCAGGTTCATCGTTTAATAAAAAAATAGTTCGGAGTTTAAACCTAATCTTTTCTACTCCGAAAACCGAACTAAGACAAACGCAGTAATTCTTTTTCCTATACTCCTGATTTCCCCCTCACCCCACCCTCTCCCCCATTTGGGGAGAGGGGAAGGGTGAGGGTTGTGATCACTCGTAAGTATTTTGAGATTCTCCTTTGTACAGATCCTTAAAGGTTGTGAATTTGTCTAAGAAGGCGAGATCAATCTTGCCAATGGGACCATTCCGCTGTTTTCCGATAATGATTTCGGCTTTCCCTCTGTTAGGGTTATCCTCAGAACGGTTATAAACCTCGTCGCGATAGATGAAGAGAATCAAATCGGCATCTTGTTCGATCGCACCCGATTCCCGAAGATCTGATAGTTGAGGCCGATTTCCCGTACGTTCTTCGGTCTTTCGGCTGAGCTGGGAAACAGCGATCACAGGGATATTGAGTTCTTTGGCAAGACCCTTTAATGAGCGGGAGATTTCTGAGATCTCCTGTTGTCTGGACTCAACTCTCGACCTTCCTTTCATCAGTTGAAGGTAGTCAATGACGAGCAGGCCCAATCCACGATCGGATTTAAGGCGACGGGCCTTGGCCCTCAATTCCAGAACCGTTAGGGCTGCAGTGTCGTCAATATAGATGGGTGCTTCGGATAGATTCCCTGCAGCAATGGTCAGTCTCGGCCAGTCGCTTTCGCTCAGAAAGCCGCTTCTCAGTTTGGTTCCTTCCACATGGGCTTCGGAACATAGCATGCGGATGCCCAGTTGTTCCTTGGACATCTCCAATGAGAAGACGGCGACAGTGGTCTTTTTTTCGATCGCCGCATACTGTGCAAGGTTGAGGCAGAAAGCAGTCTTTCCCATGCTGGGCCTTCCAGCAATGATGATCAAATCCGATTGCTGGAAACCCGCTGTCAATCGATCCAGCTCTTTAAACCCTGAAGGAACACCGGTGATCAATTCCTTCTTTTCATAAAGTCTTTCAAGGATTTTGAAACTGGCCTTGACGATATCCTTGATTGGGTAAAAGGAAGGCCTCACTCTTTTTTCCGAAATCTCAAAGATTGCCCGCTCCGCTTCGTCAAGAAACCCTTCCACGTCTCCTCGGTCCTCATAACTTTGAGTGATAATCTCTGTGGAGGTTTGGATCAACTTTCGAAGAATAGCCTTTTCTTTTACGATCTTAGCGTAGTATTCAATGTTGGCTGCGGTGGGGACCGAATCAATGAGAGAAGCGAGATAAGAAGCACCTCCGATGACATCGAGTTGGTCTGTTTTACGAAGTTCATTCGTGAGAGTGATCAGATCGGCAGGTTCATCCCGTTCGGAAAGGTTAATCAGGGCGTCAAAGATCTTACGATGCGCATCCCGATAAAAGTCATCGGCGTCAAGAATCTCTATCACCCGATTGATGGCCTCATTCTCAATAAGGACCCCTCCCAGAATAGACTGTTCCGCCTCGAGATTCTGAGGGGGAAGTTTGTGGGAGGAGAGATCCGCCTCATTCATGTAATGTTACTCCTGAACCACCCAAACCTTAAGATGAGCAGTTACCTCGGGATTGAGTTTGATCGGTACAGTATGCATCCCCAAATTTTTTATAGGTTCCTCCAAGGAGATCTTTTTACGATCCACCTCAATTCCATTTTCTTTAAGATAACTCTCAATATCCATGGAAGTCACTGAGCCGAAGAGTTTTCCACTTTCTCCAACCGATCTTACAAAGTTGCAGGATAGATTTTCGATCCGTTGTCCCAACTTTCCCGCATCCTTTTTCGCCTTTTCCAAACTTTGTTGGATTTGACGCTTTTGATGTTCCATCACTTTAAGATTTTTCTCTGTGGCAAGAATGGCCTTCCTCTGAGGGATGAGATAATTCCTTCCGTATCCGTCAGAGACCTTCACCAGGTCTCCAGCTTTCCCCAGAGAGGGAACATCTTCCAATAAAATTAACTGCATGGATCACCTCCGAAGTAAGACGTTACTGAGTTATTAAGTTATTCGTTATTGAAGATGACTCAAAGAAAAGACTCAATGACTCAATAACGCAATGACTAAATTTATTTTACGGCTGTCGTATAAGGAAGAATAGCAATATTACGCGCCCTATTAACGGCCACCGTCACTCGTCTTTGATGCCTGGCGCAATTTCCTGAGATCCTTCGGGGAATGATCTTCCCCCTTTCTGTAATAAAATATCGAAGGATTTTTGGATTTTTATAATCAATATCCAATTTTTTGTCCGTACAGAATCTACAAACCTTCCGCCTCAAGAAAGGCTTTTTCTTTCTGTCGGAAGAGGGTTTTTCCATGGGTCTCTTCATTCGATTCTCCTTATTTCGATAACTTTTATATTGTGTTCTGTTTTTCAATCGTTCGGAGGTCCGTTGCAATTACCTCCGTGAGGGTTCGATTTCTCCCTTCGGGTGTTTGCCAGCATCGTTGATTGAGTCTACCGATGACCATCAGGTGTTGGCCACTTTGGAGGAGGTCGAGTTTAAACTCAGCCAATTTCCCAAAAGCTACGATATTGATTCGATTTCGACTTCCATGCCCCGTACCAGCACGGTGCGGGGCGTGCCTGGTACCGGAACGGTGCAGGGCAGGCCCAATGCCTTCATGATGCAGGGCCTGATCCCTTTGGTCTTCTGAGTTATTTAATTCCAAAGGAAATTGGATCACAGGTGACCCATCAGGACGATAATGACGTCGAGGTTGGGTGACTACCTTTCCTGTGAGGATGACACGGTTTAAAAAGGTCATTTCCTCTCCATGTCCTCAGGTTCCACCTCAGGGGATTCCTCCTGAATTGGAGCTTCTGAGGAGGATGTTTGCCGTTCTCCCAATCGAACAGACTGGAACTTGATGACGGCATCCATGACTCGAAAATTCCTCTCTACCTCATAGAGCAAAGCGGGTGAACCCAAAAAGTGGATTAGGATATAATGACCTTTAGATTTTTTTTTGACTTCGTAGGCGAGTTTTCGTTTCCCCCAATCTTCAACCTTTAAAATTTCTCCATTAGTCTGGGTGATAATTCCCTTGACTTTTTCGATTACCGATTGGGACTGTTCTTCTTCGAGATCAGGGTCCAAGATGAAGATCGTTTCATATTTTCTCATGTTTTACCTCCTCGTGGATTATAGCCCTAAAACAATGTTTAGAGCAAGGAGTTTAAAGACTGAATTAAGAGTTAAAATTGATGAGTTAGGAATTATTTTTTTATTTCCATTTCATAATTCATCATTCATAACTCATAACTCTAAATTGCTTAGTCTGACTTTAAAACATCCTGTTTGACGACTCCGGAAATGTTGCCTCTATTGACCTTTACTCTTACCTTGTCTGAGATTTCAAGGGTGACTTTGTCATCTTTGAGACCAGTCACACGGCCGTAGATCCCTCCAGTGGTTAAAACATTATCTCCCACCTTAAGGTTTGACAAAAGGTTCTGATGCTCTTTCCTCGTTTTTTGTTGAGGTCGGATGAGCAAAAAGTAGAAGATGACAAAGATCAAAATAATGGGCAAAAAACTCCAGATTTGAGATCCTGAACCTCCACCCCCTCCTGGTGATGTTCCCATTGCATAAGCCATTTCTATTCCCATAAAATCCTCCTTTTAAATTTTACCTTATCCTCAGTTAGATTGAAAACCCCGCCTCCCGTATTAAAAAACGAGGTTTTATGTAGTGCGGGGTAAATGGGTAGGAAATTCTGTTTCCAACCCATGTAGTGAGGTGTAGGATTGATAAAAATCGGGGAAACGGTCCTCTTGGATTGCCTCCCTTATCCTCCTCAAAAGATTCATATAATAATACAAATTATGAATAGTATTCAACCTCGAAGACAAAATTTCTTTAGACAGGTAAAGGTGACGAAGGTAGGCCCTGGAATAATGGCGGCAGGTGTAACAGTAACATGCCTCATCCACAGGCTTTTTATCCTCAGCATATTGGGCCTGTTTGATCGATATCTTTCCCGAAGAGGTGAAAAGGCTTCCATTTCGGGCATTCCTTGTTGGGAGGACACAGTCGAAAAAGTCAACTCCAAGCATCACCCCGTCGATAATATCCTCTGGGGTTCCCACACCCATTAAATACCGAGGACTGCTCACAGGCAAGGAAGGGATTGTCCATTTAAGGACATCTAACATCGTTGATCTTGGTTCGCCTACACTGAGACCGCCAATGGCATATCCCTGGAACTCCATCTCCACCAAAGTTTGAGCACTCTTTTCCCTTAAATCTCGGTGTACACCTCCCTGGACAATAGCAAAGAGGGCAGGATCGTTTTCTCTCCTCACCTGTAAACATCTTTTTGCCCAACGGCTTGTTCGTTCCATTGAGGTCTTAACATATTCGTAAGGAGAAGGGTAGGGGACACATTCATCTAAGACCATGGCAATATCAGAACCGAGGGCCCTCTGAATTTCCATCACTTTTTCTGGTGTGAGGAAGTGGGAAGAGCCATTCAAATGAGATTGAAAAGTAACTCCTTCTTCTGAAATCTTGCGAAGACTTCCCAGGCTAAATATCTGGAAACCACCACTATCCGTTAAAATGGGCCTTTCCCAATGGATGAAAGTGTGAAGTCCCCCTAATCTCCCAATCGTTTCGTGTCCTGGTCTGAGAAAAAGGTGGTAAGTATTACCCAAAATCGCTTCAACCCCTATCTCGACTAATTCTTCAGGGGTGAGGGATTTAACTGTCCCCTGAGTTCCCACCGGGAGAAAGGCAGGGGTAGTGAAAGAGCCATGATCTGTTTCAAGCCTCCCCAGCCTTGCTTGAGTTAGATTATCTTTTTTAATAATCTCGAAATGAAAAGCCATTTTTTGCGTCAAGTTTCAGACGCAAGGTGTAAGGTGATAACCCCTTACTCCTAACGTCTTAGGACTTACGGTTATAGAATAAGCATGGCATCGCCATAACTATAGAATCGGTATTTTCTGTCAATGGCTCTTTGATAAGCCTTCATTAACAAGTCTTTTCCCGCGAAGGCTGATGTCAGCATGATTAAGGTTGATTTAGGTAAATGGAAATTAGTGATCAACCCATCTATCACGCGAAAATGGTACGGGGGATAGATGAATAAAGAGGTCATTCCTGTACCAGTTTTTACTCCTCCATTTTCATGAGAGAAAGATTCGAGGGCACGCGTTGTGGTCGTTCCTACAGCAATAACCCTTCCACCCTGGACTTTCGTTCCTTCAATTTCTCTTGCTGTTTCCTCCGATATCTCTATCCATTCGGCTTCCATGTTATGGTCTTCGATGTTAGATGCCTTCACTGGAGCGAAAGTTCCAATTCCTATATGGAGAGTGATCATTGCGGTGCGCACACCGTTCTCTTTGAGCAATTGCAGTAAGGAGGGGGTGAAATGGAGACCTGCAGTCGGTGCAGCAATTGATCCATCTCTCTCTGCAAAAACAGTCTGATAACGGTCCCTATCCAATGGCTCATCCTCCCGCTTGATGTACGGGGGAAGTGGGATGTGGCCGATCTTTTGAAGGATGTCCGTTGCCAAAACCTGACAGGAGAAGCGGACTTTCCCTTTTCCATCTTTTACCTCTTCTATTTCTGCCTCAAGTCCCTGTTCAAATCGGATTCGGGATCCTTGTTTCACTTTCCCTGACCCTTTTATTAAGGCTTTATACTCTCCTTTTGTCCCATTCCATGAAGGAATGAGAAGGATCTCCACCTTTCCCCCAGTCTCTTTTTTCCCAATCAGCCGAGCCGGAAGGACACGAGTATTATTCATGACAATAAGGTCGCGGGGATTAAGATATTTTATGATATTTTGGAAGGCTTGGTGCTCGATCTCGCCAGTCCTGCGATGAAGGACCATTAAAGAAGTCCCTCCCCGCTGAGGAGATGGATATTGAGCAATCAAGGAGGCGGGAAGGTAATAATCGAATTCTTCAATTCTCATTTTGATCATCAGAGATATTAATAAAACAGGATAAAGTTAACAAAGTCTATCTAAATTCGCAAGAAAAAAAGACCCTACTCACTCTGCAGGGTTGACATTTTAGTGGGCATCGATTAATCTAAAATATACTTTATTCTTAAAAGAGGAAGAGCGTGAAAAAATTTTCTTATAAGGATGCGGGGGTTAATATTGAGAAAGGTGATGCATTTGTCCAGGCGATCAAACCAATGGTGGAGTCTACATTCCGACCCGAAGTATTGACTAAAATTGGTGGTTTTGCTGGGTGCCTCTCTCTTAACTTAGAACGTTATAAAAAACCGATTCTCGTCTCTTCTACCGATGGAGTAGGGACAAAGTTAAAGATCGCCTTTATGATGGATCGCCATGATACCATTGGGATTGATCTTGTGGCGATGTGTGTGAATGATATCATTGTCGCTGGGGCGAAGCCTCTTTTTCTATTGGATTATTTAGCCACTTCTAAATTAGATACCGAAAAGGCGATGAAGGTCGTTTCGGGTATTGTCAAAGGGTGTATGGAAGCTGAATGCTCTCTGATCGGTGGAGAGACGGCTGAAATGCCAGGATTTTACAAAGATGGAGAATATGATCTGGCTGGTTTTGCCGTAGGGATTGTGGAGGATGCCCAATTGATTGATGGGTCTGGTGTCACTGTCGGAGATAAATTAATTGGGATCGCCTCTAATGGTCTCCACAGCAATGGATACTCGTTGGTGAGAAAGTTGCTCCTCGATATATATAAGATGGATCTGAATAATCAGATTGAAGAGATCGGAGAAATTTTGGGTGAAGAATTACTCCGGCCAACTCGAATTTATGTCAAAACAATCCTCAATCTTATTAGAGACTTCAATATTAGTGGTATCGCCCATATTACAGGTGGGGGTATCACCGGAAATCTTCCGAGAATGATCCCTAAAGGCTGCAAGGCGATTGTCCACAAAGGAGCCTGGGATGCTCCTCCTATCTTCAACTTTCTGAAAGAAAAGGGGAGGATTTCCGAGGAGGAGATGCTTCGCACTTTCAACAACGGGATTGGGATGATTCTCATCGTCAGGCACAGAGAAGTCGAGGATATCTTAGCCAGGCTTCAATCCTTGGGCGAGAAAGCATTTATCATCGGAGAGGTTGGGAAAACCGAGACGGAGCAAGAGACAATCGAGTTTGTCTGATTTTTTACCCCGTTAGAAATAATGCCCCGCGTGATCTGCAGTCACGCTATAGCAGGATTACATATTAAATAATTCCGGCGGGGTTTAACCCGCTGCGCCAGCGCTTGCGCGGCGAGTGCCCCGCTGGAATTTCTAACGGGGTTTATCTCCTCATTATTGTATCATTATTTAACTAATCCAGTATCCTCATGAAATGAAAACAGCAGTAAATAAGCAAGAGATAATTATATTAGGATCTGGAATAGGGGGTTTGATTGCTGGAACCTTATTGGCCAAAAATAAATACCACGTCTTGCTCATTAAAGAAAAAAGCTACCTACCTTCTTATACGACAAACGGATACCATTTTGTCCCTTTTTCCAACTTTTCAGAAAAGCGTCTAAGTCCTAACCTTTTAAAAATAATTTCTCAGACATTGAATCTTCCTTTTTTGATAGGGACTCAAGAAGAGGGCAACCAGGAAAAGATTATTTCGGGAAAATCAGAGCAGAGAGCTACCTTTCAAGTAATCCTCCCAAAGGCAAGGATTGACATTTTCCCTCAGCGTTCCCTAGCCAAGATGGAATGGA
>Ga0256868_10001001_pt1 | contig 15899 bp, 16 predicted proteins | sample RVTome_13_FD_187341 | JGI IMG/M metagenome (GOLD analysis project Ga0256868, IMG submission 187341) | Soil microbial communities from uranium-contaminated site in the Upper Colorado River Basin, Wyoming, United States - RVT92D227 HiSeq ...
TCTTCCTGGCCTTCGCCCAACATCAATTTGGCATCGGCATGGTCGATGATATATTTCACCTCGTCGATGAGAGAATCCTGGAATAACCATACTCCCACCCCCCCGACACACATGGCGGCCATCTCTGCCCAGAGGGCCTCAGGACGGTTATCCCCAATCATGGCCACCTTATCTTCTCGTTCAAGCCCCAAGGAAACCATTCCCAAAGCAATCTGCTTTACATTTTCATAATATTGCTTCCAGGTGATGGGGATCCATATTCCAAACTCCTTCTCACGCATCGCCACTTTTTTATCCCAGTATTTTTTAGCGGCTTGCAAAAAGAGCTTGGGGATTGTCAAATCTTTGGTTATCTCAATTTCTTTCCAGTTACCGACGTGAGACATAGAGATCCTCCGCCTCTCCCAGATAGGCCTTGATCACATGTGGATTTTTCTGAACTTCGGGAGGGGTTCCTTCCGCAATCTTTTCGCCAAAATTCAGAGTCATGACTCGATGCGAGATATCCATCACCACACCCATATCATGCTCAACGAGAACACAGGTGGTCTGCCACCGTTCTTCTTCGTTGATGTCTAAAATAAATCGAGCCATGTCCTCGACTTCTTCTAAATTGAGACCTGCAAGAGGTTCGTCCAAAAGAATGATTTTAGGATTGAGTGCTAAAGCCCTTGCCAATTCGACTCGCTTTTGAAGCCCATAGGGTAACATTCCAACAACTTTATCCCTGATGTGTTCAATCTCGAGTAGATCGATGATCTCCCTTTCAATGAAATCCCGATGTTCAATTTCTTCACGAGCGGTCTTTCCGATATAAATGGAACCGCTTAGCAATCCTGTTTTGAGATGAATATGGCGACCAAGCCGAATATTATCGAGCACGCTCGTGCCTTTAAAGAGCTCGATCTTCTGAAATGTCCGTGAGATTCCCATTTCTGCTCTCTGGTGAGGTTTTAACTTAGAGATTTCTTTTCCTTCAAAATAAATTTGCCCTCTTTGGGGGTGATAGAGACCATTGATGCAGTTCAGGAGAACCGTTTTCCCCGCACCATTGGGACCGATGATGGAAAAGATCTCGCCTTTGTTCACCTCCAGGCTTACATCCATCAGAGCTTGGATTCCTCCGAAAGCCATAAAAAGGTTTTTGACTTGAAGTTGAACTTCTTTGGTGACGGGCATTAAAGGCTCCTTTCCCATGGGCTTTGGCTTGTGACTTGTGGTTCCTGAGAGATTCTTATGATCCTGAGAGGGAGGATAGAATAAAAGTAGGAAAAGGCAGTCGTCCCGTTTGTGGCCATTAATTTGCCAAGCAAAGGATGAATATTCTCACTCCTATGGGTTTGCTTTCGTCTCTTGTCGAAGGCTACAACCTATAAATTTCTCTAATTTTTTGTAAATGAGGAGAGGATTTTAAATCGGAACAAAATCCCACCCAAAGTCACTATCATCAATTACCAAAACGGTATTTTTTTGTCAAGTAAGAATCTGCCTAAAAAATGTGAAAAAATTAATAAACCCGAATAGCTCTTTCGTTCTAAAACGTTCAAAAATGGGAGTGGAGAACTTTGTATGCATCCTCCCAAACCATGAGGGAGAGATTTCTTTTTTATCTCTTTTATCCTTACCACCTTGCCTTTATTCAAATAATGCTCAACGGTAGAGTCCGACGGTATCAATCATTCACCCATTTCACCAACCGGGATTGGCTCCAAAGTATCTGGATCACCGACCTTTCACTGTCTCAATTTTAGCAGTGATCCGATGGACATGAGTTCAGGGTATCCATGCAACCGGGAGTTGGCGACATACCCGGCCTCGGCATGTATCCCTCCTCTTATACTTCATTGTTGAATGGGACCAGCCTCTAAGCCTTACAACCCAAAATAAGCGGACTTCACATCCGGGTTCTCCATCAATTCCTGGGAATTTCCTTCTAAGACCGCTCCGCCGTTCTCAAGGACATACCCATGGTGGATGATAGGTAAGATGGGACGAGCATACTGTTCCGAGATGAGGATAGTAATTCCTGTTTGTAAATTAATATCAAGGACGGATCGGGCAAGCATGCCCTCCATCATCGGACTCAGTCCGAGTAACGGCTCATCGAGGAGAAGCAGTTTCGGCTGTGCCATCAAGGCCCTTCCAATGGCCAGCATCTGCTGTTCCCCCCCGCTGAGAAAACCTCCCTCTCTCCTCTTCAGATTTTTTAAAGGCGGGAAGATGGTAAAGATATATTCCAAGGTTTTTTTGGCCTGAGCCTTTGTGGCTAAATAGCCTCCTATTTTCAGATTCTCCAACGTGCTGCTTTCCGCGAAGATCCTTCGCCTTTCAGGGCAGAGGATAATCCCTTTCCTGGCTCTCTCGCTTGGCTTCATGGATGTGATATCCATTCCTTCAAACGTGATATGGCCCAGGACGGTGATCCTCTCTCCCCCTTTCATCTCTTCCTTTTTCTTCACATCCAATATGATTCCGGAGATGGTATACATCAGTGTGGACTTGCCTGCGCTGTTGGCACCGAAGACGCCTGTGACTTTTCCACCCTGGCATTTCATATTGATATTGTTGATGGCGATGGCGTTTTCATAAAATACCATGAGGTTTTTGATCTCCAGCATTTCACCGCCCCTTTATTTAGATTCTTATATGTTTAAGGGAACCTCTAATAATTTTCAATTCGTCACTCCCGCGTATGCGGGAGTCCAGTTATGTCGAGAGCTTATGGATTCCTGCTTTCGCAGGAATGACATTTTTAGAGGTAGCCTTAAGTCTTAGAATCTTCTTCTAACACTTTGTCCCCCTCACCGTGCCGTCGCCAAAGCGGCTATGGCGCGTCGGCGACCTTCCCCTCTCCCACCTGGGGAGAGGGGAAGGGTGAGGGGTATTTCAACCCAGAATTGAATTTCCACTTCTATCCTTGTCTTTTTTCTTTGGATATTTTCCTACGTTCTTCCGCCCTGATTTCACGTCTCAGGAGTTTTCCTACTTTTGATTTGGGCAGCATGTCCCTGAATTCGATGTATTGTGGGATTTTATAGGGGGCAAGCCTTTCCCGGCACCATCGGATCAGCTCTGAGGCATCCACACCTCTTGCATCTTCCTTGAGGACGACCATGGCTTTAATCCGTTCTCCCACTTTGGAGTCAGGAACACCTACCACGCAGGCGCCGATGACCGTGGGGTGGTCTTGCAACACCGCCTCAATCTCGGAGGCAGACACCCGATAAGCTTTATACTTGATGATATCGGCGGATCTTTCAACGTAATAGATTTCCCCTTTCTCATCCTGCTTAACGTAATCTCCCATCCGGTAATAAATCCTTCCCTCGATCTCCACATAAGAATGGCTGGTCTCCTCAGGTTTATTCCAATAGTTCTTAACCGTGTAGTCGGAAGTCACCACGAGTTCTCCAATCTCTCCGATGGGAACTGGTTCCAAACTATCCGGATCAACTACTTTACATCGTCTTGACTTTAATGGTAATCCAATCGACATAAGTTCAGGGTCTTTGTTTAGCCGGGAGTAGGTGACATGACCTGCCTCGGTTGACCCATAGACTTGATAGATATTAAGGCCGAAAAGGTCTTTCCATCTCTTAAAAACCTCGATGGGAAGAACATCCCCTCCACAATAGCAGTATTTTAGAGAGCTCAGATCGTATTGATCCAGGCGATCGTTTTCCAAAATCATACGATAAAGGGCAGGGACGCCTAAGAACCATCTTACTTTATGTTTTTGTATCGTCTGCAAGATGGCATCGACCTGAGGGACGGGCATGATGATTGTCGTATTACCATAGTTTAGGCCAATGGCCACAAAGAGTCCGAGAGCCATGATGTGGAAAAGAGGATTGATCGCGATATAGACGTCTTTTCCCTCCTTGAGGTATCCCGCGGCTACATCTTCCGTGATATCATTTACATAAGACGTCATACCGATGTGGTTGCCCGGGACTCCCTTTGGGAAACCCGTTGTCCCGCCGGTATAGAGGATATAGGCAAAATCCTTCCGTGGATCAATCTGGACATCAATTTTCTTGGGCGAGTTTTTGAGCATGTCTTTAAAGGAATATACATTTTTGTCCTTGTCAACGTTTCCCTTGGGAATCTTGTCGAAGAGGAAACCTACGGTCCGCTTCCAGAAAGGAAGAAGATCAACCAGGTTGGTGACGATGGCCCTTTTCAGGCAGGTTTTTGGAAATACCTCTTTTACGTAACAGAAATTGGTATCCAGACAAACAATGGTTTGTGCCCCAGAGTCATTGATCATATATTCAATTTCAAAGGAAGTATAAATGGGGGGGACGGGGATGACGATCCCTCCGATTTTCTGAATTCCAAAAAAAGCGATGACCCATTGTACAGAATTCGAAATGTAGATCATCACCTTATCCCCTTTGCCAATCCCGAACTGAGTCAAGGATGAAGCAAATCGATCGATCAGATCCTTCAGTCTCCGATAAGTGAATTTTTCGCCCAGATAAATAATGGCGGGCCGATCAGGATATTTTTCGCACATCCGTTCAAAACGGGTGAAAGTTAATTCGGTTTCCAAATTGTTCATTGAGAATCTCAAGTGACTATTGAAAGCTGAACAATAAATGTCCAAGGTTTCGTCATTCCCGCGAATGCGGGAATCCAGTTGAGAAATACTGGATTCCGGGTCAAGCCCGGAATGACAATAAAAATAAATGGACTCTTGACGCAATACACTAGGGGGTCAAATATAGTCCGAAGCCTTTTCCGAACCCAGATAAGCCTCTTTGACCCTCTCATCCTGCATCACTTCTTCCGGGATACCTTCGGTCAGTTTTTGTCCGAAGTTCAGGACCATGACACGACTGGCCACACGAAAGAGTTCTCTCAAGCGGTGCTCAATCATGATTAAGGTAATTCCATCCATCTGTAACTTTTCGATGAGGGGGACCATACTGGCAATCTCACTCATACTGAGTCCTGAGAAAACCTCGTCACAAAGAATAACATCAGGCCTTAGAGCGAGACACCTTGCAAGTTCGAGACGCTTCAGATACCCTGTCGGCAAACTCGACGCAAGTTTATAGGGGACAAAAGAATCCCGCTCGAAGCCGATTTCCTCCAAAATGTCGATACTTACCGTTTCTCGATCTCCCAGTTTGCCTCCTCCTCTCCACCCACCCGTTCTTCTGGCTCTTGGTGAGAAGAGGGGGATGACCAAATTCTTATAAGCAGGCAGACTGTAGTAAGGCCTCATGATCTGAAAAGTTCTTGTGACGCCAAGATTGGCAATTTGATTGGGCGCCCTGTTACTAATATCTTTCCCTTTATACAGAACCTTACCGGAGTTCATCTTGATGAAACCGGTGATGCAATTAATAAGGGTCGTCTTCCCTGATCCATTGGGGCCAATGATTCCAAAGACCTCGCCCTTCTGAACACTGAAACTGACATTCAGTAATGCCTGAACACCACCGAAGGCTTTACAGACATTGATCACTTGGAGAATGCCCTCTTCACTCATACCTTTACCCACCTCTCAAACTGATGGTATTTCCGCTGGGCATAGACCATGATCCCCTCGCTTCGGAACATGATGAATACCACTAAGATCACGGCATAAATGACGATTCTCAGCGTTCCGAAGGCACGCAAGAACTCGGAGAGGGGGACGAGGATAAAGCAACCGAGTAAGGGCCCCACCAGGGTGCCTCCTCCCCCGATCACCGTGGCCGCAATGGGAATGACGGAGAAATCGAGAGCGAACTGTGAAATGCCCGACCACATGTAGATATGAGAAAGATAAGCTCCCCCAAGAGAACCCAGTCCGGAGGCGATGAAGACGCCAATTGCCTTGTATAGGGTGATACTTAATCCGGAAGCTCTGACAGCCTGATCATTATCCTTGACACCACGAAAGACGAGTCCGATATCCTCATTCACCAATCTCCTCAACCCGAAGAGGGCAAAGATGACGATCAAGAGGATGAGATACTGTTCAACCCATCGGTTGGGGAAACTGGCCACTCCAAGGATCCCGTCTGTTCCGCCGAGGATATTTAACGCTTCGATGATTCTTGCGAGAGCTAAGGGATACATGAGGGTCACAATGGCGAAGTAAACTCCTCTGAGGGGAAGAGCAGGGAGGAGGAGAATAGTGCAGATAATAGCTCCGCCAAGGGTGGCCATGGGAATGGTGAGTGCCGGGGGGAATCCGAGGGATTTATTGAGAATGGCTGCAAGGTATCCGCCCACCCCAATGAAGAAAGCACCTCCCAGGGAAACCAATCCTACAAAATGGGCTAAAAAATCAAACCCGAGAGCGAGCAGGACGTATATACCGACAATGGAGATGACTCTATTCCAGTAAAGAGACGGCATGAGGAAAGGGAGAAGGAGAAGGCCTGCGATTAAAATCAGCCTCGGAAGAACGAGGTAAGTGACTTCTTGCCATGAAGAGACGGCATAAATTCCTTCTGTCCGGACCTTGATGCCACGGTCTATTCTTTCCTTGCGCTTCTCTGCAGTTGTTAATTGTTCATTCATCGGGCTATTCGTTCACTGGTTACGGTTCTTAGATTATTGGTCATTCCTAATTGGCCGGCAAGTGCCCCGTCCCGCCAAAGCGGGATAGGCGGGATAAAGGGGCACAATTAAAACGATATTTCCTTTGCTCGCTTTTCGCTCGCCACTACGTGCCCGGGAAGCCCCGGCGTGCCTGTCCCGTCCTGGCGGGGTGGCCGGGGAGCTTCACAATTGCTAATTGCTTATTGATCATTGGGAATCAGACTCTTTCCTCCAATTCCTTTTGTCTGCCAAAGAGTCCCGAAGGCCTTAGTATGAGAGTGATGATAATCGCCAAGAGAGCCACGACCATATGGAAATGCGATTGGATGTAAGCAACGGTAATGATTTGGAGGAATCCAATCATAAAGGAAGCAATAATCGCTCCTACCCAACTGCCCAAGCCGCCCACAATGCATACGGCAATCGAGAGGATCAATACATTGTAACCTGCCTCCACGACGATATTGCCCAAAGGAAGTAGGGCAATGGCCGCGAGTCCGGCCAAAATAGATCCCATGGCCATGGCTATGACGGCCATCCAGTCAGAATCTATCCCCAACATCATGGCTGCATGTTCATCCTGAGCCATCCCCCTAAATGCCAAGCCGGTCTTGTTGAAATGGGTGAAGAGCCACATAAAAGAGACGACCACGATCCCTATGCCTACGACGATGATGCGTTGAAGGTCGACTGGAATGCCTCTTATACTGATGCTGCCTTCAATGAAAACAGGAAGCGTGTAGGTCATCCCTTTGAACCCTGCCCAACGCAGGAATTCGAGAATGGCCAGTCCCAGGGCATAGGTGGCGATGATTTCCGAAGTGGCCATCCCTCTCACCCGAATGAGAACGAACCGATAGATGGCTGCTCCCACCAACCCCATGATCACCAGCGCGAGAATAATGGAAAGGATATAGTTTAATTTGAGGAGGTGAATCAGGCTCCAGACAAGAAACCCTGTGACCACATACAACGCCCCGTGGGCGAAGTTGGGGAGCCGACTGATCCCATAGACCAAAGTAAAACCGATGGCCATCAACGCCAGGGAAAAACTATTGATGATTCCGTAAATGAGGATGTCCATAACAGACTCAGTGCAGATTGCAAAGTGATCAGTGCAAAGTTAACAATTTAGATTGATGATTTCGAATTTTACAATTTTAAATTTGCAATGTTATTGCAAAAAAGGGGGAGGAGTTTCCCCCTCATCCCCTTATCTTAACCTGGCACAGCCTGGGCCATTTCAGGTCGTCATTGCAAAATTAACATTTTAAAATTAGCAACTGTCAATTTACTTCTTCTCATTGATCGCTTTGCATTGCTAACTTTGTATTTTGCAATTATTCTTTTTCTTTACTTCTTCATCCAGGGAGGAAGTTTAATCTCACCCATGGCAATTTTGGGCGGGAAAACCACAACTCTTTTTCCCGCCTGCCACTGGAAAATCGTCCCAACTGCCCCTTCATTTGGATCAACGCTGGGGATAACCTGGTGGTTTTTTGGATTGAATTTTATTCTCCCGTAGACACCCATCATATCTGTCTTCTCAAGAGCTGCAACTATGGCTTCTGAATCGAGCGAACCAGCACGCTCAATGGCATCTTTCAGCACATAGACTGCCATATAACTTGACGAAGTCCCATAACCTTCTGGTTCGACCTTCCATCTTTTTTGGTATGCATCCACGAACTTCATCGTCCATGGAGTGGCTTTGGATGGGGAATTGCCTGCATTGACCACGCTGGCCAGAGCATATTCTCCTTTTCCTTCTGTGGCCTTCCAAAACCCAGGCTCCTCAGCAGCAGAAATGATTGTGCCAAAGGGAAGTGCAGGTACTTTCATATCATACCACTGTTTAAGGAGGATGGAACTTTCAGGCATATCCATCCATATCAGTATCACCTGCGCATTCTCTTTTTTGGCTTTGAGTAGTCCCACTGAAAAATCGGTGGTTCCTGTTGGGTAGACTTCCTTGCCGAGAACCTCCCATCCTTTCTCTGTGGCCAATTTGGCCACGAGATCGCCCCCGCCTCGGGCATGAGCGACATCCTGGATCATGATGAAAAGTTTATTGAAGCCGTATTTTGCTTTGATACCCATCAGGCAGGGGAGAAACTCTCCTGTGACCATCCAGCCTACTTCGCCAGAGATTCTAAAACAATATTTGAATTTATCATATTCGGCTTCCACTCGTTTGTGATATGCCGGAGTTAACACCCCTGTCGTCAGGATGGATACCTTCTTGTACTTGGAGAGTAAGTCCATGGCGGCGAGGGCTGCTTCGGAACGAACAGGTCCACCGACGATAAAATCAGCATTTTTCTCTAAAATCAGTTTTTCTACCACCAATAGAGCATCACTGGTGGGGACGCCAGGTTCAAGGTCGCGGGTATCCATGGCTTCTACTTTAAATGATCTTTTTTCTTTACCGACAGCAACGCCTCCTTTTGCATTGATTTCCTCCACGGCCAACTTGATCGCCTTTTCTGCATCCCAGCCGTACAAAAAGGCCGTGGCAAGAGGGGCTCCAATCACAATCGTCTTGCCTGCTGCTTTAGCCTGCTGGGCTAAAAAGGGCAAGCCCAATAAAGCCATTACGAGAAAGAAAATTCCCACCCATCGTTTAGCCTTTTTCATAATCCTACCTCCTTAACGATAGTATTTTCCACACCCACGGAGATGTTTAAAAAATTCTTTAAAACGAAATGATTCAATTTTCTGATCATATTCTTTTTATTATAGTTATCTGTTCTTTTTGTCAAGATAATTCATTCACTACCTTCCCAAAGAGATGAAGCCAGTGTGTCGTGAGAGCTTTCCATCTTTGACGATAACCATCCTGGATTCTACACTGGGCCGATGATCTTTGGAGGTAATGGTGAGAGGCGGGGTGAGCCCCCCTGTGATGAAATCCTTAAAACCTTCCAGCCCAAGTTTTACTTTTTCACGAGAAAATCCTTTTTCCGGGAGAGATCTTTTTAAAGCCTCTGAGATCACCTGTGTTGTCGCCCACCCTTCGACATAGGAAAGTGTATGAACATCATACGGGTGCCATCTCTGATGGGCCTCTTTGATGGCGGCCATCCCAGGGATATCTTCCCCGAAAGGAGAGATGGGTTGCACTCCAAGGACTCCGTCGAAAGGCAATAGATTTTCGTCAAAAGTCCTCATGCTGCAAATCCATTTGGTCTTGAGATCTGTTTTCTTAACTTCTTGCAGGAGGAGGGAGGCTTCCTTGGAGGTAAGGCTCAGGTAGGCAAAATCGGGATTATAGGAATTGATCGTTGCCAGGAGAGAGGAGATGTGTTTTCCCTCTTTGTCTCCAGGTTGTGATACATCCGAAATCCAGACATCCGGTCCGATGTCAATCCCAAGGGTTTTGGCATATTCCTTCGTTTCATCCAAGAAATGGCGACCCAAGTGGTCAGAGGATCCAACGAAGATGACTTTGGGTTTTCTCACTTTAATGCCGGATTTGTCCGAGATGAAATTCATGGCTATTTTTGCTAAATCGAGAGGGGTTGGGGTGATTGAGAAAACAAAGGGATATTTGGATGCGTTGGCCAATTGGGAAGGCAAGGAGCTGATAAGAGCTGGGATCCGATCGTGGTGGAAATGAGGAGCCAGGGCAAGAGCTGTTTCGGTGGAATATAGGTAGAGAATCAGAATGCGATCTGCTTCATTCAATTTTCGGTAGGCCGCCATGAACTCGGCGGGTTGGGAGGTATCGTCAACGAGTAGGATCTCCAATTTTCTTCCGGAGACTCCCTCTCGTTGGTTAAACCATTTGGTTGCGTCCACCATCCCTCTGGCACATTCCCTTCCTGAGTCTCCCAATCGACCAGAGTACGGGATCAACGCTCCGACCTTAAGAGCGGGTTGGCTTAAACTTATATTGGGGAGTATGAAGACTGAGAGCACTACGAAGAGAAAAAGAGAGACTTTTTTCATGGTCAACCTGCCATTTTGTTCTGAGTTTTAAATCTACTCACTCTGCGGACTATCCGCGATTCGGCTTTTATGTGCTGGCGGTATAGAGCACAGCCAATATTCTCGTTACTTTTTCTTGGTGACATTGGACGCGATGGGGAATATTGGAATCATAATAGATGGAATCCCCCGGGTAAAGGACATCGGTATGAGTTCCCAGAATCACTTCCATCTCACCCTCGAGAACAAAGATGAATTCCTCCCCATCATGAACGGAGGTTTTGGAAGTCTTAATGGTAGCGGGCTCCAGAGTCACAATGAAAGGTTCCATATGGCGGTTTTTCTTCTCAAACCCCAAAGACTCGTATGAATAACCATACCTCACCCCTTCTTTTGAGGCAAATCGAGAGACCGTTTTCCGTTCGTCCTTCCTCACAATTGCGAAGGGCTCTCCCTCTGTCTCACCAAAAAAGTCGCCCACCCTAACCCCCAATGCTTTGGCCAGTTTGATCATCGTGCCAAGGGATGGGGAAACAAGGTGATTTTCCATCTGGGAGAGCAAGGCTGTAGAAAATCCGGTTAAGTCGGCCAATTCTTTCAGTGAAAGACCTTTCTGCTCCCTCAAGACCTTAACCTTTTCTCCAACACGGATCTCTTCAAAATCCCTTTTCTCTTCCATGATCTTTCCTTTCCCCTAATCCTCTCCCTTGGGAGGAGAGGGCTAGGGAAGAGATTGAACAAACTTGGCCCCAATTTCGATAGCCTTGATATTGGATGGAATAAGATGAGCATATCGTTCATCCAGTACCTTTTCCAAGGACTCATATAGAGAAGTCATCTGAACCAATTGGGTTTTTTGATTAAAGGCACCTAAGGCGACCATATTCGCAAGTTTTGGATTTCCATGATCAATCGCAATCTCATTGACAGGAATGGAAAGATTTTCGATGTCTTTCCGATAAATCTCTTTGGGCGCAATGAGAGAGGAATTGATGAACAAAAGTCCGTTGGGTAAAATAAGCGGTTCATATTTTATCAAAGAAGGCAAATTCATTGCAATGGCAGCATGGGGTTTTCCCACCACAGGAGATCCGATCTGGTGAGAAGAGATCACGACCGTGCAATTGGCCGTTCCGCCCCTCATTTCGACTCCGTAAACAGGGAGGTAGGTGACATGTTTGCCTTCTATCATGGCAGCGTTGGCGAGAAGGTTTCCAATGACCAATACTCCCTGTCCTCCAAATCCAGCAACAATGAAGTCGTAATAGAATTGATTGGTTGACATAAATCATTCTCCAAATGAAGAATGGAATAATGGAACATTGGAATACTGTGAAAAGGATTTCTTGGTTCTAATATTATTCCATCATTCCAACATTCCATTATTCCAAATCATCTTTATTAGATTTTGAACTTTGACATTCGGCATTGTATTTCATAGATAGTCCGCCATTTCCCGTTCTTTTAAAATACCCAATGGAAAGTAAGGGATCATCTCCTCTTCGACCCGTTTATTAGCTTCTAAAGCCGTCATCCCCCAATTGGTGGGGCAAGCCAATAATATCTCGACAAAAGAAAAACCCATTTTTTCGATCTGTATCTGAAAGGCCTTACGAATTGCTTTTTTGGCTTTCATCAAATTGCCGGGGTTGTTGACAGCCACTCTGGCCACGAAGGCGCTTCCTTCTAAGGTCGCTAACATCTCTGCCATTCGGATGGGATAGCCGTCGTACGTGAAGTCTCTTCCATAAGGGCTCGTGCTCGTCTTTTGTCCAAGAAGCGTTGTAGGCGCCATCTGACCTCCGGTCATCCCGTAGATCCCATTGTTGGCAAAGATGATGGTAATGTTTTCACCACGATTGGCCGTATGAATCCCCTCTGCGATCCCAATGGCGGCGAGGTCTCCGTCTCCCTGGTAGGTGAAAACGATTCGATCCTTCCTGGCACGCTTCACTCCAGAGGCCACAGCCGAAGCTCTTCCATGAGGCGCCTCTAAGACATCGATATTGAAATAATCATACATAAAAACAGAGCAACCTACGGAGGCGACCCCGATTGTTTTTTCCCTGATCTTAAAATAGTCGATTGCCTCTGCCACCAATCGATGGGCGATACCGTGATGACATCCGGGGCAGAAATGGAATGGAATATCAATGAGGCATTCGGGACGTTTGAAGACAAGCTCCATTTTCTTCTCCTAAGTTTAAATGTCAAAATCCAAATGCCAAATCAACATGGAAGAATGGAATGATAGAACATTGGAATATTAGGTTAAGAAAAAAGTATTTTAACTTTTAAGCATTATTCCATCATTCCAATATTCCAGCATTTCCTCAGTAATATTTCTTTATCTCTTCCAGTACCTCTTCCGGAGAAGGGAGAGAGCCTGGAGGCCTTCCATAGAAATAGACTTGGGCATCCCGTTCCACCGAAAGCTTTATATCCTCCAGCATTTGCCCTGTGTTTAATTCGACAGTCAAAAACAGCTTGACCTTCTGGGAGAGGTCGTAAAGCGCTTTTTCTGGAAAGGGGAAGAGCGTGATAGGCCGGAGGAGTCCCACTTTCATCCCTTCCTCTCTCGCCAACTCGACAGAGGTTTTCGACACCCTGGCCATACTTCCGAATGCGGCAACCATCAGTTTGGCATCTTCACTAAAAAGACTTTCAAAGCGGACCTCCCCTTTTTTCATCTGCTCGTATTTTTGATAAAGTTTCCAATTATGTTCTGAAAGTTCGCCATCCTCGAGATAAAGGGATTTAATCCGATTGGGTTTTCTCCCTGTTGCTCCGGTCAAGGCCCAGTCTTTTGGCGGCAGGTCTATCCTCGCCCTCTTTCTCCGAATGAGGGGTTCCTTCATCTGGCCTATCAGGGCATCTCCAAGAATCATAGCGGGATTCCGGTATTTGTCGGAAAGATCAAAGGCGAGACAGGTCAAATCATACATTTCTTGAATCGAGGAAGGAGCAAGAACGATCATTCGATAATCTCCATGTCCTCCACCACGTGTGGCTTGAAAATAGTCTCCCTGAGAAGGAGAGATTCCACCCAGTCCTGGTCCGCTCCTTGAGATATTAACGATGAGTCCTGGAAGTTCACTCCCTGCCAGATAGGAGATACCCTCTTGCATCAGGGAGATCCCGGGGCTCGAAGAAGAGGTCATGGCCCTGGCTCCAGTGGCTGAAGCCCCTAAGAGCAAATTGATCGAAGCAATCTCACTCTCCGCTTGGATGAACTCCCCGCCCAAGGCAGGAAGGTGCTTGGAAAGGTACTCCGGGATGTCATTCTGCGGAGTGATGGGATATCCGAAATAGAGGAGACATCCCGAATCAATGGCAGCCATGGCTATCGCTTCATTCCCTTTGGCCAATATTTTTTCAGAATGTTGTTCCATAGATACACCTGGAATAATGGAATGTTGGAATACTGGAATATTGGGTTAATTATTTACCATCCAGGAACGACTTCGGTTGCCCTCCATTATTCCATTGTTCCAATATTCAACTATCTGCCTCCTTCCCTATCCCCCTGTCTCCCCATCTATCTTCACTCCCTCCATACTCGGATGGCGACATCAGGACAGATCTCTCCGCAAATGGCACATCCCGTGCATTGTCCGTCCGCATCCCAAACGACATAAAAATATCCCTGACGATTAATTTCTTCTCCAATCCGGATCATCGCTTTTGGACAAGAAATCGTACAAAGCCCACATCCCTTGCACCGCTCTTGATCAATCTCTACTTTGGCCATGACGAACACCACAAACCCACGGAATAGTGGAATAGTGGAATAATGGAATATTGGGCAAAAAAGAAAAGAAGTTCATTGTATTTAAACCCATCATTCCATTGTTCCCTCATTCCAGAATTCCAGTTCTTTAAATTGCCTTGACTTCCTTAAAATGTTTGATCTCTTCTTCTGAAAAGCCAGCCACTCTTAAAACCTCCATCGTGTGTTCTCCCCATGCTGGGGAAGGGGTACGAATCTCAAAAGGGAATCGGGATGATTTGATGGGGTTTCCCAACTGGCGAAAGTTTCCTTCGACAGGGTGCTTGGCCTCCATCACCATCTGTCGATGGAGAACTTGTGGATGTTGAAAGACCTCTTCGAAGGTTAAGATGGGTTCGCAGCATGCATCCACCTTCTTGAAAAAGTCAACCCACTCCTCTTGAGTTTTGGTCTTAAAAAGCTTTTGAACCTCTCCGATGATACGAAGCCGTTCCTCTCCTTCGATGAACTGTTTATCCGTCAGGTCTCTGCGCCCTACCGCTTCGCAGAAATTCTTCCAAAATTTAGGCTCCAGCGCTCCCAGAGACATGTGCCTTCCATCTTTGGTGGGATAGACCTGATAGCAGGCGTATCTTCCTGTCAAAGGCATGTCACCTCGTTTCAGGAGTTCTCCATCCATAAAGTATTTTCCTGCATGGATGGAGAGCCAGGAGACTACACTATCCATCATGGAAATATCCAGGAATTCCCCCTTACCTGTTTTTTCCCGGTGGACGGCCGCAGCGAGAATGGCGATGGCAGCCATCATTCCCCCTCCGCCAATATCTGCGATTTGAACCCCTGGGAGGACAGGATCTCCATTTTTCACTCCGGTGATTTCAAGCACTCCTGCCAAGCCGATGTAATTAATATCGTGGCCGGACCTCCCTTGATAAGGTCCGTCCTGCCCGTATCCCGAAAGGGAACATAGGATGACACGGGGGTTCCTTTTTTTCAGTTCCTGATAACCGATGCCGAGGCGCTCCATCACCCCTGGCCTGAAACTCTCTAAGATGATGTCGTAGAATTGAATGAGCCTATAGAAAATGTCCTTTCCTTCTCTTATCTTGAGGTTCAATTTGATGCTTTTTTTATTTCGATTCAAAGCGAGAAAAATAGCACTGTCCTTTTTCCGAATGGGGCCTATGCTTCGTGTATAATCACCCTGTTCAGGGTCTTCGACTTTCAATACCTCCATTCCTAAATCGGCTAAGAGGAGAGAGCAGTAGGGACCTGGCAAAAGCCTTGAGAGGTCAAGCATTCTTAATTCTTTTAAGAGTCCCACCTTTTTCTCCTGGGGGATAACTTATAAAAAAATTAATAACATATCAAGTTAGAAAATAAAAGTCTTCTACTCAAAAGGGCGGTAATCATCCTTCCAAGACGATACGCAGTGCACTCTGGGTTGAGCTTACTTTGTGGGTTGCGTAAATACTTCTTGACGGGAAATTTTGAGAGTGATATTCAATGAGGGGAATCCGTAGAAATTGAATCTGAGAAAGGAGGAATTTATGAAAAAATCCTCGAAAAAGACTTCAAAAGAGCCTTCAAAGAAGACTTCTAAAAAGGGGTCGAGAAGACCGTTGAAAAAACCTTCGACGAAGTTATTGAAAAGGCCTTCAATAAAAAAGCTTTGAAAAAAACTTCCAAGAAACCT
>Ga0256868_10001004_pt1 | contig 15889 bp, 11 predicted proteins | sample RVTome_13_FD_187341 | JGI IMG/M metagenome (GOLD analysis project Ga0256868, IMG submission 187341) | Soil microbial communities from uranium-contaminated site in the Upper Colorado River Basin, Wyoming, United States - RVT92D227 HiSeq ...
AAGACGCTAGGACTTCCATACCTCCAGGGGAACATCCCTCCCTAAGAAGCGGACGGTTGGTTTTGGTGCTGGAGCCAGCTATCGGGACTGACGAGTTGAATAGCTCTTGGCATCCGAGAGCACCCGGATGTTATTGGCAACGACATAGGTCATCGCGAAATTCGTAACCGTGGTCAGGACCCAGGCTAATGTCCGGTTCTTCTTATAAAGATGTTTCATCAGGTAGAAATTCAAAGCGGAAACGCCGACCTTCGCGGCTGCAAAAACATAAGGATCCTTGACGATATTTTTCATCATGGGGTTGCCTTCCGCCACGCGACCATTGGCGATGAGGGGACGGGCCAAGATAACTAATTGATATTTAATTATTTAAGACCAAAACTGGGCAAGATCTATATCTTAAAACAGCTTTTTCAGCCCGGTTCTGGCTACCTTTATTCCAATCCCATCTTTTTCAATAGCGCCTTATACCTTGGGTCTGAGTGAAACGGGACTAAAGCGGGGTCGATTTTCACAAAAACCAGGTAATCGTCTCTTTCTTCATAGGCCGTGTTCGCCAACTCAAAGGCCTTGTCAAGATCGCCCATGCGGGCATACACCCTTGCCATTCCGTAAGACGAGACATACTCTTTTCGGGACCTTGCCTTCAATTCCTCGAGAATTTCCTTTGCTTCCCTAAACATTCCGGCTGCGGAATAAGCTAATCCTAATGAGACAACCTGCCTGGCGGCATCGCCCGAAAGTTCCCTGGCTTTCTTCATCTCATCGATGGCTTCTTGAAAATTCTTTTTGTCGAGAAGGACAAATCCAAGTTGCGAATGCGCATAGGCAAAACTTGGGTCCATGTCGAGCGTTTTACGAAGCTGAGCGAGTGCCTGATCAGGCTGCTTGGTCATGAAATAGGCCCACCCCAAGCTGGCGTTGATGATCAGCGAAACCGGATCAAGTTCAAGGGCTCGCTTCATTTCTCGGATCGCTTCCTCAAGCCGGCCGAAATACCCTAAGAGTTCGCCATACCAGAAGTGCGCCGTCGCAGAGTTGGGATTGAGTTCAAGAGCGCGCTTGAACTCGGCTTCCGCGGCTTTCCAGTTCCAATCGTAGTGTTCATAGATATAAGCCAGAGAATTGTGAGCCTCGGCCAGAGTCTCATTGATCTCCAGAGCCTTGGTCGCCGCCGCTTTGGCTCGAGGAATAACATCTTTAGGACGTGCGTCTCCGTACTGCGAGAGCAAGCTATAGGAGTCGGCCAGCCCAACATAGGCCAGGGCATAATTGGGGTCCTTGGCGATGGCCTGGTTAAAAAGCTCGATCGCCTTGTTCAAGTCTTTTCCCGTCCGCTTATTCCAGTAATAAAGACCCTCCAAATAAAGCTTGTAAGCTACCATATTTTCCGTATAGCGCTTGACGAGCCGTCCTTCTTGTTCGCCCAGAAGCTTAATCTTCAATGCCTTGACGATGGCTTGGGCAATATCATCCTGGATCGTAAACACGTCCTCCAGTTTACGATCATAGGTCGCATTCCAGAGCTGGTAGCCGTCTTTCACCTTTATCAGGCTGGCCGTGACGCGCAGGTTATTTCCGACAACCTGGATGCTGCCTTCGAGCACATTGTCAACGTTCAACTTCTGGCCGATTCCCTGGATATCCAAACCCTTGCCGACGAATGAAAATGCCGAGGTTCTGGCCGGAACCCGAAGATTTTGGATAGTGTTCAGGGCATTGATGAGTGTACTGGGTATTCCCTCACACAAGTATGCATGGCTTTTCTCCGGGCTGTCATCGACAAAAGGAAGCACGGCGACGGACGGGGGGCTGGATTTTGCGGAAACCGCTTCTTTTTTGGGAAGAACGCGCCAGATAATAATCCCTGCGGCAATGACAAGCGCGGCGATAATAAGACCAGGGAAGAGCAGCTTCTTAAGGTTAAATTTGACCGTGATCTCGCGCGAGGTGAGAGTTTTTCTCTCGGGCACGATACGATCAGTGGTGGGCAGGCCTTTTTCGATCTTATCGAGGTCTGAAATGATTTCCTCACTAGTCTGATATCTCTTGTCTTTTTCTTTAGCCAGGCAGCGCAGAATAAGGCGGCTTAGGTCGTCGGGGATCTGGGCATTGAGCTCCTTGGGATTTCCCGGCGCCTCGCTCTTGTGTTTCACGCCGATCGTGAATGGCGTATCCCCTTCGAACGGGACGCGGCCCGTCACCATTTCATAGAGGATCACGCCGAGCGAATAAATGTCCGAACGCGGGTCTGTTTCCTTGCCTTCCACTTGCTCGGGCGACATGTATTCCGGTGTCCCGATCATCACTCCGGCACCGGTCATTCCCTTCAGCTTGAGGGACCGGGCGATCCCGAAATCCATGATTTTCGCGTTGCCGCCTTCATCGACCATGATGTTCTGCGGTTTGAGGTCGCGGTGGACGATTCCCAGGCTGTGCGCTTCGGCCAGGCCCTGGCAGATCTGCCGGGCGATGGAGACGGTCTTCCCTGTTGGGATGAAGCCCATTTTCTTGATCAGCCTCTTCAGATCCTCGCCATGGACGTATTCCATCGTGAGATAGTAGGCGCTTTCCTCTTTGTTCAGGTCGTACATCTTGCAGACGTTTCGATGGCCGATCTTACGGGCGAATTTGAGCTCGTTGCGAAATCGCTCGACCGTTTCCCGGTCGACGCCGATCTCGGGTTTGAGGAGCTTGAGAGCGATTTTCTCTTTAATCTCGGTATCGAAGACTTTATAAATCCTGCCCATTCCTCCTCTGCCCAGCTCTTCGATGACCTGGTAGCGGCCGGCAAATGTCGAGCCGGTGGTCAGCTCTTTGATGGGCGTTTGAAGTGTTTCTGTGACTTTGGGACGGATATCCCTGGAAAAAGGAAGCTGTGTGCCGCAGTCCCCGCAGAACTGCTTAGTCTCAGGATTCTCAGTCTGACATTTCGGGCATTTGATGGTCACTGCTGGCCCCTTCAATCAGGCGTGTCTCAAGATTATCAGAGAATCGAGGAAGCGTCAATCCGCTGAACTAGTTCATCGCTCTCTAATTATGGTGATAGATAACCTAACCCCTAAATTCCAATCATCGAATTTCGGTAATCCGCTATCTGTCACCGAAATTCACACATAAGTCTTGCCAATAGACTCCCGCCATGAAGGGAGAATGGCCTCAAAAAACGGGCCAACGTCGTGGATATGACCGCCCCTCCCTGAAAGAATGGGAAGCGCCCCGGATCGGAAGAGCGAATCAGGTCGAAAAAACGTCAACCGGCGTTGACGCTCGACCAAGAGAATGAAAGGTGAACCCACGCGGCTGTCCAGGGGCTTTAAATATGGGTCGTAATTTATCCATATTCATCCGCGCTCATTTCTTATTCACGCCCAGCTTCGTGATCAGGGTCACGATGTCCTTGCGCAGCGTCTGGCCCCGGTAGGTCCAGGTGACGCTGACCGTGAGTTTTTTAATGTCATCTCCCACACTGCTTTCCAAAGCCAGGATTCCCTGCCCGTTGGAAAGGCTCGGCAGCTTATCGTTGGTGAATGTCGTCCCCATAGTCAGGATGCTGGCAAAGTCCAAGTTCCGGATGCGCTCGACCTCTTCCTGGCAGATCTGGGTGGCCAAGGCGACCTGTCTCGTGCGGGAGAGGACGTTATAGCCATATATAAAGACGCTGATCAGGGTCATAAGCATGATCCCCAAGATCACCATGGCGATGAGGATTTCGATCAACGAAAAACCCTCTTCGCGCTTTCTTCTTTTATTCATTCTCTTTTCCACGGACGTATGGCTTAAGGATAGGAATTTCCTTTTTTCGAGTTATGGTGAATTCCCCAAAATAAATATCGCGTTGGGCTGAATTCCCGCTCCGGACAATGAATCTACCCTCCTAACCATACTGGAAGTATATCGCCGGCCTGGCGGCGCTGTCAATAACCACAAAATCAGTGCACGAAGAGCATGCCGGGACAAGAAACCGCCGCCGCCCCCGGCAAGGTATTCTTCAAGAAATCACGGCCTGTGGATATGATCGCCTCTCCTTTTTGTGAGCTATCTCCTATACATAAACAAGAATTTCCTTTTCACGTCGCTCAATTCACAGGCCCTACTTCCGGTAATGATTCGGAAAAGCGGGACGCTTGGGCTTCACCGGCGGCGTCTTCGTCAGCTCGGACATTAAGACCTCGATGGCCTTGTCGAGCTGCGGATCTTTTCCCTGGCGCACCAGAGCGGGATCATGTTCGACTTCTATATCCGGAGCGATTCCGACGTTCTCTGCAATCCACTCGCCCTTCGGGCTCCATACCCCTGAGCTGGGCGCCGTCACCATGCCGCCGTCCATGAGCTGCGGAGCGCCGGCCCGGCCGACCAATCCGCCCCAGGTTCTCTTCCCAACGAGCGGGCCGACCCCGGCTGCCTTGAAATAATAGGGCATGGCATCACCGCCCGATCCCGCGAATTCGTTGATGAGCATCACCTTGGGGCCGAAGATGGCGCCCTGCGGTTGGGCCTCGTCCTCGCCGTCGCGCGTGCCCACCAGGCTCAGCAGCTTGCGTTGCAAAAATTCGATGATGTCGGTCGCCAGCGCTCCGCCGCCATTGAACCGCTCATCGACGATCACCGCGTCCTTCCCCACCTGGGGAAAGAAATAGCGGTTGAAATTAGTGTATCCTCCAATGGACGTGTCGGGCATGTAGACATACGCCACCCGCCCGCCCGTGATCTTGTCCACATAGCGGCGGTTGTCCTCGATCCAGGCGTAGTTTCGCAGGGCTGACTCACTCGGCACCGGCACGACCGTCATCTCGCGGCTTCCCTTCCCGTCGGGGGTCGGCCCCACCTTGAGAAGCACCTGCTTCCCGGCGGTATTCTCAAAGAAGCTGTAGATGTTGTCCCGCGCCGTGACATCCCTTCCGTTCACGGCAAGCAGGTAATCCCCCGCCGCGATATTGATCCCGGGTTGGGTCAACGGCGCCCGCAACCCTGGATTCCAGTTCTCGCCATTGTAGATGCGGGCGAAACGGTAACGGCCGTTCTCGATCTTGTAGTCCGCGCCGAGCAGGCCTGCCGGGACGCGATTCAGGGTGGGGATGTCGCCGCCGCCCACGCCCAGGTGGCCGACCTCCAGCCCGCCCAGCATCTCGGCGAAGAGGTAGTTCATATCGCTGCGCGAGACGATGTTCTCGAGGTAGGGAGCGTATCTTATTTCCGCGGCGGCCAGGTCGTAGCCGTGGGCGCCGGGATCGTAGAAGAACTCGCGCTCGATGCGCCAGGCCTCATGGTACATCTGCCGCCATTCCTCACCCGGATTGACCCGGATTTGGATCGTGTCCGTGGCCAAGGCGTTGGCGCCGGACGCCGAAGGCGGGGACGGCGGCCCCGCAGGCGCCCCAGCCGGGGGCATCGGCCGCAGGGCGGCGATGTACCAGCGGCCGCCTTGGCTGTAGAGATATTTCTCCCCGTTCTGGGCGAGTCCGAAGAAGCCCACGCCGCTGATCACGACGTCGGCGCGGCGGACCTTAAGGTCATAGCGATGGACCGTGTTGCCGGGCGCGGCGGCGATGCCGGGGAGAAAAGCGGCGGACTCGATGGCCAGGAGTGTGCCGCCTTTTCCCGCCAGCAGGCCGGTATAATTCCGGGCCGGCAGAGGAACGGCCAGAATACGCTGGAGGATCCCGTCGAAGTCGATTTTGACCGTCACGGCCTTGGCACCGCTGGCCGGGCTCTTCGCGGCTTCAGCCGCTTTCCTTTCCTCGGCTTTTTTATCTTCGGCCTTCAACTCGCCCGCCTTTTTCGTCTCATCCTTCTTGATATCTGTCTTTTGATCGGCCGCTTTCCCTTCCCCCGCCTTCTTCTCCTCTGTCCCCTTTTCCTCATCGCTTTCCGGGGCTAAGGGCGAGGGCTCGTCCTTAGCCAGGACCACCAGGTAGATGGCCCTTGTCACCGGCCGACTGAGACTGTGGATGTCGGGTTGGAGCGACTGGCCCGAATCGGTGCTGGCCGCAAAGTACAAATACTTCCCATCCGCATCGAACTCCGGAGCTCCGGCGTCGCTCATCCCGTCGGTAATCTGTTGGCTCTTGCCGCTCTCCGTCGAATGCAGGAAGACGGCGCCCATGTAGTTCTGCAAGCTTTTCGTGTAGGCCAGCCACTTGGAGTCGGGCGACCAGGCCGGGACGAGGTTCCCCGCCCCGCCCAAGTAGCGCTCCTTAGCCACGCGGACGGGCTTCTTTTTGATGACATCGACGTACCAGAGCGTCAGGTGGCAATCCGTATAGGCGATTTTCTTTGAATCGGGCGACCAGCGGGGAGAAAAGTAGAATGAAGGTTTCTCGCCGAGGGCGATTTTGACGGTTTCCCCCGCTCCGCTCTGGGGCTTGAGGTGGAGCATGTACTCGCCCGACTCGTCGGAGAAATAGGCGATTGTTTTGCCATCGGGCGACCAGGCCGGATCGCGCTCCATGACGCCTGTCGTCTGGGTGAGGTTGCGGGGATCGCCCTTCTCGGCGGGGACGGTGATGATCTCGCCGCGGGCCTCGAACACGGCCCGGGCGGCATTGGGCGAGAGCCCGGCGTTTGTCAGGCGGTCGCCCACTCTCACAAACTTCTCGCGCACATCCGCCATATCGCCGCGCACAGCTACGGCGACGGGGGATGTCTTTCCGGTCTTCAGATCGTAAAGATTGAGGCTGCCGAACTGCTCATAGACGATGGCTCCCGGCCCAGCTGCGGCGGATTTGAGGTCCAGGCCGCCGTTCTCGATAACCCGGGAGACTTTCTTCGACTTCGTGTCATAGGCGAAGAGCGTCACGGCGCCGTTGCGGTCGGAGAGGAAGTAGACTTTGTCCCCGACCCACATCGGGTTGAAGTCATTGGAATTCTCGCGCGGCAGCTTCTCGATGCGAGAGTCGGCGAGGCTGGCGATCCAAATAGGTGTGGCCCGGCCGCCGCGGTATCTCTTCCAGGCGGTGAAAGCCCGGCTGAGCGGGACGTAGGCGATGCGGCTTCCGTCCGGGGAGTAGGAGGCTTCAAAGCCCATGGGAAGGGGAAGCTTCTCCTCGAGGCCGCCGTCAAGGCCGACCGTGTACAGCTCATTGAACCGGGAGTAAGCGTTGCGCCCGGACGTGAACAGGACGCGCCTTCCATCGGCCGTCCAACCGAGCACGATGTCGGGCGAGGGGTGCCAGGTGAGACGTCGAGGGACTCCCCCGCCGGCGGGCATGATGAACACGTCCACGTTCCCATCATACTCACCCGTGAACGCGATCTGGGAGCTGTCGGGTGAGAAAACGGGATTGGATTCGAAGCCGAGGCTCGAGGTCAGCCGCTTCGCCTCCCCGCCCGCGCGCGGCACGCTCCACAGGTCGCCGCCGAAGACAAAGACAATGTGCGTCTGCGAAAGCGCGGGCCGTTGAAGAAGGAGGTGTCCATCAATATCCGCTCCTTCTGCGGGTAACGCCGCCAGCACGATCAAAAGAAATGCCGACAGACAGATTGCCTGGAAACGATTGATGAATTCTGGAATTCGCATTATGCCCTCCTGGCGAAAAATGATAAGTCATTTACATACTACTTAGCCGAGTTCAAAGTCAATCGGCCGTCTTACTGACCGTATATCACTTCCAAATGCAAGGGGGACACGATACCCTGTCCCTGCCCTATCGGAAACGTAATAGAAGACGATGGCAATAGGTGCCGTCAGGGACAGGGAATCATGTCCCCGAAAGTGATATGCGGTCAGGCCGCCTTAGCGGCGGGAACGACGTTGCCATTCCGCTCCACGTCGCCGATCGGGGAAAAAATCGCCGCTCGTAAAAGACGAGAGGCTATTTCGTTTTCGGATAGGGCAGCCGGTCCCCGTTGTCATAGACCCCGACCAGGGCGACGACGCTTCCGTCTTTCACTGTGAATTCCGCTCGGAAATAATCCAGCCCCTCAACGGCGAAAAGAGTCTCGGTCAAGGGCGTCAGCCGGAGTTTGGGACCGGTGCGCTGATAGAAAAGGGCGCCATTTTCGAAGGCCACCTTCCTCTCCCCATATTCGCCGGCAAATCGTTTCAGGGCGTTTTCGTCGAAATGGACGGGCTTGGCCTTGGCCGCGAGTTCGACAAGAACCCACTCGTATTCGCGTTTCCGTTGGGGATCGGATGTTTTGCTCCGCAGCTTGTCCAGGGCCATGGCATAGGCGCGGTCGAAGGCCTCCGCGGCCGGGACCTGGACATCGGGGGTGACGCCGGTCCCCTCCCAATTGGTCTTTGAATAGGGATTGATGGCCCGGGCCACGGGAACCCTCAAAACATATTCGGTCTGGACGATCATGACGTCTGTGGGATGCGCCCCGCCGCCGGTCGTCTCTCCGATCAAGGTCGCCCGCTTGAGATTCTTCATATTGTAGGAAAATTCCTCGGCTCCCGAGAACGTGGCACGGCTGGTGAGGATATAGAGATCCGCTCCGACCATCCGCGGGCCGGGGACGAAGGGCAGCGTCCAGTAGTTCTCGGTCGTGTCCGCGGCCCGGTAGTAGAGATCATTGAGGTGCGTCGGGTCCGAAAAAAAGTAGCTGGACATCAATTGGATCTGCGAGGGATCGCCTCCGCCGTTCTGCCGCAGGTCAACGATCACGGCGTCGCAATAGGCCAGGAAATTCAGGGCCGCCACGGCCGTCGCCCCCGCGTTGCCCGCCGCGGCGAATGCGCGGAAATCCAGGTAGCCGATATTGCCGGCTAACCGCTCGACCTTCCGGAAGCCGAAATTGTTCCGTTTTGCGGCCTCGAGTTCGCGCTCGCGGGCCGCCTTGACCTCGGCATCGTTGCGGCTCTGCAAACGGGCGATTTCGACCGCTTGGGCGGGAGCATGGGCGAAGCCCATATGCCGGTCATGCCCGACTTCGGCGAGGTCCCGATTTACGGCCTCGGCAAAATCCCGGGGCCCGGTGAATTTGTCGTACGCTCCGCTTTTAAGGCGGTCGCGGAGGCGGTCCTCGATCTTTTTGGCCGTCTCGGCAAAAATGTAGTTCTTGTTAAGCAGGGTGGAGATTTCGTCCACGATCGCCTGTTTTTTGGCGGCATCAAGGACCGGGACCTTGGCCTCCTGGGCGAGGGCGAACGAAGCCCCCAACGAAGCCAATAACAGGACGAAAAACAGCCATGGGAAAAGTCTTTTTTTCATCACCAACCTCCTGATTTTGGATGGGAATTCATCGCCCTCATCGCCGCCGCTTCGAAGAACCGGGCGAACGGCGGAGAAGCCCGGTGAGGAGCAGGTCGACGATGCTCCTAACGCGTTTTTCCAACTCTTCGCGTTCACCCAGTTCCTGGGCCGACAGGCTGAACGGCAACAATGAATTCGTGCACCAGATAAGGACGCGGGTCGACTCCTGTGCATCGGCGCAGCTGAAGACACGTTGCGCGCAACCGTCACGGAGGACATCTAAGAGGACCGCGGCCTCTTTCTCGAAATGGGCCTTGCGCCGCGCCAGCAGGGGCTTGCGCACCGACGACAGCAGGTCATCGATGTTCTGCGAATAATGAGACACGCTGTCGAACCGGAACAGGACCCGGGCCAGGAGCATCTCCTTGAGACGCTCCTGCGGGGAACCGGGGCCGGCCGCGATTTCGCGAAGCCGGCCGAGAAGCCTCTCGGCGATGCGGTCGACATGAGCGAGCACCAGCTCCTCTTTGCTAGGAAAATGGAGATAGATCGTCCCCTTCCCTATCCCGACCTCGCGGGCCAGGTCCTCCATCGTCATCTTCTTGAAACCATAGCGGGCGAGGAGGGAATCCACCCCGTCAAGGATGAGATCCCGGATGTCTTCTCGTTGGGCGATCTTTCTCATAATGACTTATGACTATTATTGTATTTTGGTCATTTCAAAATGTCAAGTTTATCTTGGAACCGGAATCGGAGAGCAGGCCAAAAAATCAATGCCGGGGACAGGAATCAAACCTGTACACCCCTTACGGGGCGAGGGATTTTAAGTCCCGTGCGTCTGCCACTTCCGCCACCCCGGCGATATCTTTATTTCCATGCGCCGAGATATTCGAGTCTAGCCTTCATATCTTCGGTCGATAACGCAAAATACAATTTCATGAACCTTCGAAGAACAATCCCTATTGGCAATTGATCCGATAAGATGATGCCGTAATGTTCTTTAAGTTCGGCCAATCCTGCATAATGGAGCATCGCGAAATCCCGTTTATTATAAGAAAAAAACGTTCTGCGGGATTCAACGGCAAATTGAAGTTGCTCCAAATCACTGAGCCCCACATTCCTAGCTTCAAGAGTTGTCAGAACATCAACTCCGCGAGCTCTCAGAGCTTCCGCCAATCCTACTTGGATATTTTCATCAAGATAAAGCGAAAACCGGGACACTTAGTATTTGCCTGCAGAATATTGCCTCGAAACGGTTTTCTCTCGATCTTGAGCGATTTGACGATCAATCAAAGCTTTATGATCAAAATAGAACGCTAGCGCATCGAATATCTGCGCAAGACCGAGGTGCGGCAGGTCCCTCTTGATCTCTTCCGGCGTCATTCCCATGAGATAATAACCAGCGATATCGGCGACGGCGATCCTTGTGCCTTTGACGATAGGACGGCCGCCGCAAATTGTCTTATTTACGCTTATATGAAAATGTCCCGACTCTTTGCTCGCGATCTCGCTTTTCATGGAATTATCCTTCTCCAAGCTTCAAATAGCATAACAAATCTTAATTTTATTTACAAATTGAGACCGGCTCAAGCAAAATCGCGTCTTTTGAATTGCATCATGGCCAAATTCGATACGGACGGAAAACATTTATACATCGACGGGAAGAAGGTCCTGCACGGATGGGAGTCGTTCTCGGGCTGGTACTGGTTCGCTACCGAGAAGGCCGGGAAGCAGATGAGCGACATGGCCGATGGCATCCGTTGCTTTCCATTGGCCGGGCGAAGTGGTACATTGATTAAGAATCCTAATGAAAGAAGTCCATATCTCCCAAGTTGATGCCATCTTCTCAAATGGGATCTATCCGATAGAATTTCTTTTTTATTACAAAGAAGGATTTAAGACAGAGAAAATGAGGAGGATCTTAGGAGGACTCTCTTCAATTTTTTGGCCGATGTTCGGTCAACACAAAGACGGCCTAATTGTTTTTGATAAATATCGGGAAGAGGATTGCTATGATGAAGAAGTCGTTGACCAAGAGCTTAACATCACGGAGATCAAAGAAGGCGGATTCGAAGCCTATTCTCGCTTTCGCCTGCCAGATTTAAAGAGGCTATTCTTTTTAAAAGCCATACGATTAAAGAATGGCCTGGCTTTAATCCCCAAAATGAATCACTTGGCCGGGGATGGATATAGTTATTTTTACTTTCTGTCACTCCTTGCGGCGCTATCACAGCCCACGTTTGTTCCATTCAAATCGTCCTGGATAAATTTATTTTCAAAACCCCATCACCGGAGAACAACACTCAAAGATTTCTCTTTCAGGGGAGTGGAATTGAAACCTGTTCTCCCCCGTGATAAATTCACCGTAGAATTTGATGAAATTCTCCGGAAAGACATGCAATCTGTCATCGAAGAAATTGCTCTTTCCAATAATCTTCGGATTTCCACGAATGATATTCTCACGGCCATGGCTGTCAAAAAACTTGTTGGAATGCAAAGTCGACTTGGAGAGGAAGTGAACCTAACCATGCCCATCGATGTTCGGCGACAGGTTAAAGAGTATGGCCGCGGATTTTTTGGAAACGCGATCATGTTCCATACAATCAAGTTCAAAAAGGAGCATCTCCAAAATTCTCTGACAAAAGAAATTGCCATTCAGATAAGAAAATCCATGCCCTCTGTCTCAAGAGAGACATACATAAATTATCTTACAGAGCTCGAAGCAATGATATCTGAAGGGAAAACGGAGAAATTGAGACCGTTTGATCTGGGATGCGGATGCCTGGTGACGAATCTTTCAAAGCTGCCATCGGAAAAATTGGATTTTGGAACCGGCAGTCCCGAACTCGTTATTCCATTAACCATAGAGAAAAATTCGACAGCGATATTGGCGAAGAAAGAAAATTTTGTCCTGAGATTTGCCTACTGAATCCGGTTATAATCTTTCAAAGTGAAGGAAATGTTTCATCTAAGGGAGGCTCCATGAAAACTCAAAGAGTGATTCTTGAAATCCTATTGGCTTTGGTCTGTTTTGTCTTTGTTTACGAAATTCACGCCGACGGACAAGATTTATTCAATGAAAACTTATTGAAAAGCTTCACCTACCGCAACCTCGGCCCACACAGAGTCGGGGCCCGGATCTCGGACATCGCAGTTCCTGAATCCCCTCCTAAAGAGCATTTGTATACGTTCTATGTGGCCACCTGGAGCGGCGGCCTCTGGAAAACGACGAACAACGGCACCACATTCGAGCCAGTGTTTGACGGCCAGAGCAGACTGGCCATCGGAGATGTCGCCCTGGCGCCGTCAAACCCCGATATCGTCTGGGTGGGCACCGGAGACGCTTTCTGCTCCCGCAGCTCTTATGCAGGAGACGGCGTTTACAAATCTCTGGACGGCGGAAAGACCTGGAAGAATATGGGTTTGAAAGACTCCCACCATATCGCCAGAATCGTTATCCATCCCAAGAATCCGGACGTCGTCTATGTTGCGGCCATGGGCCATCTCTTTACGGATAACCAAGAGCGGGGCGTCTTCAAGACGACAAACGGCGGCCAAACGTGGGAAAAGGTCCTTTACGTCAATGAAAAAGTGGGAGTCATTGATTTGGCCATGAATCCCGCTCGTCCCGAAATTCTCTACGCCGCCACTTACGATAAGCAGAGGCTGCCCTGGATGTATGTCAACGGCGGGCCCGAGAGCGGCATCTACAAGACCGCGGACGCCGGAAAAACCTGGGCCAGGCTCGGCGAAGGACTCCCGGGCGGGAGGATCGGCCGCATCGGGCTCGACCTCTGTCTCAAGAACCCGGACATCGTCTGCGCCGTGGTGGAAAATGCCAACATGCGTCCTCCGACCAAAAAGGAGCTCGAGCAGGACCAGGCCCGCGGGCTTCAGCCGCGGGACAGGATGATCGGCGGAGAGCTCTATCGAACCGAGAACGGCGGGAAGATGTGGGCCAAAATGAACTCTGCGGAAGACAACGTGAGCAGCAAGGGGCCTTACTATTTCAGCCAGATCAGGGTCGATCCCAATAACGGCAAAAATATATTCGTGACCGGCGTCTCTCTGGCCAACTCGACGGACCGCGGAAAGACGTGGAACGACCTCGATTGGCCTCCGAAGAGGCTGTTCGCCAAGATGTTCGGCGACGTCCGGACGTTGTGGATCGACCCCCAGAATTCCGACCGCATCATCCTCGGCAGCGACGGAGGAATTTTCATTTCTTACGACGGCGGCAAGACAAGCGATCATTATTACAACCTGCCTTTGGGAGAGGTCTATGCCATTGGGGCAGACATGGAAGAACCTTATAACATCTACGCCGGCCTCCAGGACCACGAGCTATGGAAGGGACCGTCGAACAGCGCCGACGGCCGGGGCGTGACTCTTTTGGATTGGGCTGCGGTCGGCAACGGCGATGGAATGTTCGCCCAGGCGGACCCGAACGACAGCCGCTGGCTGTACACGACGATGCAGTACGGAGGGCATTTCCGGGTGGACCAGAAGCTCGGATACCGGACGAGCATCCAGCCGGTGCGGGACAGAAGCAAGCCCCCTTATCGCTTCATCTGGTGCACTCCCCTTCACCTCTCCCCGCACAACAGCAGCATCCTTTATACCGGCGGCCAGGTTCTGCTCCGGTCGCTCGACCGCGGCGATCACTGGCAGGAAATCAGTCCGGACCTGAGCACAAACGACACGTCGAAGATCTTTCCCTCCTCGGAAGGCGGCATCCCGGGCGGCATTCCATTTTTTGCGATCTCCTCGATCTCGGAATCACCCATCACTCCGGGAATTATCTGGGTCGGGACGAGCGACGGGAAAGTGCACGTCACAAAAGACAACGGCGCGACATGGACCGACCTGACGCCGAAAATCACGGCCGCGGGAGGCCGGGAAGACTGCTACGTGAGCCGCGTTCGCGCCTCTTATTATAAGGAGGGCACGGCCTACGTGGCCAAGAACGGCTATCGAAACGACGATTTCCGGCCGTTTATTTATAAGACCGAAGATTTCGGGGCGACCTGGACATCTCTCGCCGGCAACCTCCCGAATGAGCCGGTCAACGTCATCTATGAGGACGCGAAGAATCCCAATCTTCTCTTTTTGGGCAACGACACCGGGGTCTTTGTCTCGATCAGCGGCGGTAAGAATTGGGTGAAAATGAACAACAATATGCCAAATGTGGCGGTTCATGACCTGCTTGTCCATCCCCGGGAAAGCGACCTGATTTTTGGATCCTACGGCCGCGGGATCTTTATGACGAACATCGCCCCACTCCAGGAAATGAATGAATCAATGCTGGCCGAGGATATCCATCTCTTCGGGATCAAGCCCAAAGTTCAGAGGGTGACCTGGGCTTTCGGAGCGAACGATTATTTATTCGGCGACAGGCACATCGTGACCCCCAACGAGCCGAACGGCGTCGTGATCAACTATTACCTGAAAAACAAAGCGGCCGACAAAGCGAAGCTTACGGTCACCGATCCTTACGGCAAAGAACTGGCCTCATTTAACGGCCCGACGAATGCCGGAATCAATACTCTGATCTGGGATATGCGGCCGGCTGGGCCGAGGCGGGAAGGCCCCGGTCCGGGCGCCGGTCTAGGGGCGAGGTCAAGAGATGTCCTGAGCCAATGGGTTCCGCCGGGCGAATACGTGGTCGTCCTTGAAGTCGGCGATAAAAAATCAACACAAAAAGCTAGGATCACGAAGACCATAGGCTGGTCCCTCGGCCCCTTCCCCGAGATCATACGGTAGCATCGTCCGACGGAGCGAGGGTTCTTTATCGACCGATTCGCAGGCTGCCTTTCGGGCTATGACGAATTCGTGCTTTGCGATCCCTCATGACTGTCGGAGGGGAAAGTCGATTTTCAAGCGAACGGCCGGTCGATGGCCGGGCTGGGCTGGGAGAAGAACTTTGCCCCGTCCTCGGTGATATACATATCATCTTCGAGCCGGACCCCGAACTCGCCCGGGATGACGATCATGGGCTCGTTGGTGAAGCACATGCCGGGCTGCATTGGCGTTTTATTCCCGCGCACGAGGTTGATCCACTCGTGGCCTTCGAGGCCGATGCCGTGGCCTGTCCGGTGCGGCAGCCCGGGCACCTTGTAATCCGGTCCGAATCCGGCCTCGACGATGACCTTGCGCGCCGCCGCGTCCACGTCTTCGCACGGAACACCGGGCCTGGCCGCCTTGAAGGCTGCCGCCTGCGCTTCCTTCTCCAGGTTCCAGACGTCGAGCTGGCGCTGGGTGGGCTTGCCGAAGACGATGGTCCGGCTGATGTCAGAGCGATAGCCCTCGATGTTGCAGCCTCCGTCCATGAGGATGACATCCCCTTCCCGCAAGTTGCGCGGCTTGATCGAACCGTGCGGAAACGACGTCGCCTCCCCGAAGTTCGCTCCGATGCCGCCCGAGGCGCCGAGCGCCCTGAACGCGGATGCGGCGATCTCGCTGAACTGCGCCTTGGTCATTCCGACTTTGAACTGCGGGATGGCGGCTTTATAAGCTTCGACGGTGATATCATTCGCCAACTGCATCAGGGCCAGCTCGGCCGAAGACTTGATGACGCGGCACCCGATGGTGACAGGATCGGCGCTGACGTATTGGTGGGCCGGAGCTTCCTTGCGCACCCCATCATAGATGAAGAAACGCAGCCGTTCTTCGATGCCGATTTTTCCGGCCCGGATTCCCCTGTCCTTAAAAATCCCGGCGATGACCTTATAAGGGCTCTCGTCCTCTTCCCA
>Ga0256868_10001005_pt1 | contig 15881 bp, 16 predicted proteins | sample RVTome_13_FD_187341 | JGI IMG/M metagenome (GOLD analysis project Ga0256868, IMG submission 187341) | Soil microbial communities from uranium-contaminated site in the Upper Colorado River Basin, Wyoming, United States - RVT92D227 HiSeq ...
GGATATGGAGGAAGCAGGCAGGCTTGCAGGTATCGGGTTTATTTTTAACGTGATACTGGATGATAAAAAGAATATAATTGCCGCTGTAGCGGGGAAAAATAATGAAGCCTACCTCGAAGGTATAAGGAAGTATGATTCCATATACAGAAGGGAAGTGGGGGAAGCTGCCGATATAGTAATAACTTCTCAGGGCGGCTATCCCAGAGATATGAATCTTTACCAGTCCCATAAAGCTCTGGAAAATGTCAAGGAAATAGTTGCCGAAAAAGGAACTATAATTTTAGTTGCTTCCTGCTGTGAAGGATATGGTGAAGATATATTTAAACAGTGGATGGCAGACTGCCGGGATTATGTATGCTTAAGTGAGAGGCTAAAGAAAAAGTTTGTGCTGGGCGGTCATAAGGCGGTTGCAGTATCCAGGCTTCTTACAAAAGCAGGTGTCTTGCTTTATTCAGATTTCAGCAGGGAAGAAACTGAAAAAATGGGTTTTAAAAAGGTAGAGGATATCCAAGGATATATCGATAACAGAATCTCTCAAAATCATAGAATAAAAATAACAATAGTCCCCACGGGAAGGTTTGTCAGATTGAAGAATAATTAATATATTTAAAAGAGGATTTTTATATGAAAGCAGTGATTATTGAAAAGCCCGGTAATGTTTCTGTTAAAGAAATACAGTATCCCCAACCAGGAAAGGATGAGATTGTTATCCAGGTAAAGAATTGCGGTGTTTGCGCTACGGATTTTCATATCTATAATGGCGACTATGTGGGCTCTTACCCAATTGTTCCCGGGCACGAGATTTCCGGTACTGTAGTCGAGATGGGCCCGGATGTTTCCGGACCAAAAGTTGGGACCAGGGTTACGGTTGATCCAAATATCTATTGCGGTGCATGCCACTTCTGCAGGACTAATCGTCCCAATCATTGTAAAAATTGGCAGGCATTGGGTGTTACTAGAAATGGTGGTTTTGCCGAATATGTAGCAGTAACTTATAAAAATGTTTATAAGATTCCGGATAGTATGTCTTTTATAGAAGCTGCTTTTGTTGAACCGGTGTCTTGTATAGTTTATGGCTTAAGGAAGTTAAAAATAATTAATGGTGACAATGTGTTGATATTTGGAGCCGGTCCAATCGGATTACAAATGGCGCAATTAATTCAACATGGCAATGCAGCATCTGTTACCATAACAGATCTCAAACCAGCACGTTTGGAGTTAGCCAAAAAATTGGGTATAAGCAGGGCAATACCGTCTGATAATAAACTACTTCAAGTTCTAAAAGGTATTACACCGCTTGGATTTGATGTGGTCGTAGATGCCACAGGTGTGGCTAAAGTGACAGAGATGGCTATTAGTTGTGCCAAAAATACCGGTAAAATTATGTTTTTTGGAGTCTGCCCACCGGAAGATAGGATTATGATCAGCCCATTCGAAATCTACAAGCGTGACCTAGAGATCTATGGTTCTTATGCATTATGCTATACATTTTATCCTGCACTTGACCTTATTAATAATAAGGTTCTGGATGTGAAATCGATTGTTTCTGACCGTGTTTGTTTGGAAGATTTGCCGGTGGTATTGAAGTCGAAGAAATTTAGAGAAGATAGTATGAAAATAATGTTAGAGATTTAGGGCTATTGAATTTATAAATAAATAGATTAAAATCTATAGAGAAATAAAGGCCGAATAGAGGAGCCGATAAGCCTAGCGCAGGCTTTCTAAATCTAGAGGATATAGCACTAGATTTAACAGATGACAGGGATGATCAAAATAATTTAGACCTTATATTTAAAAAGAAAATCAAAGTTATTTGAATATGAAAAGCTTAACATTCTGCTGAAGAATAACGGAAATAAACAATGAAAAGAAATATTTCGCATCAGTGGTAATTAAATGATATATTAAAGTCTATTTTGTATAAATTCAAATATAAGTATTAAAAATAATCTAATAATATCATATTGACATTAATAGTGACAAGTTATATATTAACTGATAACATATAAATATATTAAAATTATTACAGATATTTTTATTTATATTTAAAAATAAAAATAAAAAGAGTCACTGGATAATTTAAAAAATAAAGAAAAGATTATAATTAATATTGATTATACGAAATAAAAATAACAATCTGCAACATAAAAAATATAAAATAAGAATTGGGGGTAAGAAGTGAAACGATTATCTTATTATGTTATTGGAGTAGATTTAGGAGCAACTAACATTGTCTGTGTACTTTCAAGCAAAGACGGTAAGATAATAACCAAGGATACCAGGAAAACCTTTGGTGACAAGGGTAAAGAAAAAACTATCTCTCAAATAATTAATTCAGCAAAAAATGTTCTTAGAGAAGGAGAGAAATTAGGAGTCTCTGCTAAATCAATATTAGGAATGGGAGTAGGTGGCCCAGGCCCAATAAATAGCGATTCTGGTGTAATACATATCGCTCCTAATATTCCTGGTTGGATTAATACCTCCTTAGTAAAAGAGTTAGGAAATGAACTTGACCTTCCTATTTTTCTGGAAAACGATGCCAATGCTGCTGCTTTAGGCGAGTGGTGGTTAGGAGCTGGAAAAGATGTTGACAATTTGGTTTTACTCACTTTAGGTACCGGAATAGGTGGAGGAATAATTATTAATGGAGAAGTTTTACATGGAATAGGGCAGACAGCTGGAGAGATAGGACATATGGTAATCCATGAAGGCGGGCTTTTATGTGGTTGTGGAAACAGAGGGTGCTTTGAGGCTTATGCTTCAGCCAAAGCAGTGGTAAATAGAACACTGTCTGCGATAAAAAAAGGGAAAAAGACTGAACTTACCGATTTAGTAGAAAATAAATTGGAAAAGATTACCTGCAAACTAGTTTATGATACAGCCAGAAAGGGAGATAATCTATGCAAACATATAGTTGAAGAAACAGGTAAGTATTTAGGAATTGGTATATCTAATATAATTAACATAATAAATCCACAAATGGTTGTTCTTGGTGGTGGAATGGCTAAAGCAGGAGAGCTTTTATTTGACCCGGTAAGAAAATATGTTGGGGAGCATGCTTTCAATGCAGCTATGGAAGGGGTAAAAATCGTTCCTGCTACACTGGGTACAAATGCCGGAGCTACCGGAGCAGTAGCTTTTGTATTAAAGAAAAAAGGTCTTTTAAAGAAAATAGATTGTTTTGATCAAAATATGGTAAGATTTTTTCAAACCTGTATTCATAATTGAATAAGATATATTAAAAAACTTATAACTGGAAATAATATTGCTTAAGATAAATCTATTTAGCAGTTTATATTAAATGCTGAGAAGATTATAGATTAAACAAATATCTGTGTGTTCAATTGAAGTACCTGCATCAAGCAAAACTTTTTGAGGTTTATTATTCAAAATGTAGGGAGAAAATCCCATCTTTTTGTAGAATGCAATTGCTCTTTTATTATTCTCGTATACTGTAAGATAAAGATAATCAAAAGATTTGCTACATTTCATTTTTGAACGTTTGACCAGAGAAGCAGCAATACCCTTACCCTTAAAATCAGGATTTACTGATAAATACTTTATTTCACAGGTATTCTTATTAAAAACATAACTTCCTATAGGTTTTGCTAAAATTATCCCCAGAAGAATATCGTTTTTGATATATAAAAATGAATAATTAGAATACGAATGGAAATCATTTTGGAGCTCTTTGCAAATTCTATGGGCGAATTCCTTTGAAATAAATTGAATATTTAAAAGTAATAAAATAATTTGATTTATATATTTATTAAAATAGTTACTATTTAATTCAATAATCATAATAAACCCCTCTTAAGTACTATTAGCATATCAAACATCATTAAATAGATACAATGAATTATCGGAGAGTTTACAGACAGAACAATAGATCTTATATCATCATGGGTTAATAGAGCCAGTAGGGAAGAGGTTGTGGAAAACTCTGAGAGTGAGATGAAGGAATATCTTGGACCAAAGAGATATAAGTTCAGAAAAAAGAGCAACTGGCTAAAGAAATAGCAGAAGAGCTTGAAGATAACCATAGCCTGGGAGTATTCTGGGCTGTAGTTGATAAAATATCTGAGCAGCAAATAAGAATATTTTTAAGCATGATCAAGGATACACATCTTACCGGGAAAATTAAAAAGAATAGAGGTGCTATGTTTATATCACTTGCTAAAGCCTATGCTGGGAAAAACAATATAAATCTTAATTTCAGGTAATCTTACCATAAAATATAAATTTTAAAGAAAAAGTGTAAATATGATATTATTATCTAAAAATGTTAACAAAACTGTAAATAAATCAGGATTCGATTTAATATATATCTTTGTTATATGAACTAACAAATGCAATATTACTAAATATATATATGATTTAATGTTATTTAAATTTAACCATATTACTATAAATATGGAGGTATTTATCGATGAATAAGAAAAAAAATACCAAAACCGTAGTTGTTACAGGAGATGTAACTATTGATTGGAATATAGCTAGAGTGAGGCGAGCAGATGTCATTATGAACGTATGGAATGCAGAGAACTTAACCACCTCATTTTGCCAAAGAGGGGGTGTGACAATGCTGGCTGAACTTATTAAAAGTATTGCCGGAAACTTAAATCAAACAAAGCAAACCAATATTACAGTTAAGCAAATTTCTACACCTCGAAGCCCTATAAATCCCTGCAATAACCACTTTCATCATTCCTATGCTATATGGACACCTTTTAAAATAGATGAACGCGAATCTGGTAAAAAAGAAAAAGTATGGCGGGTTCAGGAATTTTTAGGTCTATATAAAGCATCTAACGATAAGGCTTCATCAGATAATTGGAAAAAAGTTGTTGACGATCCAATAAATCCAGACCTGATAATCCTGGACGACGCTGCTCTTGGGTTCCGCGATAGCCCGGAATACTGGCCTCAATCTCTTTCCAAGAGTAACCCAAAGCCCTGGATTCTTCTTAAAATGGCTTGGCCTGTGGTGCAGGGAAGACTGTGGAATCATCTTTTACAAAATCATGCGGACCGGCTAATAGTGATTATAACAGCTGATGATCTACGCCGCAGCCAGGTCCACATAAGCCGCCAGGTATCATGGGAACGGACTGCACAGGACTTGATGTGGGAACTTTTATATAACCCTCATATAAATGAGATTACGCAGTGTGCTCATATAATCATATCTTTTGATATGGCAGGCGCAGCTCTTCTTTCTAAAAAAACAGATTCTTCACCGGATGCCATTCTATTTTTCGACCCAGCTGCTATGGAAGGTGAATGGGAAAACCGTTATAAAGGATATATGATTGGCTATACATCGTGTCTTGCCGGCAGTATTGCCCGGGAGCTGATGCTGGATACCCCGGAACCAGACATGTCCCGTGGCATTCAATCAGGGATCAGCGCTATGCGATTTCTTCATATAATGGGATATGGCCGTGCCAGCAATGAAACAAAGAAAATAAATCTGGCTTTCCCGGCAGCCGGGGTAGCAGCTAAATTAGAAGAAGATTGCAGTTTTTTATCAGTTGTGCCAATTAAAAATCCCGCACAGGCACTTTCCGAAACTTCTCCTGAAGAATCAGACCGTTTCTGGGCAATACTTGAAGATAAAAGTCCTGATTCTCTTGAGAATATAGCAAGGCTGATTGTACGCGAAGGTCTGGAACATGCTTTACCTGAAGTGCCTATGGGGAAGTTTGGCAAACTCCAGACAATAGACCGCAGGGAGATCGAAGCTTTACACAATATTAGCAATCTCATTAATGAATATTGCGAGAGTTATCAGAAAACGCCTTTATCGATAGCGGTCTTTGGTCCGCCGGGTTCCGGCAAATCATTCGCAGTAAAGCAGGTAGCAAGTTCGGTACGGCAGGGGGAAATTGAGGAGATAACTTTTAATCTTTCACAGCTTGGAGGACCCGGGGATTTGTTTGATGCCTATCATCAAATACGTGACAGGGCGTTATCTGGCAAGATATCACTTGTTTTCTGGGATGAATTTGATACTTCTCTGCAAAATCAAACTCTGGGTTGGCTGCGGTATTTTCTTGCCCCCATGCAAGATGGAAAATTCCAGGAAGGGCAAATGACCCACTATATAGGCAGGTGTATTTTTGTATTTGCAGGCGGGACAAGCCACAGTATGGAAACATTTGGGACAAATATTAGCGAGAGGGAAAGCGGAGCGGTAAAACTACCTGATTTTATAAGCCGCCTGAAAGGATTTTTAAATATTCTTGGCCCAAACCGGCAGGAAAATAAAGACGACTATGGGCAAATAAAAGATCCCTACTATATCATCCGGCGTGCAATTGTCCTGCGGTCAATCTTTGACCGCAACGAACCCCAGATTCTGCACAGTTATGGAGGGAAAAGAATTACAAGCATTGACGAAGGAGTGCTTCGTGCCTTTTTATTAACCAGGCAATATAAGCATGGAGCGCGCTCTATGGAGACAATTGTTTCCATAAGTCAGCTGTCAGGCAAGACAAGCTTTGAGCCTTCAAGCATACCTTCTGAAGCGCAATTGAATTTGCATGTAGACGGCCAGGATTTTTATACCCTAATGCATCGTATGGAGCTTAATAAAAATCTTCTGGAAAAACTTGCGGAAGCGGCGCATGATGTATTCTGTGAAGATTTGACTGCGAAAGGATATAAGTATGGGCCGGTAACACAAAATAGCAAAAAAGAACATAGTTTACTTAAACCCTATATTGAATTATCTGAAGATAATAAAGAAAACAACCGGAATAATGTCAGTGATATCCCTAATAAACTGGCAAGTGTTGGATATGCAATGGTTCAAACCAGAGGTAATGAGACTCCGGGTAAATTTCAAAATGATGAAATCGACAAACTGGCAAAGATGGAACATGAGCGATGGATGCAGGAAAAGCTTAATAATGGATGGCATTATGCAAAAAAAACTGATAAGACAGCAAAACTGCATAAATGTCTTATATCCTGGGAAAAGCTTTCTGAAAGTGAGAAGGAAAAAGACCGTACTCTGGTAAAAGGCATTAATAAAATTCTTGCAAAAGCCAGGTATACCATGATTAAATTAAACAAAGAGATTAAGTGAGAATGCATTATTTAATTTAAATGAGAAATATATATTATGGCTTATGATGTATTTATTTCATATTCTTCAAAAGATAAATTAGCAGCGGATGCAGTTTGCGCTTCGCTGGAAGCTGCTAAAATAAGGTGCTGGATTGCTCCAAGAGATATTCTACCAGGATTAGACTGGGCTGAATCTATTGAAGGTGCTATTACTAAAAGCAAACTATTAATTCTTATATTTTCTTCATACTCAAATAATTCTAAACAGGTAATAAGAGAAATATCTCTGGCATTTAATTCAGAAGTAACTGTCATTCCTTTCAGAATTGAAGATATTGAGCCTAAGGGTGCGATGAAATATTATTTATTAAACACTCATTGGCAGGATGCCCTTACAATACCGATGGAAAATCATATTAAAAAGCTTTGTGAAATAGTATTGACATTTATTGGTAAAAAAATTGATGCTAAAGAAAATATAGATGAAGAATATAAGAAATTACTTGACGAATCCGGCGATTTCACCAATTTTCAAAATACCATTGACCAGACCAAAGATACTCTTACCGGAAAAGATGCTGGTAGTAAAGGCAGAGATCTATTTAACCTGGGCCGTTACGAAGAAGCGCTGCCTTATTTTGAAAAAGCTGTCAAGCTGCAGGGCAACTGGATAGACTACAACTGGTTCGGCACTACTCTCTCCAAATTGAGCCGCTACGAAGAAGCGCTGACTTATCTTAAAAAATCGCTTAAGCTGCAGGATGATAAATCAAATATATCAAACTACAGCTGGCTCGGCACCACACTCTGCAATATGGGCCGATATGAAGAAGCGCTGCCCTATTTTAAAAAAGCGGTAAAGCTGCAGGGCAACGGGACAGACTACAGCTGGGTCGGCACCACTCTCTCTAACCTGGGCCGATATGAAGAAGCGCTGCCCTATTTTGAAAAAGCGGTAAAGCTGCAGGGAAACTGGATAGATTACAATTGGCTCGGCACCACACTCTCCAATATGGGCCGATATGAAGAAGCGCTGACTTATCTTAAAAAATCGCTTGAGCTGCAGGATGATAAATCGAATATATCAAATTATAACTGGATCGGCACTACTTTATATAACTTAGGAAGATATGAAGAAGCGCTGCCCTATTTTGAAAAAGCGGTTAAACTGCGGGGGGATGAAACAGACAAATACTGGGTAAATACCACTCGTTCTAAATTAAACCGGAGCTGAAGCACGCTGACCTATATTAAAAACGTTTAATAAAACAGCCTTTAATATTTAATAAATACTACAGAAACTCCTCTTGACGAACTGTAAGTAATGTAATATATTTATAACATATTGTTATAAATATATTACTATCATCAATACTGGAGGAGGACAGATGAGGTATTTTAATCATTGGGCAAATATAATGATTGGTGTTTTCGGTGGGATAATAATTTCTAATTTGTTTAGGTTATCTGATATAAGTATTTTTCCGCAGCTACCTGAAAGCGTGTTTTTATGGTTGTCAATCATTATTTTGTCGATCGGTATATTCCTGCTTGTTTTCAAATACTATATACGGAAAGTAAAACCTAGAGTTGAAGAAGACGAAAGGGAGAGTGCAATATTGGACAGAAGCGCACGTAACGGGTTATTAGCAACTTACTTCACTTTGTTCATTCTATTGACATTAGACATCCTGCCAGACGCGAAATCATTACTTATAGCTACTGGCCTATTCGTCTACTTAATATCATTTACATTTTATTACTACAAAAAAGCTTAGCACTTTATTGAAATTGGCACGGGTTATTTTAAGTTAAACATGATACTAAGAACAAGAATCAAGGAACTCCGAGCGAGGTATAATTTGACTCAAGACGAGCTAGCCGAAATGATAGGAGTTAGCAGGCAAACGATGCTTTATCTCGAGAAAGGTAAATATAATCCTTCACTTCTTCTGGCTTACAAGGTGGCTAAAGCTCTCAAATCCAGTATAAATGAAGTTTTTATCATAGAAGATGATACTTGAGACCTCATTAGTCGGTGTTTGTGTGACTTGCTTCCTCAATAGTTTGCCTAGTGACACTATTTTTCGTAGTGTGAGTAAAGGCTATAGCTCACCTGGTATAAACCTTAAATTTAAAAAGAAAATTAAAGTTATTTAATTAAAGAGCTCGGTATAATGCCGAGCTCTTTGTTTAGGAAGAGACTTAAAAAAGAAAGTATTAAAATGAGCAAAGATTACTTAAGAGATGGCTGGGTAAAGAATTGGTTTTATCTGGAAAATGATCTACTGGATCGGGAAGACTTAACTATTTATGAAAAAACTGTCTATATAGTTATTGCAAGATAGGTTAACGGTGAGAATAAAGCATTTCCAAGTTATGAGACCATTGCAAAAAAGGGAAGTATGGCTAAAGTTCAGGCAATGTGGGTAGTAAAGTCTTTAACCCAAAAAGGGCTTCTAAAAAAGAATCAAGAAGAAACAAAGACAATAAAGGTTCTACATCAAACCTATATGCTTTATTAAACCCAAAGCCTAAAGATAAAAATAGTGATGATAAAAACAAGGGGGTATCTGACAGATACCCCGGGTGTACCACAGATACCCTAACAATACCAATATTAAAAACAACAATTTAAATAACGTTAATACAACTAATAGGAGAGACGGTTACAGCTATTATTTTTAGTTGCATAATATAAGTAAATGTTACCTTTTATTCAAATTTGCAAAAAAATTTTTTTAAAAAAATCTATTGTCTTTGTTGTTAGTATTTACTACAATAGTTGTAGGTGATTACAACAATGATTAATTTTTTAGAAATTACAAAATCAAGGCTTAGAAATAAAATACTATTACATTTCTTCACCAATACTGATGATGAAATGTACTTAAGGGAAATGGCTCTAACACTAAAAGAAGATCCTGGCAATCTATCAAAAGAGTTGTCAAAACTTGAAAAAGAGGGTATTTTTATATCCCAATTCAGAGGAAAGCAGAAATATTTTTTTCTAAATAAAAAATATCCACTGTTTAATGAACTAAAATCTATAATTTTTAAAACTATTGGTATTAAAGGAAGTCTGCAGAATATAATAAATGAAACCAGTGGAATAGTTTCAGCTTTTATTTATGGTTCCTTTGCAACCGGAGAAGAAAATGCTTCATCAGATATAGATCTGTGCCTTATAGTCAAGGATAGTATTTTTAATGAGAATAATTTCATTTCAAAAGTAAATAAACTTGGAAAAACTATTTCCAGGGAAATAAATTATGTCTATTATTCAGATGATGAGTGGAAAAAACAAACCAATGAAAATGATAGTTTTATAATAAATATTAAAATGGGACCAAAAATAGTTTTAAAAGGAGATGAGCTTTGATTAGTCGTTTTTAATATTTTTCTTTCCAATAAGGTTTGAATTTTATAGTATAATAATTAAATATGAGTAGACTTGAAAAAACATTATTAAAAATTTTAAGCGGATCTTCAGATGAAGATATTTCTTTTTCAGAGTTATGTAGTGTGTTAAAATACTTGGGTTTTGAAGAACGGATAAAAGGTAGCCATCATATTTTTTTTAAAGATGGCATAGAGGAGATTCTTAATATACAACCGAATAAATCCAAGGCTAAGCCTTATCAAGTAAAACAGGTAAGGAATATTATATTAAAATATAGACTTAGAGGTGAATGATGTTTAAATATGAGATTATTATTTATTGGAGCAAAGAGGACAAGGCATATATTGCGGAAGTACCTGAACTGCCGGGATGTATGGCAGATGGATCATCGTATAAAGAAGTCCTTGAAAATATTACTCAAATAATTGAGGAATGGATTGAAACTGCAAAGGAGTTAGGCCGTAAGATCCCTGAACCTAGGGGGAAGCTGATATATGCCTGATAGAAATGCTTGATAGAACTTACTTGAATTTGAGAGTAAAAAAGATAAAATAAATTAGCTTATTTTTGATATAAAAACTAGAATTTGGCTGATTAGGGGCGAATGGCGGAATTGGTAGACGCGCTAGGTTCAGGACTTAGTGCTCGCAAGAGCATGGGGGTTCAAGTCCCCCTTCGCCCACCAGTAAATTTTATAAGTATGGTGGAAATTATGAAGTTAAACTATTGAAAACATGCCACAAGTGCATGTTTTCAGGGACTTGAAGGGACGGACCGAGTCGAAGACGAGGGAGTCCGCGGCTCTGCAGCGAGCGGAGCGAGACGAAAGACCAAGTCCCCCTTCGCCCACCAGTAAATTTTATAAGTATGGTGGAAATTATGAAGTTAAACTATTGAAAACATGCCACAAGTGCATGTTTTCAGGGACTTGAAGGGACGGTAGTGGGGATGTAGTTCAGTGGGAGAACGCTTGTCTGGCAGACAAGAGGTCGGCGGTTCAACTCCGCTCATCTCCACCATTTTTATATTAATATTTTTAGTAAATAAATTTATTAAATTTTGGTAATAAAGAATTATTCCATTGATTGAAAATTTAAATAATTTTTTAAAGAAATATAATTACAAAGCCGGAATAATTTCTTTTAGCAGGTTAAAAGAGCTAGAAAAAGAAATCGAAGGTCTGTATGAAGGTAAATTTATAGATGAGTCATTATATAAATCATACCTTAGCGGTTTTTCTTTTAACATGAAAGAAGATTCTTTTGAGCCCAAGTCTATAATAATTATTGCCGCCCCTCGTCCTCAGAACAGAATATATTTTAATACAGGAAAAAAATGCTTTGCGGTTTTAATTCCGCCTACCTATATAGGCCTGGGAAGAATGGATCAAAAAATCAAAGCAATTCTTGACTGGTATTTATCGGGTACAGGATATATGGTTAAAACTTCCCGGCTGCCGGAAAAGCTGTTGGCAGCTTATAGTGGTTTAGGCCGGTATGGAAGGAATAATATTTCCTATATCAGGGATTTTGGTAGTTTTTTCTCTTTAAACTCTTTTTTCTCAAATATTGATTGTGATTATGATAGATGGAGTGAAAAAAAAGAACTGGAATATTGCTTGGATTGTAAAGTCTGTTTAAAAAGCTGTCCTACCGGGGCTATTAGTGTTAGACGTTTCTTAATTCATGCAGAGAGGTGTTTGACCTTTCTTAACGAAAAACAGGGAGATTTTCCGGTATGGATTAAGCCTGAGTCTCACAATTGTCTGATTGGCTGCATGAAATGCCAGCTTGTATGTCCGTATAATAAGCCTTTTATCGATTATATTGAAGATATAGGGGGATTTAACGCGGAGGAGACCGAAATCTTACTTCAGGGCTTACCGCTTGAAAAGCTTCCACCTTCAATTACTGAGAAAATAGACCTTATGGATTTAAAGAATTATATGAATGTGATACCAAGAAATTTAAAGGTATTGCTTAAAAAAGAGAATATATAAAAAATCAAGAGTATAATTATATTTGAGAGTAAAGGAGTTGCAGTGGAAGTAACGAAATTAAAACCGGAAAAAGAACTAAAAACACTGTGGATAATAACCTGGGCAGTTTTTCTTGTACTGGAAATTATATTATTAGTCATTCTGACATTTGGAGTTGATTTATGGATTGTCGGAATTTCAGTTTCTATCTGGATTGTAATTATGATTTCTGTAATTATATGGATTCCGGCTGCTTTTAAAGCCCTTGAATATTATATTGATGATGAAGGAGTTAAGATGAAGGGTGGAGTGGTGTGGAAAAAATATGTTACAGTTCCATATTTGAAAATAACCAATGTAGATGTAACCCAGGGTCCTATGCAGAGATATTACAATATAGGGACCATTCATGTACAGACCGCAGGTGCCGGTGGAAAACAGGGAGAAAAAGCTGAACTTAAAATAAACGGTATAAGGGAGCTTGAAAAAGTAAGGGATATAATTATTGGAAGAGTCAAGAATTCGACCTACCATTCAGGCAGAGCAGTAGAATCAAAAGAAAGAATTCAGCCAGTAGAAAAAATATCTGTTTTTGAAGATATATTGAAAGAGCTTAAGGAAATAAAAAAGCTGCTGGGAAAAAATTAAATGTAAATAAAAGAAATTTTTTCTATCTAGAAATTTGAAATAGGAGATTATAATCAAATTAGGATTAATTGGTCTTCCCAATGTCGGTAAGACTACTCTGTTTAATGCTATAACTGCTGCCGGCGCGGAGGCTTCTAATTATCCATTCTGTACAGTGGAGCCGAATATTGCCACAGTACCGGTTCCTGATAGCAGACTGGAAGAATTAGCCAGAATAGTCAACCCGGAAAAGATTATCCCCACTACTATTGAGTTTGTAGATATAGCGGGATTGGTAAAAGGTGCAAGTAAAGGGGAAGGTCTCGGAAATAAATTTCTGTCCCACATTCGTGAGGTAGATGCTGTCGTTCATGTCGTAAGGTGCTTCAGAGACGAAAATGTGTCACATGTATATCCCGATATAGAGCCGGTAAGAGATGTCGATATAGTAAATCTGGAACTTGTTCTTGCAGATCTTGATAGTATCGAAAAAAGGATTGATAAAACGCACAGGATGGCAAAAAGCGGCGATAAAAAATATATAACTGAATATGAATTGCTGGTAATGGTAAAAGAGGAACTGGTAAAGGGAATTCCTGTAAGGAATATGGAATTAACAGCTGAAGAAAGGATAATTATAGACGAGCTTTTTTTACTCTCCGGTAAGCCGGTCATATATGCTGCAAATGTAGATGAAACCGATCTGGGAAAGGATATGGAAGATCCGGCTGCCGTAAGAGAACTCCGGCAGTATGCTTCTAAAGAGAAATCGGAGGTTGTTGTGGTAAGTGCAAAGATTGAGGAAGAAATAATACAGCTTGATCCTGGTGAAAGGGAACTATTTATGACTGGTCTTGGTATTCCTATGTCCGGTATGGACAGGTTAATAAAAGCCTGTTATAAGCTGCTGGGGCTTATAAGTTTTTTAACAATAAAACTTCCGGAAGTCCGCGCCTGGACCGTAAGGGAAGGGACCAGAGCACCGGAAGCTGCAGGAAAAATCCATACAGACTTCCAGAAAGGTTTTATATGTGTAGAAGTTATTGATTATGATATCCTTATAAATATTGGCTCTTATAATACCGCAAAAGAAAAAGGTCTCGTCCGCCGTGAGGGAAAAGATTATATAATGAAAGATGGAGATGTTGCCCTGTTCAAGTTTAGTGTATAAATTGAGTTTTCCAATATTCATTTGTATAATGTATTTTAGTCTTTATAAATGATTAAAAATCTATACTTCCATTAGCCAGAAAGGATATTCTTGGAAAGAAGAGGCAGAAAAGAAACAATCATAACCTTGATAATAATGGTTATAATTGCTGTGGTAATTATAAGCTGGCTTTCTGGTTTGTGGAGTTGTGAGGCCGGTAGAAAAGAATTAACCGATAAAGAAAGATTAACTATTTCCGACTATGTAAACTCTGTTTCAGTCCTGGTTCAGCAATCAAATAAGGTTTCTAATAAATTTTTTAATACTGTAGATAGAGCAAAGGAATTATCCCGGGAAGATCTGGATAGTGAACTCCTGGGAATAATAGAGGAGAGCAAGATAATTTTAGATAATAGCAGGGAATTAAATCCCCCTGAGTTTTTTGAGGTTGCGCAGGGATATCTGGAATTGGTATTTGAAACCAGAAACAAGGCTTACGAAGACTTTAAACCAGCTTTAGTTAATGCATTGCAGGATCTGGATTTAGAAATATCCACTACCCAGATAACAAATACCTTTTTATATATGTTTATGAGTGATGAAATATATTTATATTTCCAGAATAAATTAGTGGAGTCAGGGGAGATATTAGGAATTAAAAACCTGACCATAATTGATTCTGTGATTCTTAAGGATAGAAACCTGACAAATACACAGAATGTTATGGGATTCATTTCAGAAATAAAGACTGTAAGCGAATTGCAGGAGAGAAGAGGAGTAGCGGTTATTGACGACAGCGTACAATTTGATCCTGAGGTTCTTAATGAGCAGGGTGATTATTGGATATTGGCAAATGGATCTGAAATCAATGTAGCTATTACCATACAAAATCAGGGAAATGTAGTAGAAAATAATGTGATTGTAGTTATGAAATATAGAACTGAGGGCAATATTTCTGAAGAAAAGCAGTATACTATAACATCAATTAATCCTTCGGATAAAAGAATAGTAAATATATCAGGGTTCACTGCCTATCCAGGCAGTAAATGTGAACTGGAAATAACCGCCGGGCCTGTACCTGATGAGGTACTTACAACCAATAATACAGTTATTTACAAATTTATGATGGAAGATTAGAATATTAAAGGTCATTATACATTTGCACCCTAATAACATCTGATTTTCTTTTAGAAAAAAAATTAAACAAAAAGGTGTTCCATATTACATTTATCGGTTATAATATTATACCTAGTTTGTAAAATCAGAATATTTTGTTTATGGAGGATAAAAAACATAAATTTTTTACTTTGCTGATTTTATCGGATGCCAAATCAGGAATAAGGAAAGTAAAAATTACCCATAACGTGTTGAGATCATTATTTATTGCTTTTGTAATAATAATGGCTTCTGCCGTAATCTTAGTTTCAGATCTGTTTCTTACCCGCCAGAAATTATATGAGAAGGTGGCTGAGCTTGAAAGAGTAGAATATAAGATCAATTATAAAGAGGTAGAACTGGCAAACCTTGAAAGTAAAACCAAAGAAATAGAAACAAAAACAAAAATTCTGGAAAGCTATCTGGAAGAAGTGGAAGATCTCGACCGCATGGTTAGAGATATAACCGGAAAGGGGGGGTACGCTGGAGAAGTG
>Ga0256868_10001006_pt1 | contig 15860 bp, 20 predicted proteins | sample RVTome_13_FD_187341 | JGI IMG/M metagenome (GOLD analysis project Ga0256868, IMG submission 187341) | Soil microbial communities from uranium-contaminated site in the Upper Colorado River Basin, Wyoming, United States - RVT92D227 HiSeq ...
TACAGGTCGTACGGTTTGAGCGTTCTCCTGCCGTTCTTCTTCGCTCTCCTCGCGGCCTCTTCTATCATCTCGTGGACCTCCCTGTCCAGCTCGTAATAGAACTCCTCGGAGATCCGGTAACCTCCGCCAACAACGTCCTTGACATCAGAGACCTTGATAACCATCTTCCCGTTCCGCAGAGATGAAACGCTCATCATATCCCCCTTACACGACTGCGCAGGAGTGGATGCTAACGCTAGCTCCGCATTTAACCTTTCCGCGCGCCTTTGCTCCCAAAGCTTTTTCACGTACATTCTTCTATCAGGTCGAGGGACCCGGATGGACGTCGCATCGAAGCTCGAGCTGGCCACGCACAACGCCCTGGAGATAGTCACTCAAGAGGAGCTTAAGTTGCTCTTCGAGACCAACCAGTCTCCTTCCGCCTACATCGGATACGAGCCCAGCGGGTTCGTGCACGTGGGTCAGCTGATCACCGCCTCGAAGATCGTCGACCTCCAGAAGGCGGGCGTGGATGTGATCATCTTTCTCGCGGACTGGCACGCCCTCATAAACGACAAGCTGGGAGGGAAGCTCGAGGACATCAGGACCTGCGGGGAATACCTGAGAGAGGTGTTCTTCTCTCTCGGCGTCAAGGAGTCCACGAAGTTCGTGTGGGCGAACGACCTCGTGAGCAGGCCTGAGTACTGGGAGAAGTTCGTGAGGGTGTGCAAGGCGAGCTCGCTCATGCGGATCAAGCGCGCGATGACGATCATGGGTAGGACAGAGGACGAGGCTGAGATAGACGCGTCTAAGATCATGTACCCCCCGATGCAGGTGGCGGACATATTCGAGCTGAAGGTGGACATCGCGCTCGCAGGCATGGACCAGCGGAGGGCGCACATGCTCGCGAGAGACGCCGCTGAGAAGCTTGGCTGGAAAAAGCCGATAGCCCTCCACACGCCGCTCCTTGTCAGCCTGGTCGGCGGCGGAAGGATGGACCCCGTCGAGGCGAAGATGTCCAAGAGCAGTCCCGACAGCGCGGTGTTCATGCACGACGGGCCCGAGGAAATCAACAGGAAGATCAAGAACGCGTTCTGCCCGCCCGAAGCTGAGGGCAACCCCGTCTTGGACATCATGAACCTGATTGTGTTCCCCAGGCTAGGCAAGGTCACGATCGAGAGGCCGGCCAAGTACGGAGGGGAGATCAGCTTTGGCTCGTACCAAGAGATCCACACTGCCTACACTACCGGCAAGCTTCACCCGCAGGACTTGAAGAAGGGCGCCTCCGACTCGCTCATCGAGATACTGGGTCCAGTGCGCTCATATTTCGAGAAGCATCCGGCCAACCTCAAGAAGGTCAAGCAGCTCTCAGTCACGAGATAGCCCTAGCTTCTTGAGTTCAGCGATGGCGTTCTGCGCGGCGATGTTGAGTATGGCCTCAACGTCTCCGAGGCCCGTGATCCCAGCCGCCCCCGGGTGTCCTCCTCCGCCGTTCGAGGTCTCCGAGCCGACAGATCCGAGCAGCTTGCCGAGGTGTATCCCCTTTCTGACTATCGCCTGGGTCGCTCTCGCGCTTATCCGAAAACTCTCTCCTCTCTGCGACCCCACGAATGCTATGTCCGCGCCCAGGTTCATCAGAGCCTTACACACGGACGCCTCGAACGCGCTGCCCTGGGAAATGGCGACTATGTGGTCTCCGACCTTCCAGTACCTGAGCCTCTGCGCCCCCCTCAGTTGGGATATCTTCTCCGAGGTATCTGTTGACGCCTCGATCAGTCCCATGGCCTCGTCCATCTGGATGTTGTTCTCGGCCATCATCTCAGAGAAGGTCACGAGCGTCGCTGGCTTCGCGAACTTGAAGTACCCAGTGTCGGTGAGTATTCCGTACATCAGCGCGAGGGCGGCATCCCTCGGCACCTTCTTCTTGGCTACTTTGAGCAGCTCGTAGATAATCTCGGAGCAGGAGCTCTTGCTCTCGTCGCAGTGATACAGCCTGAGCGAGGACCACTTCGCGTTCCTTGTGTGATGGTCTATTACCATCGCGTCCTCCAGGTCGAGTCCAGCTGGGAGCTGCTCGGGCCCCGACGTGTCCAGAATCAGAAGCCTCGCGCTGGGCGTGCGCGAGGGCTCTCCATGAACCAGAATATCGAGCTCCTTGGAGAGCAGCTTGGACATCCTGTCTAGGCCCCCTGGGGTCCAAATCGTCACCTCAGGGAACGCCATCTGAACAGCGAAGGCGGACGCGACCGCATCCGGATCGGCGTTGCCATGGAGCAGCACTGTCGTGCCGCCTTCCTTTGAGAGTTCCTGCGCTATGCTGGAGAGCACGAAAGGGTGTCAAGCATTGATGATGTATAAAATGAGTGGTGAGCTCCCAGAGGACTTGAGGCTCACGGGCGTCTAGGGTTTGCGGGGAAGAAGTCTCAGTCCTCAGCGTCCTCGTCCGACTTTTCCTCGGGCGGGGCCCCAGGAACCTGCAGCGCCTGCGATATCTGCTTCTGAAGGGTCTCGTGCCGCTCCCTCAGGTGCTTGTCCTGCCTTTCAAGCGTCTTGACCCTCACCTCGAGGGTCTCTTTCTGCTCCTTCAGCTCTCCCACCAGGGCGGTCTTGTCCTTGTTCTGGATGAGCAGCGATCCCACGTTCCTGAATACGACCGCGTCCTCGGGCGCCCGCTCGAGCTCAGAGACTGTCCTCTCGAGCTCCTTCACCTGCGCCTCGAGCTGTATCTTCTGCGTCGTCACCATCTGGATCTGCTGCGTGAGCTGCTGGAACTGCGCTATCTGGTTCTGGACCTTCGGCGGTATGTTGTCCATCATTTCCATCCGACCTCCTTCGCTGTCTCCTCTGCTACGTTCGCCCATCTTATGTACGAGTTGAGGGCCGCTCTGAGCGCTGTCGGGTCCTCGGCCTCGACCGAGATCCTGACCTCGCCTTCACCCTTCTGGACGGATATCCGGGTCCTCGGGATCTTCTCCGAGAGCTCCGGGGACAGTGCACGCGCGACCACGTCCGCATGCTCTGTCCTGAACCTGAGCTCCGCCCTGCTCGGACCGGTCATCTGCCTTTGACCGCCTTGCGGACGTTCGGCCTCTCCTTGTAGAAGACCTTCGAGCCGCACTTCTCGCACTGGAGCCCAACAGTGTTCATGTTCGACCTGACTGGCTCCTTGCACCTCGAGCACTTGTACATGTGACCTACACCTTCTCCTTCTTGGCCCTCTTGGGCTTCGCGGGCTCCTCTGCCTTCTCCTCTCTGGGGAGCTCCTCGGTCTCCTCGGGCTCTTCCAGGCCCTTCTCCTTCGCCTCGGCCTTTGCGAGCACCTCGGCGACCTCTCTCCTGATTGCCGCGGGCGGAGTTATTATGTACGCCCCGCTCGCGAAATTCGCCCCGCAGTGCCTGCATTTGTAGATGCCGCCCCCGGAGCGAATGACCGCGACCGCCTTGCACTTGGGACACTCGTGCCTGCCCTTGCTCTGCACCTCGATTTCCGCGATCCTCTTTCTGATCCTGACGCCGTACCGCGCGCCCAGCCTTCCCGCGGGTCCGACTTTCTTGGTTCTCCTGGCCATCCCAATCAGCCGTCCTGTCAGATCCTGGAGCGCACCTCGGCTCCGATTCTCATCGACATGTCTATGATCTTGAAGACCTCGTCGAGCGAGAAAGAGCCCTCCAGGCCCTTCTGCATGGCGCAGAGCTTGCCCTCTTCGGTCGTGGCGACCGTGAGCCTCGCGTCCGCGACCCGTTCCTCGTCGTGTGTCGGGTCGATTATGACATGCGGTCCGATCTTGGCCGCGGTGACTGAGATAGGCTGGTGCTGCATCGGGAGCGGGTAGTCCTCTCCCTTGCCGGCCCTTTTCGCGGGCACGATGGTCGTCTTGAGGGCGGCCACAGCGCCTATGTTGCACGCGTCGAAGAGGTTGCCGTCGTAGTCCAGCACGTGGACGTCGACAAACATGATCCAGACCTCCTTTCCCGGCTCGATCACTAGCTTGCTCATGTCAACTGCGTGTCCCTCTCTTATGCCCCTGTCGACGACCCTCGCGACCTCGATCGATTCCTCGTCCGGAGGTCCCGCCTCGAAGGTCTCGCTCGCCATCGGGATGAGCTCTGCGTTCGTCGTGAGCACGCCTGAGTTGGGCGTGTCTGCGAACGGCTCTCCCGTCATCAACTTGATTCCAACGAGGACATCCGTATCTCCCAGATGCACTCTCGCAGAGCCCTCAGCCGAGCGGACGTAGTTCGTTTCGACCGTCAGCGGGCGCATCTCGTCGAACTTCCTGTTGTCTCCGCGGATCCCCTTGGAGAGCAGCTTGGCTATGTGGTCCCTCTTGAGGTCCGCCATAACATCCTTTGCCATCTCAAGCACCCTCCTTGGTATCGTCGCTCGGAGCTGCAAGGTCTACCACTGCATCCACCTGCCTGGCCGCGTATCTCCTCATGAGCGCATCGCGCTGAACATCGTACACTTTCTTGCACGCGTTCACTGCCATGTTAATGCCCTTGGTGAACTCGTCCATCGTAAGGTCTCCGTCCATCTGGAGCAGGACTATCTCCTCCGTGCGGGGCACATACCCCACCGGAATGTCCGCCTGGCCGAAGTTGTCCTCTTCCTTGCCCAGGTCGAGGATGATCGTATCGGCCGCCTTGCCAGCAGCGCATGATGCGACCAGGTCCCTCATCGGTATCCCTGCGTCCGCAAGCGCAACCGACGCGGCCGTCAGTCCAGCGCACCTCGTTCCGGCATTTGCCTGGAGCACTTCGATGTAGACGTCCACCGACGCCCTCGGGAAGTACTCGGTGAATACCACGTGCGTCAGCGCCTCCGAGATGATCTTGGATATCTCGTGCGAGCGTCTGTCGGGTCCCGGCCTCTTCCTGTCGTCAACTGAGAATGCCGCCATGTTGTAGTGGCACTGGACCAGAGCCCTGGAAGGGTTCTGCATGTGCCTCGGATGGCATTCTCTCGGCCCGTACACCGCCGCCAATACCTTGTTGTGGCCCCACTCAACGTACGCGGAGCCGTCGGCGCGCTTCAATACTCCAGCTTCTATCTTCAAAGGCCGCAGTTCATCCGGCCTACGGCCGTCCACTCTCAGGCCGTTCTCATCGATCAACTTGATGTCTGTAGGCGTTCCACCCATGCTGTTCACGCTCCTTTCCTGGAGCTTTCCTCCAGGTACTTCTTGACCTTCTCTGTCAAGCCCAGGTTGTGCGCTTCTTCCTCGATCAATTTGACCGCGCGCACAGCCCTCATGATGTCGTCGAGCTCTCCGTCGATCCAAATCCTGCCGTTCTGGCCGACATATATCCTGCAGCCAGTACTGTTCTTCAGTATCTGGATCATGGACCCGTTCTTGCCGATTACCCTGGGGACCTTCATGGGAGATATCTCCAGGACCATGCCTCCCGTCAGCTTCCTGAGGCCGTGGTCCTTCATCGACACGGAGACCCTTCTGAACTCGTCCATTCCTTCGACTTTGATCAGGACGATGTCCCCGACAGTCATGAATCTGCTAGTCTCTCCGAACTCGACTCTCCAGGGCACTTCATTCACGTGCAGCGGCGCGGGCCAAGGCGCGTTGATGTCAACGAGCCAGTTCGACGCGCTGATGTCGACGATCTTGCCAATGACCAGGTCGTCCCTCATGGGGACATACTGCCCCGCCAGCGGGACGACTCCGACCGTGTTGGACCTTACATTCTTGATGCCGAGCTGGGCGGCGAATATCTTGCCCCCATCGGCGTAGGCTCCCGGCCCGGCCTTCATGCCGGACCCGCCTATGAGATCCCCGGGTACGACTATCTCTCTCGAGGTCTCCTTAGAACTACCTGATTCCATTGCGACTCACTCGTGTATGCGGATGATAAACACTCTGCTCGCAAAGACCGGTATCACGAGGGTCGGTCGGCTTGCAGCGCATTTACCCTTATCTCTCGTCAAAGCCCAAAACGCGTTCCCTGCTTTAAGTTTTTGGATGGCCTGTTACGGCGTCTCTGCGCCCAGCCAGCATGCCGGGAATCAGCCTCATCATACGGGCGCCTTGAGTATCTTGGTCTCGGCCTCCCCGTGGGTCTTGTTGCTTATCCTCTCGAGGAACTCCGTCTGCAGCCCCGCCGGCATCTCGATGACCCCGATCCAAGAACCGTTCTTCTGCCACTCGTCTTGGGTTATCTTGCCGAAGTGCTTGAAGTCCTCGTAGCATCTGCCGTAGTCCTCCCCTGTGAGCCTCACGGCGATGCGTACCTTGTCGAACCTGATGGGTATCAGCGGGCGGAGAGCGTCCATGATCGCCGGGACCTGCGCTTCCACGGACTTGAACGGGTCTATGTGGATCCGCGCCTCCTCCATAGCGGTTTCAATCCTGGTCGGCGGGTGAGGGGTGCCTGTCTGGGGGTTCATCGCGTTCCTTGCGATGTACTCCACAATCCTCTTCCTCTTGTTCTCCTGCATTATATGCCGCTGCTCGGTCGTCAGCTGCACCTCTCCTTTGAGGACTATCAGCTTGGCGACCTCCAGGGAGTCAGTCGTCCCGAAGATCTCCTTGATCTTCTCCTCGGGAGCCCTGGTTCCCTTCTTCGCGTTCTTGAAAATGGTGTCTATCACCAGGTGCTCGAAAAGGTCGACGTGCTTGCCGTCCTTCATCTTCTGGACTACGTCTGGATCGATGAGTATCTCGAAGCTCTCGCCGTGCGATTCGAATCTTGCCACAATCGCCTGGTCGAGGTCTACCATGTTATCGAGCTCACGAGGCCAGCTTCTTCACGTAAGCCTCGACCTCGGACTCGCTGAGCCTCCTGAACTTCTCGCCGGCCTTGACGACCCCGATCTCGACGGCTTTGGTGTTGAGGCTCTCCTCGGTGGCCTTGGCTAGCGCCTTCAGCCCCAGCAGAACAGCCTCATCCATGGACATATCCTCCTTGTACTCCTCCTCGAAGACGTCCATTATGGCGTTCTTCCCTGCCCCTATCGAGCCCGCCTTGTAGGCCACCAGAGCGCCGCTCGGGTCCGTCTCGAACAGGTGGCAGCCCTGGTCGTCCACGCCCGCGACCAGCAGTGCGGTCCCGAAGGGCCTGACACCGCCGTACTGCGTGTAGTTCTGCTTGAAGTCGCAGAGCCTCTTCACGAGCGTCTCGATGTCGATCTTCTCGGCATATGTGACTTTGTTTATCTGCGCGAGCGTCCTCGCGTAGTCGACCAAGACACGAGCGTCCGCGACAAGCCCCGAGGTCGCACAGCCAACGTGCTCGTCTATCTGGAAAATCTTCTCGATCGATCGGGACTCTATCAACTTGCTAGCGATCCTCTTGTCTACTATGAGCGCCACGCCCTCTTTGAACTTGAGGCCAACCGTGGTCGTGCCTCTCTTGACCGCTTCTCGGGCGTACTCTACTTGGAACAGCCTACCATCGGGCGAGAAAACTGTTATCGCCCGGTCATATGCCATCTGTCCTGGCTGCATTTGTGTGACACCTCCTTCTCCATGGAACTTGATAGTTCGAGCTGCCTCTATCCAGTCTGGATTTCGCCTAACGCGGTAACTCGATATAAAGGTTTTCGGCGAATTTCTGAATGTGCGTGCGCCCTTCCGCGGCGCCGCTCAGCCTCGTCCTCTGCTCTTCGCTGGCCGCTCTTTGACGTACTTGTCCTTGAGGGTCTTTATCGTTCCAGAGGTCTTGAGCGTGACGACCCGGCACGGCTGCCCCCTGACAGAATCGATCGCCGACAGAACTTCTATGGCGTCATCCTTCAGGAAGTGCGGGACCTTCAGTATCCCGAAGTCGTCTTCGAAGACAGTGATCCTGAACCGGTCCCCGAGAGAGGATCCCTTCGCCTTCGCGTATATCGAATTGAGAAAATCGTTTCGGGCGAGCGGGGCCTCACCTTCTATCTTGAAGGCGATGTATCGCCACCTCTCGCCCGGGTTCTTCTTCGGCATGGACCATCTCAGCGGACGAAATCCACGCCGTGCTTCGTAGTCTGGTTGTCGGAATCAGGAGAGAGCAGGGACGGCCCTTTGACGCCCGTCAACACGGCCATGACCCTTATGAGCCCGCTCATCTGGGGGTCTACGCTACATCCCCAGATCAGCCTCGCGTTGGGGTTAATCTTGGCGAGCACGAGTTCGGCGGCCTTCTCGGCCTCCTGGACAGTCATGTCCGTGCCTCCAGTGACCCTTATCAGCGCACCTCTTGCCGCCGACAGGTCTATGTCGCCCAGCAGCGGGGACTCCAGGGCCTGCGAGACGGCGCACTCGACTCTGCTTCCCTTGGCGCTCCTGTTGTCCGCCTCGCCCATTCCGATCATCGCGACCCCGCCACCCTTCATGATCGTCATGACATCGTTGAAGTCGAGGTTGACCAGGCCCGGTTTTGTGATGATCTCCGTCAATCCCTTGATCGACTCCATCAGGACCTCGTCTGCAACCCTGAAGGCTGCGTCGAGCGGGAGCTTGGGAACAAGTTCGAGCAGTCTGTCGTTCGGTATGACCGCGGTAGTGTCGCAGTGCGCTCGCAGCCTCTCAAGCCCTCTGAGGGCGTTGTCCATCCTGACCTTGCCTTCCGCCTTGAAAGGTAGAGTGACTATCCCGACCACCAATGCTCCGGATTCCCTGGCCATCTTCGCGACCACGGGCGCGGATCCAGTCCCTGTGCCTCCGCCCATCCCAGCTGTCACGAAGACTATGTTGGAGCCCTTCACATAGGGTTTCAGCTCTTCCTCAGCCTCGATGGCTGCCCTCTCCCCGACTTCGGGAAGCGCGCCAGCACCCAGGCCCCTGGTCGTGCTCTTCCCCAGCAGTATCTTGTGGGGTGCGTGCACATGCAACAGGTGCTTGGCGTCGCTGTTTGCGGCGACCAGCTCGGCCCCGAATACTCCCGCTTGGCTAAGGCGGTTGATCGTGTTCGATCCGCCCCCACCGCATCCGACAATCGTGATGCTTACTTTGAGCTTCTCGACGATCTGAGCCAGCTCCTCGTCATCAGGTGTGGTCAGTGGGGGTTTCGTGCTCTTCTCCAGTGCGTGCAACTCGAGAGCATCGTCTATAAGTGACTTCATGCCATCCCATCCTAAGTTGTTTGGCTATCACGTAAATAATCTCCGTACTATATAAATTGAGTACTCTTTTCGGGGGTGGCCAGTCTGTCCCTTCAAGGGGGGTTCCTTGGTCATCTTGACGGCATCAAAATGGAGCGAGAGCACGCCTTTGGGGGCTTGTGACATCCTCTCCGTGTATCAGTTTGTATTATCATCATCGCGCGAGCGTGCAAGTCGCGGGTTCTTGCCCCTCGATGAGCCGATGACTGCCCTCGGGGTACGTCGTAGACGTACCCCTAGCTACGAGGAAGAGTGAGAATACTGGCGCATACTGACTCTTAGCAATATTTATATTCGGGCTCCCTGATTACATATTAGTCTTATGGGGTGCACTCATGCCGAAGTCTCTAGTGAAAGATGCATTGGGAAAAGACGTTGAGGACGTAATCGGGAAGTCTTCTTCTCAGCCCGCAGCTCAAGTGGCGGCACCCGCGCCTGCTACACAGACCGCGGACGACGAAGAGATTGCGAAGATCGCGGCGCAATTGGATGTCTGTATCAAGATAATTGGTTGCGGCGGCGGAGGCTCCAACACAATAAACAGATGTGTTGAGGCCGGGATATCTGGCGCTCAGCTGTGCGCCATCAACACCGACGCAAAGCACTTGCTGGCCATACACGCGCCAAAGAAGATCTTGATCGGTAAGAATGTGACAAGGGGCCTTGGGGCAGGGGCTATTCCGCAAGTGGGCGAGGCCGCCGCCAAGGAGAACGAGCGCGAGATACGCGATTTCCTGAGTGGGGCGAATATCGTGTTCGTCACGGCGGGAATGGGCGGGGGAACGGGCACAGGGTCCGCGCACTTCGCCGCGAGGCTCGCAAAGGAGATGAAGGCCCTGACGATAGGGGTCGTCACGATGCCGTTCAGCGCAGAGGGCGAGCTGAGGACGGAGAACGCGATGGACGGGTTGGAGAGGCTGAGGCGCCTCTGCGACACGACGATCGTGATCCCTAATGACAAGCTCTTGGAGCTCGTGCCCAAGCTGCCCGTTGACGCTGCGTTCAAGGTCGCCGATGAAGTGCTCATGCAGACGATCAGGGGCCTGACGGAGATTATTACAAAGCCAGGCCTGGTGAACTTAGACTACAGCGACATCATGACAGTGATGAACGAAGGCGGAGTCGCCTTTGTCGGGATCGGCGAGTCCGAAGAGGCCGACCCCGAGGACAGGATCGAAGCAGCCATCGAGGAAGCGCTCAACTCCCCGCTCCTGGGCGCGATAGACCTGAAGGACGCGAAGGGCGCTCTGGTGAGGGTCGTTGGCGGCCCGGACATGACGGTGTCGGAAGCTCAGAAGGCGGCCGAGGTCGTCGGGCAGAGGATCAGCAAGCACGCGAGGCTGATCTGGGGATGCAGCATCGACCAGTCGCTCGAAGGCGAGGTCAAGATCCTGCTGATAGTCACGGGCGCAAGGTCGGAGACCCTGATGGGCAAGGATAACTCCTCCGCTGGAGCGAAGAGGCCGTCTTCGAGCCGCAACTACGGGTCCGACGATTCCGGGATCGAGTTCGTCAGATGAGTTAGCTGTCTTGAACTGAAGAAAACCCTAACGGGCGGACAGCCAATCTGTCCGCCTAACGCTTGATTTTTCTCTCTATCTTTCCTTCTAGCCTCGGCTCGTCCCCGAATCTCGCGCCACATTTTGGGCAGAATCTGTCCGTGAACTCCACTGTCGTTCCGCACTCGGAGCACTCGACTCCAGCGACCCTGTCTGAGAAGAGAATCCCGCACTCGCATGAGACCGCATCTTTGGCAACGCGACGTCCGCATGCGGGACACTCAGCAATATCCTCGATCAACGACCTCCCGCAGTGCGCGCACTGGTTGGAGTTCTCCGGAATCTCCTTCCTGCACTCCGGGCAAATCATGTTGCCCTCGCCCACGAGAAGCGCACCGCATCCGCAGAGCTTCTGGTCTCCGGAGACGATCCTCCCGCACTCCGTGCACTGGAACAGGTCCTTGTCAAAGTCGGTAGAGAACACCACGCCGCACTTGTTGCAGAACTGGTCCTCTTCGTTCAGCCGATTCCCGCACTCGGGGCATTGCAGCGTTCTCTTGTAGAGCGTGCAGTCGCAGGTCTCTCCATCAAGCAGTCGCCGGCCGCAGACGTTGCAGAACTTCGCGGTGTCGGGGGCTTTCTGGACGCTCTCCCTCATGGAGAGGTATGTGCGCTCCGTAATCTCCCCGAGCAGAAACCGTTCCTCGAGCAGGAGCAGCTTGTCCTCCTTGGATAATGGCATCGGCTTGATCGACGGCATCTCGGAGCTGACGATGTAAGGCTTCTGCTTCGAGTACCCGAGTTCCTTCCCGCACACGGGACAGCTCTCGACGCGCATTGCGCAGGAATTGTGATACTGCTTCCCGCACCCGCAGAGCACGCTGGGAAGGTCTTTCTTGATCACGCCCAAGCAGATGTCGCACTTGGTCTGTCCTTTGACCCTGACGGCTTTGACCTGGGGGCGGGTCCGCAGCTTCGTCATCCTCGCCCCCGCTCTCCTGATCTGTCCCTTTGGGACCTTGATCATCCTAGGTTTGCCGATTCTCCTGCTGCGATTGCGCATGACGGTGCTTTTCCCCTCACAGAATGCTGTGTATGATTGGCTGGCCCGGAGCTCATCCAGGCTTCGAGGTCCTCGATGCCAGCTTTGGCTCGTAGTATGGTAGCAACAGGCTCAGCAGATGAGCGATGTGTTCGATGCATTTGATGGTTTCCGTATCTGGGAGTTTCCCGTTCCAGGTGCCCGAGATCTCTATCCATCCCAGCAGTTCGTCGTTCGTGCCGATGATGTGGGTGTCCAGGTAGTCGCCCTCTCTCGTGTCTTCGGTGGATTTCCTCTCGCTCTTCATCATGATCTGGTAGTCGTAAGTGTCGCCTTCGCCGTTGGCATATGGTAAATCCTCGGCTAGGAACAGGCTCGTGTACTTGCTGATCGGCCTGCCCTTCCACCTTTCTGGATACAACATGTCCTCGAAGTCGTAGGCGATTCTCAGGTGGGCCTTCCAGACATTCTCCCTCATTCCCGCCTGGGCCTCGTACCTGTACTTGCCGTCCTTCGGGCTCTTGAGCCCTATGGACACCTCTCTGATGCGCAGCTGTCTGTATATGTAGTCGGAGACTTCGTTCAGCAGGGTCTGGAGGGCCATCCTCTGCTTCCGCACCTTCGTCAGCAGGCCATCCATTGCCTCGATGTTCTTCTCGAGTTGCGTCTTTCGAGCGTAGGAGTATTCGAATTTCATCTTCCTGGCAATGTCCTCAGAATCAACCTTCCGCTGAGTGCTCGGCTTTTGCCGTGTGCCCTCAGGCGCGATCTCCTTCGTCCTCTCTTCTGCTATCGTCCCACCTTTGCTCTTTCTGACTGACGCCCCGCCTTTCCTCGACCGTATGATGGCGGAACACCTCTAAGTCTTTTCTGGCAGAGATGTCCGGGACAAGCATGGAAGGATATCGCACGGGCCACTATCTCATCGCGTCGAGTATAATACCGGAGACGTGCTTACTGACAGCTATGGCAATGAAGGAGACTGTGCGATTTGTCGGGGAGCTGATGGCTCTCTCGGCCAGGACCGCGCCGAAGGCAGTCGGCGAGGACTTCATCGAGGTCAAGTTGCTATCGGATTCCGAGAGGATCACGCTCGGAAACGACATGATCCAGATCGGGAAGGAGCGCGGAGTGTGGGGGTTCGAGCGCGACGGGCAGAATGTGCTGGATTCCGACGCTGTATTGCTCATCGGGCTACTGCCGCACAAGGGCGCGGGGCTGAACTGCGGCGCATGCGGGTATGCCAGCTGCCAGGAGTTCAACGACAAGTCCTATTCGGGCGACTTCGAAGGGCCGAACTGCTTCCTCAGGTCCCTGGACCTCGGGATCGCCCTAGGGTCCGCGGCCAGGACGGCGATGGACCACAACGTGGACAACAGGATCATGTACAGGGTCGGCGTGTCCGCGAGGCGGCTCGGGCTCACGAAGAGCAGGGCCCTCCACGGGATTCCGCTATCCGCCTCTGGCAAGAACATATTCTTCGACCGGCCGAAGAAGTAGCGTGGCGCGGGTGCGTTCACGCTTCGGGCCTTGGGGGCGCCTTCCCCAGATTCGTGCCGTCCATGAGATATATCCTGTAGCTCTCCGGGTCTGCGAGCTCGTTCCTGAAGATCGGGCCTAGCATCGACCCCGGCTTGCCGTTCACCGGAGTGCCTGTGAGAAGCGGGTTGAAAGCTGGCACCACTACGAGCTCCTTCGGGCAGGAGTCGAATTTCTCCAGCACCTTCTTCCGGACTAGCTCCGTCCTCAGCCAGCACTTCTCGTTAGTCCTTCCTCCGAGAGAATCTACCAGCATAACCGAGGGATGTATGTGGCCCATCACGAGCCTCTCTGCCTTCATCACTGTGGCCGAAGGCCAAACGTGGCCGTGGAAGAGGCCGATGTCTTCGACTACAATGCCTCTTCCGTGTTTCGCCACAACTCCCTCTGGCAGGACAGAGGTCAGGCCACCGTCATGGTTGCCGGCGATCACCGAGATCTCTCTGTAGGCATCTTGGAGCGCTTTCATGAATGGCCTGAGCTCCTTGTCCTCCCGGTATCCCACGGACGGTATCCTGTGCTTGAGGTCTCCCAAGATGATGATGGAATCTCCAAACGATGCCAACCGCATGAGCTCCTCCCTCATCCTGGGCGTCTGCGTTGGGATATTGAATCCCGCCCTGCGGAGCTGCACCTCTAGTCCTATGTGCAGGTCTGCGACACATATCCACTTCTTCCGACCTCGCATTAGCAGGGCTGGGCTGTCGGCAATGGGCTCGAGATCCACGGGAGTGTGTACAGGCGAGCGAGTGATAAATATGCTGCCTATCTCCCTCCCGAGAGTCTCCCAGCCAGGAATTCGGGCAGCCCTTGGGCCAATATCGCATCTGCGGCATCGGCCACAGCGTATTCTACCCTGACTATGTCGCACGTCAGCGTCGAGCTGTCAAAGACCGCGAAGCTCGCTTTTGGATTGCCGTCCCTTGGCTGACCTACCGATCCGGGGTTCAAAGCCATCCCTTTCCCTAACCTGGTCCAGTAGGGGACATGTGTGTGCCCGAGCACGACCAGATCGGACTGAGCGACCTGCAGAATGTCTTCTGTCAAGTCCTCCCGGAAGAGGTATTCCTCGACGCTGCGCGGAGAGCTGTGGAACATGGCAGCAGCGACCTTTCCAGCCTCGAACCTCGAGTTGAAAGGAAGCGACGACAGGAATTTCGTGGATTCGTGGTTGAGCTTGTCAGCGGTCCACATAAGCGCCTCCGCGGCGTATGGATTCATCCCGGAGGTGTCCGATCTCAGCGCGGCCTGGTCATGGTTGCCATAAACGCAGTGGTCCGCCATCTCGGCCGCTATCCTGGAGCACTCGTTCGGGAACGCTCCATAGCCGACTATGTCTCCGGCGCAGGCGACCGCATCGATGCCGAGTCCGTCAATCCGTTCTTTGACTGCTTCGAGTGCGTGCAGGTTGGAGTGAATGTCTGCGATAAACGCGATCCTCATCTCTCGACCTCAGGCTCTGGAGGCAAGCGTGTACCTTCGGAGCACGAAGGGTATCTTCTCAACTACATCGGTCGCCAGCATCCCGTAGCTCTTCTCCTCGAACGCTAGATCGCCCGCGAGCCCGACCACGAATGCCCCGATCCTTCCAGCGACAAAGGGCGTCGTCTTCTGGGCGAGTATGCCCGCGATAGATCCAGTGAGCACATCGCCGGTCCCCCCGACGGTCATAGCATTGTTACCGGTCCTGTTCAACTTGACGGAACTGCCGTCGCTGATCACATCGATTGCTCCCTTGAGCACGATGGTCATACGCAGCCTCGATGCCGCGTCCTCGACCATCTCCATCTTGGCGTTCTGGTCGTCCGTGGGAACTGACCTGCCCGTCAGCTTCTTGAATTCGCCAGCGTGAGGAGTTATGACGCCCACCTTTCCACGGAGTATCTGCGGCTTGGCGCCGCATGCGCCAATCGCATCGGCGTCTATGACCAAGGGGCGGTCGCACTTCGAGATGAATTTCTGCACGGCAGCGATAGTCTCCTTGGCATCACCGAGGCCGGGTCCTATGGCGACGACATCGATATCCTTGGAGAACGAGAGCAGGTCGTCCACATGCTCCTCGGAGAATATGTCTCCTCTGAGCGCCTTCACGATTATGTTGGGCGAATAGATCGAAACCGGGAGCGCGGCCGGCTCTGGGGTCGCCACGAATGCGAGGTCTACGCCGGACCTCATTGCGGCCATGCCCGTGAACGCAGGCGCCCCGGTGTACGGTCCTCCGCCTATGACTAGTATCCTCCCAGCATCCCCCTTGTGCGCGTCCTTCCGCCTTCCTGGGAGCAGCTGGAAATCGCCCGGGCCACAGTACAGCTCCGCCTCCGGTGGTATCCCGATGTCCGCTACGACGATCTTGCCCGAATTGGCCTTGTTCATGCCGATCTTGGGCGCGTGGAATGTGAGAGTGACATCGGGTTTGACCTGAAGCTCGGACGGCCACCCAGAGGGGACATCCACCGAGACGATGGTCCTCCTGGAGCCGTTCAGAACCTTGATCACACCAGCATATCGTTCTTTGGGTCTGCCTTGGAGGCCGACTCCGAGCATGGCGTCAACGATGACGTCGTATTGCTTCGGGTCCAGCGCTTCAGCCGCCCTCACCGGCCCTTCGAACATGTGGAGGTTCACCCGGGAGATGTCCGTCACTATCTGGCTCTCGGGCTCCACGAGGTACACGGCGACGTGCAGCTTCTGTCAGAAGCTGCACGTC
>Ga0256868_10001007_pt1 | contig 15860 bp, 16 predicted proteins | sample RVTome_13_FD_187341 | JGI IMG/M metagenome (GOLD analysis project Ga0256868, IMG submission 187341) | Soil microbial communities from uranium-contaminated site in the Upper Colorado River Basin, Wyoming, United States - RVT92D227 HiSeq ...
GACCATGATCACCGAAGGAAAAAAATAGGGGGATGCGATAGATATCGATATTCTTGGGAAGATTAGGAATGTCTTCACTTTAATTTCTTACAAAAAGAAACCGTCAGTGATTCCAGCTAAACCCAGTCATACAGCACTCCGGGTGGCGCTCCGACGAGCGTCTCATCAGCTTCTCGACTCCCCCCTTGTCTTCGCGGATCCGCTTGCTTTGCCAATCCTGGGGCCAGAGCAAGAGGCTGCGCTCCGGGCGGACCCCTGTCAGTTTGAGCGAAGCAAACTGGCGCCCTATCTCCGGGCCTTACTGGCTGTGCGGAGCCGTGTGGCTGAAGAGACCCTCGCCCAGTGCGTCGCTGCCGGCGTCCGTCAGTATGTGATCCTGGGCGCAGGGCTCGATACCTTTGCCTTCCGCAACTCGTATCCCTTATCCGTCCTGCGCGTTTTTGAGGTGGATCATCCGGCAACCCAGGCCTGGAAGCGCGAGCAGTTGGAGCAGGCAGGCATTCCTTTGCCCGGCAATCTGACCTTCGTACCGATAGACTTTGAGCAGCAAGATCTTTCGCAGGAGTTGTTAAGAGCCGGACTTGATTATGAAGCAGGCGCGTTCTTTTCCTGGTTGGGTGTTATGCCATACCTCCAACCTGAGGCAGCAAGGGCGACTTTGCGCTCGATCGCAGGCCTATCGGGCCGGATAGGAGGGGTTGTTTTCGACTACGCCATCCCGGGATCCGCGCTCGGCCTCATGCAGCGGGTATTGTTCAAGCTTATGGCCGCACGCGTCAAGGCGGCAGGCGAGCCTTGGCTCACCTTCTGTTATCCGAGTGATCTCGCTCAGGAGCTCAACGGCATGGGCTTTTGTCATCTCGAAGATATGACCGGTGACCTTCTCAACCAGCGGTATTTTGCTGATCGTGCCGACGGATTACGCGTCGGCAGTCTTTACCACATCATGAAGGCACTGATTTCCCCTTTGGGCGATGCCACCTAACCAGCAGGGAAAAGAATAGGCAGGTGCCTGATAAGAAGAGGAGTATTTCGATTCAGCCGCTGTTTCGCCGTTTTCTTATCTGGCAAAGATAACGCTGTTCGGGTATTATAAGGAGCCTTATAACTATCGATGCTTCAGGGCGGAGAAGATGGCTAAAAAGCTTAAGCCTTATGAAAAAGCCGGTAGGGTAATTCGCTTACTGGCGTGGATATCCGGTATCAGTGTGTTGGCAGTTGCGGCGGCTGTTATAATCCCCTTGATCGCTGATAAGCAGCAGGCCGAGACGGGTTCTATAGCCGTTGTGGTCATTATGCTGGCACTTATCGTGTTATTTGTGTTTTTCCAGCTTGCCCTGGGAGCAGCCATTAAACAACACAAAGCATGGGGTCGGAATGTCGGGATTGCCTATGGCGTTCTCCTCCTGTTTGGTTTCCCCATTGGCACCATCGTCGGTGCTTATTGCCTCTACTGCCTCCTCAAAGGATGGGATCAGTAGATCACCCTTCGGAAAAGGACATCATGAGGAAAGCACGGAATCCAGTGGTGAAAGCGACATTTCTTTGCAGCGTTTGCGGCCGGCTTGCCGGCTCTGTGCAGTTGGTCGGGACCCACGAGGAAGCAAGGATTAGACGCAAGAGCTTTACCAGCATGATGACTGGCCGTATCGATGCCCAGGGGTTTGAGAAACTGCGTCGTGCCCTGGTGGAACACGATGCCCACGCTGTCTATGAGCTTGATCACGAGTATATGCCGTTCTACTGCCCTGCATGCGACGCCTGCTATTGTCTAGACCACTGGGACCGCTGGGATGTATTTGACGAAGACGGCTGGCATGACTCTATCAGAGGACGATGCCCGCGCAACCATGAGCGCATGCTTGAAGACTGAAAAAGCCATCGGGGATAAAAAGGGAGTGGATACTTTTTAAGGTGTAGAAGATAAGGGACAGTGAATGAAAAAGTATCTTGTCCCTCTTTCCTTGGTTAGGGAGGTGCGGAATGATAGGAAGCGATCTAATCAAGAGAACAGAGCTTAAGCGAAGATTGGCCGAGAGGATCCGCAGGTCATATTTCGTACGCTTTCATATGATTATCATCCTCTCGGCAACCGTGATCAGCGGGGTTATTTGCTCCAAGCTCTTAAGCCTGCTTGGTGTTACCCGCATGCCCGTTCGCTACGGCATAGCGATTATCCTTTCCTACCTCCTGTTTTTCCTGTTTATCAAGTTATGGCTGTTGTACATCGGCGTGGGAAGGCGGGCGAGGATGAAGAAGGGTAAAGGAGGGGGCTCGTGGTGGGGTGATCTGATACCTTCGTTTCGCAGCTCTGGGTCAAGCGGCGGGGCGCCACGGTTCGCTGGCTTTGGAGGGGGCGCATCCGGCGGTGGGGGATCAGGAGGGGGCTTTACAGAGGGCAGCCCACAGATAGCGATGCCCGTAGGGGTGGGCGACAATCCCGGAGTCGCAGGGGGTTCCCAAGGAGGTGGAGGTGGAGGGAGCTTTCTGGATGGTGTAGCCGACATCGGTGACGAGGGCATCTTGAAATTGCTCGCCATCCTCCTGTTGGTGGCTTTAGTGCTATCCGTCGCCGCCGTCGGTGTGTATCTGATCTGGTGCGCTCCCACCATATTATCTGACGCGGCATTTCACGTGCTTCTCGTCACGGGTCTCTCCCGCAAGGTCCGGCGGGTCAAGGAGAGCAATTGGAAGATGAGCATCTTTAAAGCGACATGGTGGGGGTTTCTACTGGTGCTTGCCCTCGCACTCGCCTTTGGCATCGTCGCCCAGCTCTATAATCCGGCGGCAGTTACCGTCAGAGACCTGTTCACCAGCACACGATGACAATGCGGGGGCGGAGTAGAGGCAAAAAAGCAAGATTTGAAACAAAGAAAGCAAAAATTGGCAAGAAGGTACGTCTCTATTGTCATATCGTGGAGTCCTCGGCTCTGACCTAGATAACCATTCGATAATAAAGTTAAAAGTGATAGACTATTTATTCTTAGTTATTAGAAGGAGGAAGAAAAAGATGCGGATGACTCAGAGGGTGTTTGCGGTGGTCGTCATTCTTGTATGTTGTCTCTGTTGGCTTGGCCTGGCGCAGGCCAAGGAGATCAATATCGCATTTGACATAAAAGATATGGCTGACATGTCCGACTTTGATCCCAACAACCCGGTGGTGCATACCGGCGATACCATTAAGATTGCGGTGGTGGCCTCTTTTTCCGGGCCGGCTGCTCTCGCTGGACAGGTCTACTGGATCTGTGTTCAGTGGGCGGCCCATGATGTCAACAAACGGGGGGGCATCCTGGTGGACGGCAAAAGGAAATTCGTTCAGGTGATCAAGGCGGACCACCAGTCCCGGATCGATATCTGCAAAAAGGTATGCGAACGGATGGTGCTTCAGGAGAAGGTCCACGTGCTCTGGGGCACCGACGGCAGCCATCTGATGAAGATCATCAACCAGGTGGCCGCGAAGTACAAGGTCATTGCCTTGTGCACTAGCTCACTCTCCGATGAACTCTATGACGCCGAAAACTTCACCCGCTATTCCTTTATGACCTCTTTTTCAACCGAGCAGATAGGGCGTGCCTTCGGCTATTTTTACGGCCAGATACGCAAGAAGGAAAAGCGGTTCTACATCATCTGCCAGGATTACCTCTTCGGACACTCCGTGGCCGAGGGGTTTAAAAAGGGACTGCAGGAGTATTATCCTGAGGCCAAGATCGTCGGAGAGGACTACCATCGGCTCTTTTTGACCGACTTTGCCCCGTACCTGACCAAGATAAAGGCGTCCAAGGCCGAGGTCATCTTTACCGGCGACTGGATGCCGGATGCGGGCAATCTGCTCAAGCAGGCGAGGCAGATGGGGATTAAGCTCCCCTTTGCCAATATATACCTCAGCGAACCCAATTTCCTCCACGAGGTGGGGGTGGAGGGGACCAAGGGGTTGGTCAATATTAGTCAGTATGGGACCGAGGCCCCAGTGTTCAAGACACCCGAGCAGATCAAGTTCTATAAGGCCTGGCATGACCGGTGGGCGTCCGGAAAATGGGGACCGCCCTATAACACCAGGTTGTACGAACATGGTGGGGGGAACATTAGCTCATGGATGGCACAGACCTACTGGCTTCTGAGCGTCATGCAAAGGGCAGGCAGCACAAATCCCGAAAAGATCATCAAGGTCTTTGAGGGAGATGTCTGCCAGTTTAGCAGCGGAAAGATATTGGAGATGAGGGCATGCGACCACAAGGTGATCCAGGATCTCCATGTGCAGATCTTTGTGCCGCCGTCACAACAGAGGCAGTACTTTAACATCCCCCCTTATTACGCATACAAAGGGTGCTCCAGCGTAGGGCTCTCTTACAGGATACCGAAGGAGAAGATCCTGCCCAAGGCAGATCCGCGACTGTGTAAAGAGCAGCAATAAGGGGATAAAAAGGGTTGCTTCCTCGACGGGAACGGATATCAGAGAAAAGCTCGGCTGAAGCGGAACTTGGGCGGCAAATAAAGAGTCGGCATGGTCCGACCCAAGGGGACCAGAGGCCCCAAGGGGATCTATGATCCCAAGGGGACCAGAGAGAGGCATCATGTTAGGTTGCCGTATAGCCGCCGTCGACAGTGACGATGGTGCCGGTAATCTGTCCGGCGCAATCCGAGACAAGAAAGGCGACTAGATTGGCCACATCCGAAGGTTCACCCGGCGGTGGATCTTTGGGCATAAACTCCTGCCAACGTCCGGGGTCGTTAAGCCGTGCCTGGGCGAGACCCTGCAGCAATTTTTCCAGCCTTTCGGTTTTTATTAACCCTGGATTAATCCCGACCACGCGGATGCCATCTCTCATGCTGCGTGCTCCCAATGCCTTGGTAAAGGCCATGAGGGCCGCGTTGCCTGCGCCTCCCACAATATAGTCATGCCGGGGACGGTCCCCGGCCGCACCGATTATATTAGCGATGACGCCTTTCCCACGCGAGCGCATGTGGGCATACATGGCCCGACAGAGATTGATATAGCCGAAGACCTTGAGATCCCAGGCCTCGCGCCATTGAGGCTCTTCTATGCGCCAGAGATCGCCTCTCGGGATGGCGCCGGCGTTATTGACCAGGATGTCGCTTTCCCCACAGGCCTCTGCAAGGGCGCGGGCTTCGTCGCCTCGGCTGAGATCAACAGGGTTGATGGTCACCGTTACTCCGAATCGTGCTTCGATCGTCTCCTTTGTTTGACGCAGGACTGCCTCGTCTCGTGCAGCGAGATGTAGGGTGCAGCCTTCAGAGGCTAAGGTTTCAGCGCACGCACGTCCGATGCCCCTAGAGCCGCCGGTGATGAGCGCAACCTTGCCCCTGAGATGTAGATCCATTGCCGTGGGTCCCTTGTTACTCCAGTTCCACTTGCAGGACTTCGAGGATCCGGCAGACCATGCCGTAATAGCCTATGGTCGTCGTCAGTTCCACAACCCCCTCTTCCGTTAAGATTGCCCGGACAGCGGCAAAGGTCTCGTCCTGTACCCGAATATTTTTGGTTTCTTCATCGGTGTATTTAAGGATGGCCTTTTCTCTCTCGTCAAATTCCGGAGAATCCTCCCAGTGCATCAGGGCATCGATCTGCGTCTGCCGCACACCGACGCGCAGGGCAATGGGGACATGCTGGGTCCACTCATAAATCGCCTGGTTTATTTGGCCAACCCGCAGGATGGCGAGCTCGCGAAGATGAGGAGGAACGACCCCCTTCAAGAGAATTGCATTGCCGAGTCCCAGAAAGCGATAACCGACCTGGGGAGAGTGGGCCATGACCTTAAAGAGATTCAGAACGGGGCGACCACTCTCCTTCACCTTCTGGAACCTCTCCTGGAATTCAGGGCATACCTCATCCTTATCCAACAGCCTTACCCGTGCCATCCTTCTCCTTCCATTGTCATCTTTGGACACTGGTGGTTACATAACGAGACTTCTCTTCCCGGAGGCTGAGCGATTTCCTTTCTTCCTCAGCAGTAGAAATGGAGGGGACCATACCTTGACCTCAGCCGACCTTTGCGCACTGGCCGCCATCGACAGGCAGGACCACGCCGGTTATGAACTTGGCCTCATCCGAGGCTAGGAAAAGCGCCGCATAGGCCGTGTCCCAGCCCGTCCCCATTCCCCCTTTCAGGGGGACCATGCTGTTCCGCGCTTCGATCAGCTCTTCCTTGCTGATGCCGCGGAATTGGGAGATTCCCTCGATGGCCATGGGCGTATTCATTAAACCGGGCATGATGACGTTGGCTCGAATCCCTTTCTTGGCATACTGCATGGCGATGGAATGGGTCAGGGCATTGACGCCGGCCTTGGAGGTCTTATAGGCAAGCATGGAGACGGCGCAGACTGCCGCTGCCGAGGAGATATTTACGATGGAACCGCTCTCCTGTTTCTCCATGTACGGCAGGACGTGCTTGCAGGTCAGAAACATGCTCTTGAGGTTCACGTTAAATATTCGCTCCCACGATTCTTCTTTTAGCTTCACCGGACCGAAGTCCTCCCCGCCGGTCCCAACGTTATTCACCAGAATGTCGATCCGGCCGTAGGTCTTCGCGCACGCCTCGGCCATGCGGCGGCAGTCATCTGCCTTGCTGACATCGGCGGCAAAGGCGAAGGACTCCCCACCTTCCTGCGCGATCATCGTTTTGGTTTCCTTGGCTGAATCGAGACGACGGTCCACGAGCATGACCTTGGCCCCGGCACGGGCAAAAAGGAAGGAGATCGCCCTTCCGTTCCCGATGGTATCGCCCGGGGTCTGACCGGCACCCGTGACAATAGCCACCTTGCCTTGCAGACGCTTATCCATTTTTATTGCAACTCGCTTTGAGGTAAAATGAGTATATGAAAATGGCTATAGTGTGTCAACAAAGATTACCGTGAAGTACATTTTATCGCACTGCCCCACGCTCAACATGGAGTCTTACTCTACACTCAACGGTGGCTATTAGCTGATATCGAGGCATTATCCCTGACGCGCGCCGCCATCAAAAAAGAAACGATACGCAACTAGTTGTAATTAAATATATTTTATAGTAGCTCGTCGATTGTGAGATCGCAGACCGTCTATGGACTTTTATGACCATCCATAAATAATCAATAAATTTATAGAAAATTTAAGCAAATTTCTGTTGACACGTGGTGGCAAAGCTGCCTATGATGGCAGCGTTTTGGGATCAAAATCGGCCTAACCACAGGTGAAAAATGCAAATAAGCGAACTTGCCGAGCGCACGGGCGTCCCAAAAGAGACCATTCATTATTACCTCCGCGAAGGGGTGTTGCGGAGACCTCATAAAAAAGGGAAAAACAGGACGGATTATAATGCGAGTTATGTGGAGCAGATCCATATCATAAAAAAACTTCAGGAAAATTACTTCCTGCCTCTCTCCGTCATTAAAAAAATCATCAAGGAACAGAAAAGACAATCCCTCTTCGAAAAATCATCCTTTCAATTGTTGCATGAATACTTCAAGCCCCTTGAGAGGCTCCTTACCAGCGAGATTACTGGCAGTGAGACCTTTGAGGAGTCAACAGGACTCTCAAACAAATGGCTCGCCAAAATGGAGGAATGGAAGGTTATCACGGCTAAAATCAAGAACGGACAGCCGGTTTATTCCCAGGATGATTTCATCATCGGCAAATTGCTCGTGGATATGGACCGCCTCGGCTTTGGTCCCAAGGATGGTTATGATCCCGAAAACATAAAGCGTATTTCCGATTTTATTCGGAACTATGTGCAGACCTCCCAGAAGGACTACTACCAATCCGGCCCGGGACGAGAGCTTTTAAAAAAAGAGATGACTGAAAAAGAAGTCAAAATTATAGAGATGATGAGCCTCTTTTTCTATCATCTGTACCGGAAGCTGGTGCGGGAAGAGTTCGAGTACTTACGCCGTTCTGTGACAGAAGAAGGCGCGCTGAAATGTACTGTTTCCGACCCTGCGCTGTGACTCTTTTTTTGGTTTCCATGTTTGCGTGGGGCAGAGGTGGCAACAAGGACGATATAGATGTACGGGAGATTCCTAGAGAGAGGGGGTGATGATGGCGTTCAGACAGAGGGTCTTGGGTATCTCTTCCGCATTAACCCTAACCGTTGAGAAGCCTACCAGGAGGGAGGTAGAGATGAAGGTGAATAAGAGAGTATTTTTGGCGATTATCGTTTTATGCTGTCTCTTATTATTGGGGCTGCCGCAGGCCAGAGCGGTCAATGCCGCATTCGATGTAAACAAGATGTCGGATATGTCCGACTTCGATCCCAACAACCCCGTAATTCCCACCGGCGATACCATCAAGATCGCCGTGGTGGCCTCATTTTCCGGGCCAGCTGCGGTAGTTGGACAGATATACTGGATCTCTGTCCTGTGGGTGGCCCATGACATCAACAAGCGGGGCGGCATCCTCGTAGACGGCAAGAGGAAGCTCGTCCAGTTGATTAAGGCGGACCACCAGTCCAAGGTCGATGTCTGCAAGAAGGTATGCGAGCGGATGGTCTTGCAGGAGAAAGTCCATGTGCTCTGGGGTACCGACGGAAGCCATTTGATGAAGGTCATCAACCAGGTGGCCAATAAATATAAGGTCATTGCCTTATGTGCCGCCTCACTCTCCGATGATCTCTATGATGCCCAGAACTTTTCTCGTTATTCCTTCATGACGTCGTTTTCGACCGAGCAGATAGGCCGTGCCTTTGCCTATTATTACGGCCAGATACGCAAGAAGGAGAAAAAGTTCTACATCCTCTGCCAGGATTACCTCTTTGGCCACCAGATGGCTGAGGGGTTCAAGAAGGGACTGCAGGAATATTATCCTGAGGCCAAGATCGTAGGAGAGGATTACCATCGGCTCTTTTTAACCGACTTTGCCCCCTACCTGACGAAGATCAAGGCCTCTGGCGCCGAGGTCATCTATACCGGCGACTGGATCCCAGATGCGGCCAACCTGCTCAAGCAGGCGAGGCAGATGGGCATTAAGCTTCCCTTTGCCAATACCTTTATGGATGAACCCAATTTTCTCCACGCGGTGGGGGTTAAGGGGACAAACGGGCTCGTCCATGTGAGTCAGTATGGCGTCGAGGGAGGGGCATTCAAGACACCCGAACAGATCAAGTACTATAGGGCGTGGAATGACCTGTGGAAAGCCGGAAAATGGGCGGCGCCTTACAACTCCAGGCTGTACGAGCATGGTACGGGAAACATCGGCTCATACCGCGCGCAGACCTACTGGCTCCTGAGCGTCATCGAGAGGGCCGGCAGTACAAAAGCCAAAAAGATCATCAAGGTCTTTGAGGGGGATACCTATCAATTCCCCAACTTAAAAATATGGGAGATGAGGGCGTGCGACCACAAGGCGATTCAGGATATCCATATTGAACTCTATGTGCCGCCGGCGGAACAGAGGCAGTCCTTTAACATCCCCCCCTATTACTGGTTCCAGGGGTGTTCCGTGACAGGACCATCGTTCAAGATACCCAAGGAGAAAGTCCTGCCCAAGGCGGATCCGAAGCTGTGTAAGTAGAGAGGGTCATAGTCCGTTGCCATGTGCGATTGGATAAAGGCAATGGACAGAATCTAAAATCCCCCTCATGGTTCACCTTCGTTGTGCAGCGGAGGCGAGCCATGAGGGGTGATGAAATCGGAGAGTGCCTCAAGGAAATGAAGCGTGGCGGTTTGGAGCGCATGAAGGGTGCGCCAGGTCGCGCTTGAGGCACTCTCGTGATAGGAGGGCAAGCAGATGGATTCAACGACGGCGATGTATGTTTCTCAGGGCATACATGGGCTCGCTTATGGGATGGTGCTCTTTCTGGTGGCATCCGGGCTCACGCTGATCTTCGGCATGATGGGGATTCTGAACGTCGCCCATACCGCCTTCTTTATGCTGGCGGCCTATTTTTGTTACCAGGTTGTGGCCTGGACAGGCAATTTCTGGCTGGGGTTGTTCCTGGCGCCGATTGCTACGGCAGTTGTCGGGGTTCTGGTGGAACGGTTTCTCTTGAGAAAAATCCACGCCTTGGGACTTCTTTTTGAATTGACCCTGACCATAGGGGTCATGTTCGTCATCATGGAGGGTGTCAAGGTCTTTTGGGGAACCGAGAATCTTCCGCTGCCCGTTCCCCCGCTGCTCGAAGGTCTCGCAAATATCGGGGGGATGGAGTACCCCATCTATCGGCTTTTCATCATCGGCCTGTCTCTCGTGGTCTTAGGTTTTCTGTCCTTTATCCTTTATAAGACCCGCATGGGCATGGTGGTGCGCGCGGCGGTTTCCGATGCGGACATGGTCAATGCACTGGGGATCAATGTCCCCCATCTCTTCATGTTTGTCTTTGGGATCGGTACCTGGATGGCCGGGCTGGCCGGGGTGGCTATCGCCCCCATATTGACGGTGTTTCCTGGGCTGGCCGACCAGATGGGGATGGATGCATTTATCGTCGTGATTGTGGGGGGGTTCGGGAGCCTGGGAGGGGCCCTCATGGTCGCCCTTATATCCGGGTTTCTCTCTTCTTACGGCGTTCAGTTCGTATCCCAGCTTGCACCGGTCTTGATGTTCATCTTCATGGCCGTTGTCCTTGCCATTAAACCCATGGGTCTTTTTGGAGAGAGGGAAGGATGAAGAAGAGAGTCAAAGGGATTGTATGGGGTGTCGTACTCGTCATTCTGGTCTTGTACCCATGGCTTTTCGGCATCTATTTTACTAACGTCCTCGTGACATGCGCCATCTTTGCCCTGTTTGCCGTCAGCTACAACCTGCTGCTGGGCTATACAGGTCTTTTCAGTTTTGGACATGCCATGTTCTTCGGCGCAGGAGGCTATGCCACGGCCCTTGCCCTGACCCATATCGAAGGCTGCCCCCTGCTGGTGGCGCTCCTGTTCGGTTTTTTTGGGGCGGTCGCCCTCGCCCTGCTCCTCTCCCCCATAGTGGCCAGGCTCGCCCATTCCGCCTTTGCCATGTTGCACCTGGCCTTCAGCATGCTCTTGTATACCCTCGCCCTGAAATTGAGGGGGATCACAGGCGGTGAGGACGGGATCGGGGGGTTTCCCATACCGCCCTTTCATATCCCCGGAATCGTTTCCGTTGACATGACCGATCCGTTGCATTTTTATTACTTTGCCATGGCGGTCCTGGGCGGCAGTCTTTGGATTGCGTGGTTTTTGACTAAGACGCCTTTCGGACAAATCATGGTCAGTGTACGGGATAATGCCAAGCGGGTTGATTACCTGGGGTTCAAGGTGCCTCATACCAAGGCGATCATCTATGCACTCTCCTGCGGCTTTGCCGGGATCGCCGGTTCCATCTACGCGATGTTTCAGGACCTCATCTCTGCTTCCGCCCTCGGCATCGCGCAATCCTTTGCACCCATCGTGATGACCATGGTCGGTGGTGTTATCGCTTTTTCCGGCCCTATCTGGGGTGCTGCCATATTCGCGCTGATCGAGGAACTGACCACCCGGTATACGGAGCAGGTGCAGCTGGTGGAGGGATTGGTCCTCATTATCGTAATCCTCTTTTTCCCCGGGGGATTTGTACATTTGTTAGCGGTTGTTAAGGGGAAATGGTTAGAATTTATGAGAGGAAAAGGGTCAGGATTCATCAAGGGGACATGGTTCGGCAAGAAGTGAGGAAAGAAAGCAATGGAGGGAAATTCATGAATATCCTCGAGACAAAGGGACTCTATCACGATTTCAATAGGTTGGAGGTGCTCTTCGATATCAACCTGAAGATAAAGCAGGGGGAGCGGCACGCCATCATCGGACCCAACGGCGCCGGCAAGACGACCCTGTTCAACGTCATCACGGGTACCTACTCGCCGAGCCGGGGGGCAATCTTTTTCAAGGGAGAGGAGGTCACCGGCTGCAAGCCCCACCAGATGGTACGCCGCGGTATGGGGCGTTCCTTTCAGATCACCAGCACCTTTAACCGGCTGACAGCCTTTCAGAATATCCGTATGGGGGTTTTATCCAGCCGAGGCATTCGCTTCAATCTGTTCCGCAAGGTAGACAAGATGCACGATGTTACCAGAGAAACGGACGAGTTCCTCAAGCGGGTCAACCTCCATGATGAGCGGCACCTGCCTGCAAGTGCTTTATCCTACGGGAAACATCGTTGTCTGGAGATCAGCATGGCCTTGGCCACGGATCCGGATGTGGTCATGCTTGACGAGCCCACGGCGGGTATGTCCAAGGATGAAACCCGTTATGCCATTGAGCTGATCAGACAGCTCACCGAGCGCAAGACCGCGGTTATCATCGAGCATGACATGGATGTGGTCTTCTCCTTGGCGGATCGTATCACCGTTCTCCACCTCGGATCAATCCTGGCGAGCGGTCCGCCGGATGAGATCAGGAAGAACAAGGCGGTCAAAGATGCCTACTTAGGGGAGATGGAGGGATAGAAGATGCTCCTTGAGGTCAAGGATCTGCATACCTACTACGGTTACAGCCATGTATTGCAGGGTATGTCCCTGGCAGTCGAGCAGGGGGAGTGCGTGGCGCTGCTGGGTCGAAACGGCATGGGAAAGAGCACGACGCTCAAGAGCATCATGGGCCTGGTCAAACCGAGATCGGGAGCGGTGCTCTACAAAGGCGAGGATGTTGCGGGACATCCCCCCTACAAGGTAGCCAAGGCCGGTATCGGTTACGTGCCGGAGGAGCGGCGAATCTTTCCCACGTTGACGGTGCTGGAGAACCTGGCCATGGGTATTAAGAGAGGGAAGATAGATAAAGGGAATCCGCATGTCTGGACGGTGGAGCGGGTTTTTGAACAGTTCCCGGCCTTGAAAGAGCGGCAGGGAAGCAAAGGTGCTCTTCTCTCGGGCGGCGAACAGCAGATGTTGGCCATCGGCCGATCTCTGATGGGTAATCCCGAGCTCCTCTTGGTGGATGAACCGACAGAAGGCCTGGCCCCTTTGCTCGTCATGGAGGTCCGGGACATGCTTGAGAATATCAAAAAGACCGGCGTCGCCATTCTCCTCGTCGAGCATAATCTCAAGGTGGCCATGTCTCTGGCTCAGCGCCTCTATATCATGAAAAAAGCAGAGGTGGCCTTTGCGGGGACTGTTCAAGAGCTCGATGCCCGTCCTGACATCAGGGAAAAGTATCTTGAGGTATCATAGGTGTCCCCAGGGGACCAACGGCCCCACGGGAACGAAGTGCCCCAAGGGGACCAACGGCCCCAAGGGGACGAAGTGGCATGATTGCCGCGACACCATATGGGGAAGTCCTGCAAATCAGGATGTGCCGCTATCCCGATTTCCCCACGGGAACCTGGGTCTGCGCCTATCTTGTCGACGGCCTGCTGGTTGACACCGGTCCAGCCCATACGGCAGCGGAACTGGTCCATTTCTTAGATGGCAAGGCGGTAAAAGCCGCAGTCAATACGCATTTTCACGAAGACCATATATCTGCCAATAAATTCCTCCAAGATGCGTATGGAATTGATATCTACGCCCACCCGTTGGCTATAGACACGATAAATAAATCCCCCACACTCTATCCTTACCAGGAGGAGGTATGGGGTTTTCCCGTGCCCAGTGTGGTAAAGCCTCTCGGCGATCATATTGATACAGAGCGCCATCGATTTGAAGTGATACCGACCCCGGGGCATGATCGTGACCACATCTGCTTATTCGAGCGAAATAACGGCTGGCTCTTTACGGGCGATCTCTACGTAACGACAAAACCAGTGGTCTGCCGTCCCAATGACGACATGTGGCAGATTATAGCAGACCTCAAAACAATAGAGGCACTGAATGCACGAATCATCTTTCCAGCCCCTACCCATGTGGTGAAGGATCCTGCGCAAAAACTGAGCACGTTGATAACCTACCTCGAAGAAGTGGGTACCAGGGTCGAAGGGCTTTACACCAAGGGCATGGAGATCGAGCACATCAGGCAAGAGGTCTTTGGCGAGGAGGGTCTTATTGCGGAAATGACGCAACAGCAGTTTTCTTCCCTCAACCTCGTAAAATCGTTTCTAAAAAATCGCCGCTAGGTAATTGCGGAAATTTTCACAATTTCCACGGCGCGCCGCGTCATTATTAAGAGGAGAACATCCAAACAGATGTCTGCAGGTACGAAATAAGCTCTTTATCCTTGACATTATCTTAATCTTGTTATAAAGAAGACATTTCGCGCTCGGCTTCAGGCGGGCTACTGAAAAATAAGGAAAGAAGGAACGAAATGGCACGAAAGTTTGCATTTATGATTCATCCCAGGATCATCGACGATTTCGGCCGCCGTGTCGGCAAGGTGCTCAGAATCGGTGAAGAGCTGGGCATGAAGATCACTCCTAAACGACCATCGAATTGGATACTCAAGCATTTGCGAGGAAGAATGGGCTACACGCTCTGCTCCCATTTTGATGTCTTTGGCGGGAAAGCAGAAGGGTATATCGTCGCTGTTCTTTTGACCGGTAGGCAGATGAAAGAGTTGGACCGTCATTTGGTGGAACGGCGCATCATCGACGCTGTCCTGTTTACTCAGGATGCATTAGGCGCAGAACGCATTGGTTTGGGTGTCTATACCGCGCCGATGACCCGGAATGGTCTGGCGGTCGTAAAGCATCCCGGCATTAAGGCCAATATCACGCACGGCGATGCCTTGTCGGCGGCAAGCACCGTTCCCATTGTGAAAGAGTGTGCCCGGCTTAAGGGCATTGACATTGCTCATGCAACCCTTGCGGTGGTCGGGGGCTATGGTATTGTAGGCAGAGCCGCCGCTCTCCTGCTATCTGAGCTTAATCCGCGTGCGATGATCCTTACCGGTCATAACCACAACAAGCTTGCGGCTGTCAGCAAGGAATTGAGTCACTGCTTTCAGGGCGAGATCGTCTGTTCTGCAGAGAATTCCATAATCAGGAAAGCGGACATAGTGATCTTGACAGTTACCTCCGATCGCTACATTGTTGGTCCAACGGACCTTAAGGAAAACGCCGTCGTCGTGGATATGGCCCAGCCCCACAACATGAGCCAGGAGGTCTGCAACCAGAGGCCTGACGTGCTCCGCGTTGATGGGGGCTATATGTCAATAGCCGACATCAATCTCCGGTTCAAGATGGGTCCACCGCGCGGCACCACCTTTGCCTGCCTGACCGAAACCATAATCAGCACCCTTTCCGGCGACCAGGATCACCACGTGGGCCCGGTAGACATGGCATTTGCCCGGAGCATCATGCCTCTTGCGAAAAGCCTCGGATTCGACGTGGCGCCTCTCACCAACTTTTCTCGTTCCATCTATCCCGACTTCCAATTCCAGAAGGCGGCAGATACAGGACCCCTAAAACAAAGGAGGGATGAATCACGTTTTTTAGGTGAGGAGAGGGTGTTGGACTTTGACAATTGACATACTGAGCCTCAGACAAAATGCACACGCCTAATTTCTGCAAAGGGTCTTGTTGTTTCTATTCCGAAGACACCATCGTTAATTATTGATACGGCAGACATCAACAGGTAAAGAAGGAATCGAGGGGTAGCCCGCGAGCAGTATTACTGCGACATTCGTGTGCCTTCGAGTCTTATGTCGTCTCGCCTGTTATGCGGCGTCTCTATGCTGCGCGAGAAAACGAACACCGAGGGTCTAACTGCATTCTCCTGCAGGTTCCCTGACAAACTTTACCAAGTCTCGACCTTCGTGAGCTCAAACTCCACATTTCCCACAGAGGGGAGTTTCAGGTGCATGGCGATGGGAAACCTCCTTTCATCATCGGTATACCATATCTTTATGGTCCCCTCCTTATCCCCAAGGCTGCTGAAGGCGACCTTGGATTCTAGTGATGTAGTCTTCACGGTACCGTAGAGCGGGGTTTCTATCTCGCCTTTGGCTACACCAAAGGTTACCTCTTTCAGTTTGATGCCGTCATATATCCGCATCACAATCTTCTG
>Ga0256868_10001008_pt1 | contig 15859 bp, 17 predicted proteins | sample RVTome_13_FD_187341 | JGI IMG/M metagenome (GOLD analysis project Ga0256868, IMG submission 187341) | Soil microbial communities from uranium-contaminated site in the Upper Colorado River Basin, Wyoming, United States - RVT92D227 HiSeq ...
GCCGGCTGGTGATACAGCCGCCTTTCGGCAAGGATGGTCACTTCCTCTTTGTTTCCAAAAGCGGTATTCCCATCTGGACACCGGAATTTGACCGTTTTATAATGGAACTTGGGGTGGGTGTGCCGATAAAAAAATAATCTGGTTTGCTCATTTAGCGCTAAGCATGTCCCCAAGGAGTTTATCGACCATCTCGGTCCAGGATTGGAACCGCTGAAAGCTCTCACCCTTTTTGGCCAACTCCTCGGCCAGCCTTTCTTTGACAAAACGCAGCGACGGATGCACCATCGCCCCGATTAACGTTGGTGTTATGTCGTTATGTAAGCGTCCCAGGAGTAGTCAAGATCCCGATAGAGATGATCTTCATTCATTTCCGTATGAAATGAGGTATATCTTTTAAAATTATCTGATGCTTGATTTCAGGAAGAACTCCTTGTTTTTGTAGGGCATTTTCAGCCCCCTGCCGAATTTAACGCCTTCACCTACTTATCTTCACATGGGCTAAGTGGACTCTACTGAGGATTTACGATTGAAATGATGTATTAATCGGGTAGACAGGTCATCCTTTTGTGGAGGAAGGAGACCCGGAGGAGGTACTGGGCCAGGTTTTCCATGGCCGTCTCCTCTTGCGGAGAGATGCGGTTGCCACAGAAGACCTGGAATCCGGAATGACGCCAGTTGGAAAGCATGGCGATCAGGTCTTTTGTAATTCTCCCTCTAGCCAGGAGCATGGAATTACACCCTGGTTTAACGCATTTATTCTCGTTCAAGTTCTCCCACGCCAGGGCGTCGGGTCCCCGGTAGAGAACAACTCCCTCTTTAGCATATCGGCTTAAGACCTGTCGTTGTTCCGACAAAATGGCTGCCCCAGAGATTTTGACCCCCCAGACCGTGCATTCCGCAACAAAGCTGTCCTTAACGAGTCTGACCGCATCAGAGTAACCTGCTTTTTCCAGGGTAAGTCCAGTCATCCCCAAAACAGTTTCGATTGTGCCAATATTTACCGCAGCCATGATCCACCTCCGCTAGGCCTAACGATTAAGATTGATGAGTTTACCTGGCTACGGAGAAGAACAATTTTTTCAAAAATACTCTTTCCTCATGGGTATTCAAGGGGAAAATTGTCTCTGGAAATAGCCTCGGTTTTCAAGTTCAAATTGAAGATTTGCGTTTTTACTCTCGCATGGTTCTCGAAATCCGTCAATCATTGAGTACAGGAAGAAAGTAATGAGTTCCTTTTTCCTTTTCCAGCATAAACCTCCTCCCAAGCAAGGGGATTGGAGAGCTAAAATCATTGGCTTGATAACAAAATGGGGGAGAATGTCAATAGCCTACTCCCTCCACAACCCCCTCTTACTCTCCCTTGCTTTATCGTAAGCCCATAAAAACCAAAACCCCACCTCTCGTTTAAGAAATGGGGTTTCAATATCTCCTTACCATGTCTTCCTCCCAGGCAAGGGAATTGGAGGGCGTATTTCTGTGGGAATGATAACAGAATGGGAAGGAATGTCAAGAGTAAGCAGAATAGCCTCCCAGCATCCCAAATTTGGAAGAAAGTTAGGGGAAGGGGAAATAAAAAGCCCCAGGAATAATCCCAGGGCCTTTGCCTACGCTTCCCGTGGTAGGCTACGGCGGGGAGAAAGGAGGAGAGGGTTGTAATAATTGCAAACCCTAAATAATTTATCGTCAGAAATGTGAAAACCTTGAATTTTTCTGACCCTGCCTTGTTCTTTGACATTTGAACAAGGATTTCCTTTTTGAGGAGTACACCAAATCATCACCGGAATTGATGTTTAAAAATTGAAGATTATGGATTGAAAGTGAGGATAGCGTTGGTCGGGCGCTATTGCCAAAAATATTCTCCAGTAATACGCCCTGTGACCGTGTCGTATTCGAGATTTCTGCATTTTCCTCCGGGATTACCCACAGCCCGTTGCTTGAGCCTAAACGCAGAGATATGCCATAGTGGCAAAATAATAGTCTTGGCCGTTCGGGAAATGTCACTGACGAAGAACTCCGAAGGCTGTTCGCCTTTTCCTTTCAAATAGTTGGCGGCCGCCTCAGCGGCTGCACGGAACGCCGCTGGCAGCGTCCCCAGCTCGGTAAGCTTTGTGGCCTTAACGTCCTTCGGAGTAAATGCGCGCGACGAACAATAAACAGTCAGCGTCGCCAGAAAACCTGCCCATAGTAGATGTCTCATAACCTGTAGCGCTCAACCTTGAAGATCAGCGGCCGGGCCATTCACCTCCAGATGTAAACCAATTGCTATTTGTAAAGGGTCGGTCTGTTGCATCGCATTGTTGGCTGCTCGTCTTCATCTTAATTTCCCTAACGCCCTGAAATGACGCCTGACGTCCGCCAACTCGATCCTTCTTTTTAGCTTCGCGTCCCATTGTCGGTAGCTCTCGTCGAACATCCAGTGTATTGGCCGAAGTTGAAAGACAATCTGAGACTGGCTCTTATCGATATAGATGACTGGATAATTGATTGCCCGAGCAGAGCCCTGTTCAATAAACGACCCGCCAAATAACGGCCTTTTCCCAAGATAAGTGACGAACGATTTCTCGATTAACTTTAGTCGGCTTAAACGCTCTGAGGCCGAAGAGCTTAAAATAATTTCCTGATCCTCCCAGTTGTAGGTCTCTATATCCTTATCAGCCAAAATTACCGTCCCGCATGGGGGAGTCTCTAATAATTTTCTCCACGCTGGATCCTCATAACTATATGGCAAAACGTCTATAAGGCGATCAGCGATCACGTATATCTCAAATTGACCATTCGTCTGAGGCTCGGCCATAGAATTTCTCCCTTGCTCCACAATACACAAAAAGGTTACAAAGCAGATAATGATGACACCAGCTCTCACATGGTATGGATCATTCTGGCGGCCCAGCCCTCGGCTCAGGCGTGGCGGCTTGCCTCCCGTCGACTGGGGCCTATTGTTCGGCATATCTCTATTCCCCCATTGAATTTGAGGTCCCTGCACCGTGCGAGGTCTTCTGTGGAGTAAGGCTTCATCCTTATAAAAGGTATTTTCGGGCCTTAAATCCTCTTTTTCATGCCCCCAATCAACTCCATTAAACGTTCCTTGGCACATCTGGAAAAATTGCACTGTTTCGCTCTTGCATTTCTATCATCTTAGAAGGAGGATTTGGGCTTCAAAAATGCCGTTCTAAGGTCAAAAAATAACCCTTTTCCCTGATGTTCTTGTGCAATGTTCAATATTTGGCCAGGTCCAATCCGATTGTAAGATGTAATGGCGCCCAGGTCCGACCCGGATGTAATGGCGGCGGTCGGCTGAACCGCCTGGTTAGCTGCGCCCACCCTCAATCTTGGCCAGGGCCTCGCGGGTCAGTCTTACCAGTTCGTGCCTGGTGCGACCGAACGGGCCGGACTCGGGCGCAGTCGATTCGAAAGACGCGATGCGCCGCAGCCCTTCTACGGCTCGGGGCTCCCGTAACTCGCCCAACTGCCAGACAACCACTTCGTCGGTGTAGATCCCGATGGGGTACTCAGAGCCAGGCTGCTGTTCTATCCCGACGAGCAAGCTGAGCAAGTGCTGGCGAACCTCCACCGTGTCGGGCGAAGGCTGCCAAAACTCCCGCATCCCCGACGAGTCCCCGGTGAAAACCGGGCCGATCGGGATAGGATCACGTTGCGGTCGGCGGTGCGGGTGGTTGCCGCAGTAAGTGTAGAAGGGGTTCTCGATCGGCAGGTCGCGGATGGTGCAGAACGCAAGTTCGGGCTCGCTGGCGTGAGAATAGCCTGCCTCGCCCTTGTTCTTGGCGTTGAACCAGCAAGTGCCACAACAATCAGATCCGCCATTCGGCATAAGAGCCCCTCCGAGGCCAAACACTCATTATGGAGTATATTTAAAACTCGATTGCCAATTGAAATCTACACCTTCTGACAAAATCTTTCAACCGATGATTTCAGGAAGAAGTCATTAAAAAAACCCCACCTCTCTTTCAAGAAATGGGGTTCAAAATCTCTAAAACATACCTTCCCTCTGAGCAGGGGGATTGGAGAGCTTATTTCTGAGGGGATGATAACAGAATGGGAGAGAATGTCAATGCAAAAAGCCTTTAGATAGCAGTTGGGCGATGCCAGCAGACCTACCAAAAATATTTAAACTGCCCTCATTTTTCTCTTGACAAATTTATACATTATGATACAATTTATAACAAGGGGGTATAAATGGAAAAGAAATTTTTATCAATGGCGGAGGTGACGGAATTCCTGGGGATTAGCCGTCAATCAATTTATCGTCTTTTGTCTCAGGGGATGCCCTGCTATAAATTGGGCGGCCGCCGGATCTTCGACCGAGAGGAGTTGATTGATTGGGTTAAGGGCCATCGGAACAACAAGCCGAAAAAACCCGCTAAGAGGAAATCTAAAAAGAAAGGAGGGAAATGAATGTTGAAAACCGAAAAGGAAGAGCCCAGGCCGTCCACTGGGGAAGTGTTGGCCGGGGCTCATTGTCGCGGACCAGGAAGATGGGTCGTAAGCCCGAGGTCCGCCGGTATTTTTTTATATCATGGCGAGGCCTCCCAGGGCAAGAGGGATTTCGGTTAGGCTTTCAGGGCAGCGCCATCGCGAGGCGTCGGGCCAGTTCTCCTCTGGCTGGCCCATTGCCCGGATCCTCCTCTCCCCTTACGGGCCATTATCACCGCGGCCCTGACAACCGGGATGAGGAAGAGCGAAATCCTTGGCCTCAAATGGGACTACATCAAGCCGGATAACCGCTTTATCATTCTTCCCATTACCAAAAATAACACCGTCAGAGTCGTTCCGATGAATGACACCTTACTAAAGGCCCTACAAGAACTCCCGATAGAATCAGACTTTGTTTTCTGGAATGCCCGAGGTAAGCACCTGGGGGACGTGAAAAGAAGCTTTGCAACGGCCTGTGTAGAAGGGCAGGGATAGAGAATTTCAGGTTCCATGACCTACGGCGTACCTACGCAAGCCATTTGGCCATGAGGGGAGTGCACATGAGAGCCCTACAGGAACTCCTGGGCCACAAAGATATCAAAATGACTCAGCGCTATTCCCACCTATCGCCTGATCAACTTCAAGGAGCGGTAAAGCTTCTTGATGATATCATTCCTCCCGCCGCAAGGTTACTCAAAGAAAGAAAACCAAAAGAGTTTGACACCATTCTGACACCAAAAACCCAAAATGAAAAAGGGGTCATTGCTACCCCCTTGAAATCTTTGGTAGGCGATGCGGGGTTCGAACCCACGGCCTTTGGTTCCGGAGACCAACGCTCTATCCATCTGAGCTAATCGCCCATTTCTTGAATTTATTTTTAGCATCTTCAGAGGGGTTTGTCAACGTTTGGTTTGTTGAGTTTATTGCGCTCATTGGGTTTATTGGGTTCGTTGGGTTAGAGCTGCAGAAAAAGAAGTTGTTGGTTGACCGGACTGGAATTTTGTGGTAAGCAAAATCCGGCGTAAACTTGCACAGCCGAATGAATCGATCAGGAGGAAATTATGCCCCAACGCATCATTCAAAATCTGGAAGAATTGAAGAAGATGGTCGGACAGGAAATGGGAGTGAGCGACTGGCATCCGGTGACGCAGGAGGCCGTCAATATGTTTGCCGATGCCACCCTCGATCATCAGTGGATTCACGTGGATCCGGAAAGGGCAAGGCGGGAATCACCTTTCGGCGGGCCGATCGCCCATGGATATTACACCCTGAGCTTAGCGCCCTACCTGCTGGCGAATATTATGGACATCGAGGAGAAGAAGATGGGGGTAAACTACGGCTTGAACAAACTACGATTTACGGCCCCGGTCCCCATCCCTTCCAACGTGAGAGTGCGAGCCACTCTGGCAGCAATCGAAGAGATTAAAGGAGGCGTACAGGCGATTTTTAATTTAAATTTCGAAGTGGAAGGCAAAGAGAAGCCGGCTTGCGTGGCTGAGGCGATTTACCGTTACTACGCCTAAAAAACCGCTTAGCGCAGAGCGCTTAGCGTAATCGCATTAAAGTTTTTTGGTTTTTTTTCGCTATGCGCTATGCTCTTTGCGCTTTGCGGTTTTACAAGGGGATGGAACCGTGCTTTTTCTTGGGCCTTTCTTCCTGCTTCTTCCAAAGCATCTCGAAAGCCCGGGAGATCATGGCCCGGGTCTCTACCGGACTGATGATATAATCCACATACCCCCGCTGCCCAGAAACGTAGGGGTTAGAAAACTGTTGGCGGTATTCCCGGATCTTTTCCTCTCGTTTTTTTTCTGAATCGGGAGCTTTTTCAATTTCTCTGCGGAAAATAATACTGGCCGCACCTTCTGCGCCCATCATGGCGATTTCGGCCGTTGGCCAAGCGAAAACGGCGTCTGCTCCCAATTCGCGGTGGCACATAGCCACATAACCGCCGCCGTACCCTTTGCGTAATATCACCGTGACCTTGGGAACCGTAGCTTCACTATAAGCGAAGAGGATTTTTGCCCCGTGCCGGATGATACCGCCAAACTCCTGGGTTTTGCCGGGTAGAAAAGCAGGTGTATCTACAAGAGTGAGGAGGGGAATGCCGAAACAGTCACAGAAACGAATAAACCGAGCAGCCTTATCCGAAGCGTTGATGTCCAGCGTCCCCGCTAGAAAGAAGGGCTGATTGGCGATCACTCCGATGGGATGGCCGTGAATGCGAGCGAACCCGACGACGATATTTTTCGCCCAGTGCTGATGCACTTCGAAGAAATTATGGTCATCGACGATCTCCTCGATGACCTTGATCACGTTGTAAGGCCGTTTTGTTTCCACCGGTACGATCTCCAGGAGTTTGTCGTTCGGGCGATCCAATGGATCCCCAGAATAACGGACAGGGGGGGCTTCCCGGTTACTGCTCGGCAAAAAGGTCAGAAGCCTGCGGATCTGCTGTAAACATTCTTCTTCCCCACGGGAAAAGAAATGGGCCACCCCGCTGATAAAATTATGGACTCGGGCACCTCCTAACTCCTCGTCGCTGATCACCTCACCGGTCGTTTCTTTGATGACGTTCGGGCCCGTAATGTACATACGGCTGATGCCTTCGGTCATGAAAATAAAATCGGTAATTGCCGGAGAATAAACGGCTCCCCCGGCACAAGGACCCAAAATGGCAGAGAGTTGGGGGATGACTCCGGAGTAAATGGAGTTGCGGTAAAAGATGCGGCCATAACCATATTGAGCGTCAATGCCTTCTTGAATGCGTCCCCCGCCGGAGTCGTTGATCCCGATCAACGGAGCCCCCGCTTTGGCAGCCAGATCCATAATTTTAACGATTTTAGAGGCATGGGCTTCACCCAGGGACCCTCCTAAAACGGTGAAGTCCTGGGAAAAAATAAAAACCTGGCGGCCATCAATGGCCCCGTAACCCGTAACTACCCCATCATCCGGGGCTTCCACCTTATCCATTCCGAAAAACTCACACCGATGGTGGACGAACATGTCGGTTTCTACAAAGCTTTGCGAGTCCAATAAGTTTAGGATTCGTTCTCGGGCGGAGAGTTTTCCTAATTGGTGTTGTTTTTCAATTTTATCGGCCCCGCCGGCGAGTTCGATTTTGGCCTTTCGCTCTTGGAGATCTTTAATTAATTTTTCCATAATGGAGTTGATTGCCATGGAACTTCCTCCCCTTAAAAATAGAGACCAATCATTATCAGGGAAGTCCGATTTTGTCAAGTTTTTGTTGTCACCTTCCGGACCCTGTGTTATAAGAAATCCAGCTGGGAAGTTAAAACTTATTTGGATTTTCGAATCAATTGCAGATGGGGATGGTAGCAACCGGAGGATAAAGAAGGATTGTCCAAAAAGACGGAGAAGAGGGAATAGGGGAAGTCATCACGGAGGGCGGTAAATGGTTCGCTTGGGGTGAGATAAATTGGACTATTTAGCAAAGTCGATCCATTTTTTGGAATGAACATGAGGGGGCACTATTCTGAAACACTTGGTCAGTATCTAAAAAGGGAACGGGAGTCCCGAAGCGTGTCAATGGAGGAATTATCCAAGGGCACACGAATCAGCCTCCCATTCTTAGAAGCTTTAGAGAAGGATGATTTTCATTTTTTCCCCCAACGGGAATTCATCTCAGGATTTTTAAAAGGATACGCCCGATATTTGGGCTTAAATCCAGAAGAAGTTTTAAGGCGTTATCAAATACAATCCGAGTTGGAAGGCCGCAAAGAAACCTTTCGGCAGTTATCCCTTTTCCCTACGATTCCTTCCGCTGCTGAAGAAATCCAGGAACCAGAGAAAGAACCTCAAAAAATCCCTCTGCCCAAAGTTGAGAAACGTTATCACCGCAGTATTTTTATACAATTAGGCATCGTGCTCATTGCCTTAAGCCTCTCCCTATATATCCATTATCTCCTTAAGGAAATGGAAAGCCGCCCCCCCAGCCTAAAAAACGAGCATATTTTCAACCAGCAGGATGAGGGAAAAAGCTTGGAAACCCCCAAAAAGGTCAAGATCATTGGAAACCGGAAGAGCAAATCCTATTATCTTCCAGGGATGAAAGGTTACGGAGATACGGATCCAAACCAAAGAGTGGAGTTTGACACTGAGCAGGAAGCGATCAAAGCCGGATTTCGCCAAGCTCCGCAGGCAAAATAGAGTGGCCGCCAATAGAGCAAAAAAAGGTTGTTTTTCCTGTCAAAGTTATGTATATTAAATAAATTGCTATTGCGCGCGCTGAATTGAATAGGAATAAGGGATGTTCGGCTCCAGCGTTTGGGGGAAGGGTTTAATTCTTAATTTGGCCCGATCCTTGCGGCCGTGGGAGTCGTTTTTCTGTTTCTACCGGAAATTTTCCGGTTCGGCAAGTTGCCGGGTGATATCGCTTATCGAAGGGGGAATTTTACCCTTTATTTTGCCTGGGTCACCAGCTTGATCATCAGCATCTTCCTTACCCTATTGTTCGGCCTTTTTAAAAAATAAAAGGTTGCAAAAAAACAATAGATTAGAAAAGGATTGTGTCAGGTTTGCCACAATTTTATGTGGTATAGGATTTTAAAAACCCCCACTTCCAAGGTGTTAAAAATTTATAGGGTTTAAAAACTTCTACTATCGGAATGTTTTGGACACATAAACGATTTATTTTAAAAAACAAGGTTTTTTTATTTTATGGCATTAAAATTGCTAAAATTCTTATTTAAAATATGAAAGCCCGATAAGGAGCTGAAATAATGCTATCTCAGACCACGGTTTTAAATACGGTAGATTGTTCTGGAATTGGCTTGCATACGGGAATCCCTTGTAATTTAACTATCCAACCCGGTCCCCCTGATAGCGGCATTGTTTTTATCCGCAAAGATTTACCTCAAAACGTTAGGATAAAAGCCCACATTGAAAATGTGGTAGATGCCACTCTGGCAACAACCTTGGGAATCGATGGAGTCAAAGTTTCAACGGTTGAGCACCTTATGGCCGCTTTTGCGGGACTGGGAATCGATAACGCCGAAGTAGAAATGAATGCCGCCGAAGTCCCCATCATGGATGGAAGCGCTGAACCTTTTAACGCTCTATTAAAAAAGGCTGGCATCCAACTTCAAGATAAGGTTAAGAAATTCGTAATTATCAAGCGACCGGTGACTGTAACCGAAGAAGATCGTCAGGCAACTCTCTTACCCAGCAATGACTTTAAAATTTCATACACCATTGATTTTAAACACCCTCTTATTTCCAATCAGTATTATCTCATTCAAATCTCCAATGGAAATTTTGAACGGGAAATTTGCCGTGCTCGGACATTTGGCTTTCTAAGAGACTATGAAATGTTGAAAACAAGAGGTTTTGCCCGCGGAGGTTCTTTGGAAAATGCCGTGGTCATCGATGAGAATAAAGTGATCAATGAAGGAGGACTGCGCTTCACCGATGAATTTGTCCGGCATAAAATATTGGATTCAATCGGGGATCTTTGGTTACTGGGAGCCCAAGTGATCGGACATTTCATCGGTTATAAATCCGGGCACACCCTTAACCATAAATTGATCCACAAACTCTTGGCCCATAAAGATTGGTGGGAACTCTTGGAATTTTCAAGTGAGGAAGAACTCCGTAAACTACAGATAATGCCCCCTACTCACGAATTTCTAAGCTGAAACTCGGAAGGATTGCTCTCATACAAGAACCTAACGCGTCTTTATTCGCGTTTCCCCTTTGGAAGGGGATTCCCTTTCATTATCTTCCCAGGTCTAAATCATCGTTGCCTTTTTCAATTTCCTTGGATAATATATCTATAACTTCGGTCAAGGCTTGCCAATAGGGAAATCTGAGGAAAAAGAGCAGGTTGGAGTGAACCTTAAAAATTTGGAGGAACCGGAAAAAAGCAAAGAGCAAAGAAGGCGGCACCGGGAGATTATTATTATCCTTTGTCTCTTGGGCCTGATTGGATTCCTTTTTTTCTTTCAGACCCACCTTTCTACTTGGAAAGTCGAAGCCCCCTTCCCGAATAATATTCTGGTCATATCACTTATTAGTCTGAATATTCTCCTGCTCCTTCTTTTGCTGTTTCTCATCCTGCGCAATGTCGTCAAGCTGATTTTTGAAAGAAAAAAGAAGGTCCTGGGGTCGAAACTCAAGACCAAGTTGGTACTGGCCTTCATCACACTCTCTTTGGTCCCTACCATCCTCCTTTTCTTTACGGCCACGCAGTTTATCACGAGTAGCATCGAAAGCTGGTTTAGCGTCCAGGTGGAAGGGTCACTGCAGGAATCTTTGGTGGTAGCCCAACTTTATTACCAGAACACTTCCAACAACGCCCTTCACTACGCCCGGCAGATCCGGCAGGGTTTGGTGCCGCAGTGGATACTGGATAGGCGGAACCAGGCTCTCCTTTCCGATTTTTTAAAAAACAAACGGGCTGAATACAACCTGGAGGCTGTAGGGGTTCTTTCCAACCAATTGGGGAAGCCTGTCATGGCGTATGGACCCAATATACCGCCGGCAGGTTTCCCTGTCCTGGAAACAAAGATTCTTCAGGAAACTCTTCGCGGCAAAGAAACCACCAAGATCCAGTCGATTGGCCGGGGGGACCTGATTCGGGGGTTGATCCCGATTTTTTCTCCCCAGAACCCCCAAGAAGTAGCCGGGGTGTTAGTCGTTGATTATTTCGTGCCCCAAAGTCTGGTCTCGCGCATTACAGAAATTTCTACCGCCTTTGAAGAATATAAACAACTCAGGATGGTCAAGCATCCCATCCGATCCACTTATTTAGCCACCCTCTCCCTGGTTACCCTGTTGATCATCTTCGCCGCGATCTGGTTCGGGCTTTTCCTGGCCAAAGGAATTACTGATCCAATCGAGAAGCTCGCCGACGGAACCCAGAAGATCATCCAGGGGGATTTGGATTTCCAGATTGGTAAAACTTCCGAGGATGAATTTGGGACTTTGGTGGATTCATTCAACCGCATGACCCAGGACCTTAAGGCCAGCAATAGTCAAATCGAGAAAGCTCATGACGAATTACGCAAGAGCAACATAGAGATAGAACAAAGGCGGCGGTATATGGAGATTGTTCTCCGGGATGTGGGAGCTGGGGTCATTTCCATCGATACCGACGGAAGGATTCGGACAATTAATAGGTCTGCTGAAAAAATCCTGGGAATCCGCGCTGAAAGTGTCCTGGGGGAAAAATATGACGAAATCCTGCAAACCGAACATACCATTTTAGCAAAAGAATTAGTCAAGGCAGTCAACCAGGCGGAGAACCATTCCATCACCCAGCAGATAAAATTGACCTTGCACAACGAAACCCTAACTCTGCTGGTGAAAGTTGCTATTCTACGCGATGAGGAGAACCGTTACTTAGGGATGGTGGTCGTTCTAGATGATTTGACCCAGTTGCAGAAAGCTCAACGGGCAGCGGCCTGGAGAGAAGTTGCGCGGCGAATCGCCCATGAGATCAAAAATCCGCTGACGCCCATCCAGCTTTCCGCCCAGCGGCTGCGCAAGCGGTACTTGAATCAATTTGCCCAGGATGGAGCTATTTTCGATGAGTGCACTAAAATCATCATCACCCAGGTGGAAGAGCTGAAGAACTTGGTCAACGAATTTTCCAGCTTCGCCCGTATGCCGGCGGCCAACCCTGTTCCGAATAATTTGAACGAGATCATTCGGGAAGCGATGGTCCTCTATGAAGAAGGGCATAAACAGGTCCACTTTGATTTCAAGCCTGATGACCAAATTCCGGTCTTCAATCTGGACAAAGAACAGATTAAACGCGTGATGGTCAATTTGCTGGATAATGCCGTGGCTGCTGTGGATGCGGTAAGCCTGCAACAGCGAGACGGGCAAATCATTGTGGAGACCCGCCTTGACCCATTCATGAACCTAGCCCGGGTAGAAGTGGCGGACAATGGATGTGGGGTTTCTCCGGAAGACAAGCCTCTGCTCTTCGAGCCCTATTTCTCCACCAAAGCTTCGGGTACCGGCCTGGGCTTGGCCATCGTAAATACGATTATTTCCGACCATGATGGATATATCCGGGTGAAAGATAACGTTTCCCAGGGAACCCGGTTCATCATCGAATTGCCGATCAAACGTTGAACGAAAAATTATAAAGTCTTACAGAGTCATGGATCTTATGGGTAAACAAATCTTAGTAGTAGATGACGAGGAACGGATACGCCAATCATTAACTGGCGTACTCAAAGACGAAGGGTACGAAGTGCTTGAGGTTAGAGATGGAGTCCAGGCCCTCAAGCAGATCGAGACGGATCCGCCCGATTTGGTCCTTTTAGACATTTGGATGCCCGGAATGGATGGGATAGAAACCCTGGAGCGTATGAAAGCCCAAATTCCCAACCTCCCTATCATCATGATTTCGGGCCATGCCAATATTGAATTAGCCGTAAAAGCCACCAAGCTGGGGGCTTTTGATTTTATCGAAAAACCCCTCTCTTTAGAAAAAGTCCTCCTGACAGTTAACAATGCCTTAGTCGTCTCCAAGTTGGAACAAGAAAACCGGGCTTTGCGGCAAGAAGTTCAGAGAAAATATGAGATCGTCGGGAATTCTTCGGAGATCCAACAATTGAAAGAACAGATCAAGATTGTTGCCCCTACCAACGGGTGGGTATTGATTACCGGAGAAAACGGAACCGGGAAAGAGTTGGTCGCCCGGGGAATCCATCGCTTGAGCTTGCGGGCGGAAAAGTCCTTTGTTGAGGTAAATTGTGCGGCCATCCCCGAGGAGCTGATTGAGAGTGAACTCTTTGGCCACGAGAAGGGTTCGTTCACCGGCGCTCTAACCAAGCGAAGAGGGAAGTTTGATTTAGCCAACGAGGGAACCATCTTCTTAGACGAAATTGCGGATATGAGCCTAAAGACCCAGGCCAAAATTTTGCGCATTCTTCAGGAGCAGAAATTTGAACGGGTGGGGGGAACGGAAATGATCTTCGTGGATGTACGGGTGATTGCTGCCACGAATCGGGATCTGAAGGAAGAGATGCAAAAAGGGCGTTTCCGCGAGGACCTATATTACCGATTGAACGTCATTCCTATAGCCGTACCTCCCCTAAGGGAGCGGAAGTCAGATATATCCACCCTGGTCGAGCATTTCATCTTCGAATTTTGTTTGGAGAACCACAAAGAAATGAAAAAAATATTACCGGCGGCCATGGACTTGCTTGATTCCTACTCCTGGCCGGGCAACGTGCGGGAACTGAAGAATGTTGTTGAGCGCATGGTAATCATGACCCGAGGTGCTGTGATCGAAGCCAAAGACGTGCCCGACCCAGTCCGGGAGCAGCGCAAGGCCCAGCCGGAGTTTTCTTTCTTAGAGTATCCTTTGCTGAAAGATGCCCGGAGGGAGTTTGAAAAAAAATTCATTGTGAAAAAACTTATGGAGAACGAAGAAAATATTTCCAAAACGGCGGAAGTCATCGGGATTGAACGGAGCAACCTACATAGAAAGATCAAAAGTTATGGGATTGAATTGAAGAAAGAATCTTGAAAAAAGCACCAAGATCGTTGTCGAATGGAGACTCGGCAATAGGGAAAGGGAGATAAGGGGAAAAGATGAGACCGAAAGTGCTAGTGACCCGGAAGATTTATGAGCGACCTTTGCAGTTTCTTAGGGAAAAGGCCGAAGTGACCATCAACCTGGAGGACCGGGCGATGACCCCGGAAGAGATTATCGCCGCCCTTCCCGGGAAAATGGGTATGCTGGCCATGGGGAGCGACCGGGTTTCATCCAAAGTTTTGGAGGCGGGGAAAGACCTGAAGGTCGTAGCCAATAATGCCGTGGGGTTCAACAATGTCGATGTAGACGCGGCCATCCGGCTTAAAATTGCGGCGACGAATACGCCGGATGTCCTAACCGATACCACCGCCGATCTTAGCTTCGCTTTAATCCTGGGGGTGGCCCGGCGGATCGTTGAGGCTGACCGCTTCGTTCGGGCCGGAAAGTGGGTAGGGTGGAAGCCGAACTTGATGATCGGCAGTGATGTCCACGGAAAAACCCTGGGGGTCATTGGTTTGGGAAGAATCGGATCTGCGGTGGCCAAACGGGGTCAGGGGTTCAATATGCGAGTCGTTTATGCAGATATCCGCCGCCTGCACCCCGCCATAGAACAGCAGCATCAACTGCAATTCATGCCCTTGAGGGATCTTCTTCAGACCTCAGATTTTGTAACCCTCCATGTTCCCCTGACGCCGGAAACGACTCATCTCATCGGCGCCGAGCAATTGGGCCTGATGAAAAAGAACGCATTCTTGATCAATGCCTCTCGGGGGCCCGTGGTGGATGAAAAGGGCCTCGTGGAGGCGCTACGGGCGGGTACGATTGCCGGGGCCGGACTCGACGTATTCGAAGCTGAACCACAGGTTTCCCCGGAACTTCTGGCCATGGATAATGTTCTTCTCCTCCCTCACGTCGGCAGCGCCACCGATGAAACCCGGGAAAAGATGGTCCAAACGGCCGTGAACAATATTTTGGCGGTCATCCGCGGGGAGATTCCTCCCAACATCCTCAATCCCGAAATTTACCGCTCATGACAACCTGAACGGCCAAGGAAAATGCTTTCCCCGCCCCAAACTGCTGCGGAAGTGAATTGTCCTGGGTTTGGCGAATTGCAAAATCAGAGAAATCCGCAAGCGTTAAAAACTGACCGTGGAACACTCTCCATCTCTCCCTCACACCTGAGCCACAAAAAAGGTGGGGGAATAAAAATGATCGACGGTCAGTGTTAAAAAGCCTTGAATAAGAATTTTTAATTTGTTAGGATGAGCACAAATTTTCGGCGGGAGACAGGAAGAAAAATATGGAGGTTTACCCTTTCCACCACCAAAATCTGTTTCTTAGCATCATTACCGACTATGACCTTACTTTTAAAGAAATCCGGAACATTTTGGACTATCTTCTGGCAAACGAAGCCTTTAAAGAAGGAGAAAATTGGGGCCATGGGAAACTTTTTACTTTTCAACTGGATAATGTTGAATATGAAGTAGATGTCAATTGTTACGAGGTGGTTATTTATCGGAGAACCGAACTCGCACCGTGACCAGAAAAATTTTTGAACCGAGGGCACAAGGACCTGTTCGCCCATGGGGCCAATAGGAAACAGAAAAAATTTTCGAATCCATCAATTAATCCGTATGTTAGGCTATAGCCACAGAAAAATCTGAAAAGTTTTTTAAGATTTTTTCGCCACAGAGGACTCAGAGGTCACAGAGAATCATTAGGCCAAAGCAACTTTATGACGGAAGACAAGTAACTTTTTTATAACTCTGTACTCTCTGTGAGCTCTGTGGCAAATAATTATTGGAATAAAGTTCGTTATGGGTAAATACATCCATCCGGAATTAAATAAAAAAGTAGAATTTTTTGGGGGGAGTTATCTTTTCGTGGAAGAAGGAAGGTTGAACTACCAGGGAA
>Ga0256868_10001009_pt1 | contig 15848 bp, 14 predicted proteins | sample RVTome_13_FD_187341 | JGI IMG/M metagenome (GOLD analysis project Ga0256868, IMG submission 187341) | Soil microbial communities from uranium-contaminated site in the Upper Colorado River Basin, Wyoming, United States - RVT92D227 HiSeq ...
GACTCGCCTTTTTTGTTCGAACCCTCCTTTTATAATGGAGGGAACCTGTGAAGTACCCCTGACAAAGGGGAAACAGAGGATTATCGGTTTCAAGTCGACGTCACAACCGAGTGAAAACAACTTCGCACCAGCCCCGCGAAGCGGGATTTCCGCTTTGCTTCAACAAGCTGGTGCACTCCGAGAGAAAAAGCTGATATTGACAAAGCAGCTCGTGATATTTATTTTATCTTTAGCTAGTTTGAGGTTAACGGGCGGGCAAGGGTGCCCGCCCTACGATACGATCTGTTTTGCAGGGAGCAATGGAGTAAGGAAACCAGATGGCACAGAAAGATTATTACGAGATCTTAGGCGTTTCGGAAAAAGTCACCGATGGAGAGCTGAAAAAAGCTTACCGGCGGTTGGCTAAAAAGTATCATCCTGACGCTAATCCCAACAATAAGATGGCTGAGGAGAAGTTCAAGGAAATTTCCTCTGCTTATGATGTATTAAGCGATCCGGAGAAAAGAAAGCAATACGACCAATTGCGGCAGATGGGACAGAGGGGATTTGCAGGCGGTGGGTATGAGGGTTACGAAGACCTATTTACCCGGCGAGGGGGAAAAGGACAAACTTTCTCCTTCGAAGACTTGGGAGGATTTGGCGACTTGGGCGATATCTTCAGCTCGTTTTTCGATCTGGGTGAAACTACCCGCAAGCAAAGATGGGGGGCGCAGAAGGGTGGTGATATGTATGCCGAGGTGGAAATACCGTTCGATCTGGCCATATCCGGAGGCAATACCACGCTTGAATTCAGGAAAGAGGAGACTTGTCCGATCTGCGGAGGAACGGGCGGTAAGCCCGGCAGTAAGCTGTCGACCTGCCCGGAATGTGGTGGAACCGGCATGATCTCATTCTCCCAGGGCGGCTTTGCGGTAAACCGTCCCTGCCCCAGATGTATGGGTCGGGGAAAGATCATAACCACCCCCTGCCCTCAATGCGGAGGACGGGGACAAATCCTAGCCGGGAAAAAACTGCAGATAAAGATCTCACCGGGGATAAGCGATGGAACCCAGCTGCGACTGCGGAGACAGGGACAGCCCGGCACCGGAGGAGGTCCTGCGGGTGATCTAATCGTGAAAGTAAACGTAGGAGAGCACCGGTTTTTTGAACGAAAAGGAAAGGATATTTACTGCAAGGTCCCGATAAACGTCGCGCAAGCCATACTGGGGAGCAAAATCAGGGTGAAAACCATAAACGGAAAGGTGGATTTGAAAATACCACCCGGGACACAGAGCGGAACCAGATTCCGCTTGAAGGGAAAAGGAGTGGAGACAGATGGCACCCGGGGGGATCAATACGTAGAGGTGGAGGTGTTGGTTCCCGAGAAAATAAGCGAAAAGCAAAAGAAGCTTTTAGAGGAATTTGCCAAGGAAACAGGATTGGAATATTAATCATCAGGTAGCTACCTCATTCATGGTTCGACAAGCTCACCATCCTGAGCTTATTGAAGGATCAGGCATTTTGCTCAATAAATTGGGCAACTACAGAGCGACATGCTTAGTAAATTGAGTAACTACAAAAACTTGTAGTTGCTTGATTTATTGTACTATCAAGCCATATGCCCAAGGAATTTGGCGACAACAAACAAGGAGCAGCAACATGAACGTGATCGAACAAATCAAGGAAAAAGCGAAAGCCAAAAGAAAGAGAGTGGTTCTGCCTGAGGGGACTGAAGAGCGGATGATACAAGCCACTAAAAAGATCCTAGCAGAAGGGATTGCGGAGGTGAGTCTGTTGGGCGATGTGGATCAGATCAAGAAGCTGGCTAAGACCAACGATCTGGATTTAAGTAAGGTGAAAGTAATCGACCCGGTCAAGTCCCCCCGGCTGGATGAGTATGCGAAGGAATATTATGAGCTGCGAAAGCATAAAGGGATGACACCCGATCAAGCCCAAAAGACCGTGACCCATCCGTTGTTCTACGGGGCCATGATGGTGAGAAAAAATGAGGTGGATGGATTCGTAGCCGGTTCGGTCAACACCACCGGCGACGTGATGCGGGCGGGGATTCAGATCATCGGCATGACACCCGGCATCACCTCGGTATCCAGCTCATTCATCATGGTCCTGCCGGAATTCATGGGGGCAAAAGACAAAATATTCATCTTTGCCGACTGTGCGGTGATACCCGATCCCGATCCGCCTCAGCTTGCCTCCATAGCCATAGCCTCAGCCAACACCATGAAAAACCTAGTGGGAGAGGAGCCGAAGGTAGCAATGCTTTCCTTTTCCACCAAGGGGAGCGCGGAACATGAATTGGTGGATAAGGTGAGGGAGGCGACCAGAATTGCCAAAGGGATAAAACCCGATCTCAAAATAGATGGAGAGCTTCAAGCCGATTCCGCCATCATCCCTGCCGTGGCAAAGAAGAAATGTCCCGATAGCCTGCTCCAGGGGGATGCCAACGTTTTGATCTTTCCGGATTTGAACGCGGGGAACATTACCTATAAGCTGGTGCAGCGAATGGCAAAAGCGGAAGCCATAGGCCCGGTGATTCAGGGATTGGCCAAACCGGCCAACGACCTTTCCCGCGGATGTAGCGTGGATGATATCGTCAACGTGGTAGCGATAGCGATGACTTTGACTTAAAGTGTCCGCCGTCCGTTGTCCGCCGACCGCTGCTTTTTTGTGGTGGTCAAAGGATGGTGGGTTAATGATGAGGAAAATTCTGTAGGGGCGATTCATGAATCGCCCTTACCAATACATGACAAAAGCGATGAAACTAATTCGAACATTCTTCTTAGCAGGTATAATTCAGGGGTCAAAACAGGGAAAGGTTCTGTACGATCAGGACTATCGGAAGAGAATAAAAGTGTTTCTTCACAAGCATTTCCCTGAATCCAAAATCATCGATCCTGTAGATACTCATCCTAACTCGGTGGACTACGATCACCAGACCGGTAAGAAGGTTTTCCTGGAGGATATAAAGGATGCTACCCAGTGCGACTGCATGATCGCCTATATACCCGAAGCCTCCATGGGAACCGCCATAGAGATGTGGGAGTGTTACCAAAAAGGAGTCCCTGTCTGGTCCATCACGCCGATGAAAGAGAACTGGGCGGTAAAGTTTCTGTCCAACGAGATATTTGAATCATTGGATGAATTCGAAAAGCATCTTGAAAAATCCTCACTTTGATATGTTGAGAATATATTGTTAGTATCTTATTTGTTCTAACAGATGTTAATTGTTAACAATCTAAACTTCTAATAATTCCATAACCTTTGAGAGGGAGGCACTATGAATGGATTACAGGAAGGCTCTGATCTTGAATCTGCTATACGATTCACAAGGCATAATTTTGATAACTTACAAAGCATGATACGATTAGCAGATGCTAAGGCTGCTGGCATCCTTACAGTTTGGATATTAATTTTGGGGAGCAGCATTCAAATGGGACATCAAATCTTTAACAAATTTATTGTCTGTCAGTGGACAATGTGGAATACAATATTGACCTTAATAATGGTTTTGCTTTTTGTTATGTTAATTGTTTTAGCCATCATTATTTTTTACAAAGTGATTTTTCCCAAAAAAGCAAGTCATTATAAACAATCAAAAACTGATAGAGATTTGATGTATTTCGAGCATATATTAAATCACGAAACTCAAGAAAGCTATCGACAAGCGATTTGGAACATGAATCCATCATTAGAACTTCGTAACCTATGTGATCAAGTCTATGAACTCTCAGATATTGTAAATCAAAAAATGACAGGGCTTCAGTCCTCATGCAAATGGCTGTTATTTTCAGTCATAACTTGGGTCGCACTGGCTGCTTTTTACATTTTTATCTATTAATGAGGAGGAATAAATGGAAAATTTTAATTTGCCTGATTTTCTCTCACAGATGATGAAAAAACAACAAACCGAAGCTGAATTGAGGAGAAAAAGGCTCTTTAAAGCAATGGCTTTAAAGATGCAAAATGCTCCAAGTATCCAGAATTCAAAGAGACGAATAACCTACTGTTTGCGGTTGGCTGGAGAAGGGGAAATTACGAAGGGTAGAGAACTACCTGACCCAGATAATCTTGCTTTAGCGGAAGGACGGCGTCTCGAGGCTGCCATACTGTATAATGATCTTAGAGGATTTTCGCAGTTAGTCGCTACTACGCCTAAGCGAAAAGTTTTGCTTGTATTAGATGCATTCATATAGGAAATGACTCACGCAGCTAAAGAAATGAAGGGTGAAGTTGTCGATTGTGCAGGTGACCGCGTTATGGCAGTTTTTTGGCTACCTTTTGGTAACCGCAGCATCACCCCGATTCATAATGCAATATTATGTGCCTTTTGGATGCAGACAATAGTTAGTCGAGCATTAAATCCTGTTTTGCAGAACTTATCTCTGCCAAGCTTAGGCTGTGGAATTGGTATAGATTATGGAACAGTCGTCGTAGCAAGAGTTGGTATTAGGAATCGTAACAAGATGGTGTTTCTTGGAGATGCAGCAAATTGGGCTGCGATGTTAGAAAGTTATGCCGAGATCGGGCAAACAGTTTTGTCAAATTATGTCTACAAAAATAGGCCACAGTACATGACACCTTCACATAGCTGGATCTTTCACCCTTGGCCAGAACACCAGAATCCTTTGTATTATGCAAGTGGTTGTGTCTTTAGTAATGACTTTCCACCGAAATGAATAATCTGTCATTAATTGCATCAAAGGTCTTCGTTATCTTTCGAATAATGTAACTATCTTGTTTGTTGGTTTATGATTATCAATTCTACCCTGATTTACTGCCTTGTCCCGGAGCTTAAAAGAGCCATTCAAGGGAATAAGATCACAAATATCTTGGTCTCCTCCGATTATAAGGAGCTTCTGTTTGACCTTCGGGGAAAGTATGAGGAAATCACCCTGTTTTTCAGTGCACATCCCATAGATTGCCGGATCGAAATCTGGGGAAAAAGGGAGATGGATCAGTATCAGCAATCTTTCCAGACGACCAATCTGTTTTCGTTTGCTGTAGACGGATATGTTCAAAATATCGAACAGCTGGATTTTGACCGGGTGCTTAAAATCTCCTGCGAAAAAAAGAGTCAATGGGGAGAGGGCGAAAAATTCTATCTGATCTTTGAGCTTACCGGAAGAAACAGCAACGTGATCTTAACCAAAAATGAAATGGTGATAGATTGTCTGAGAAGAATCGACATCACCCAAAACCGGTTCAGACAAATCTCACAGGGAGAAAAATATATCCTCCCCCCTGCTCCGAAAAAGAAAAATCCTTTCTCCATGGGCAAAGATGAGTTTGTCCAGCTCGCCAGAACTCCTCAACCGGTGATCGACTGGTTAAGAGGTCATTTTATTGGAATTGACAAACTTCTGGCTCAAAAGATTGCTATTGATTCCGGGTTTGACCTGGATAAGAAAATTTCTCACCGCGATGAAGATGAAATGGAGCGCCTGTGGAGGACATTTTCACAAATCTTCGAGAAACTGTCAAATCACCGCTTCACCTTTCAGATCATCAATAGCCAAGAGGACAAACCAAAAACTATCGGCTGTATGGATTTCCCCTTTATCCCCCCAGATAAGAAAATCTATTTCACGAACCTGAACTCTGCTATAAAAAGTTTCTTCTCTACCAAGTCGGGAACAGAGGGGACAAATAGGGAGTTGCATAAGTTATCTTCGTTTGTTAATCGAGCTTTGGAAAAATTACACCAAAGAGAAAAGAAAATAGAAGAGGATTTGCGGAAATCCGAGAGAGCTGAAGAATACAAAAGATATGGCGACCTTTTGATGATGAATAAGGAAAGGATCAAAAAGGGTCAGGTGTCTGTCGAGCTGACTGACATATTTGATCCCCAACACCAGATGTTGGAAATCCCTCTGGATTCTAAACTCAATGCTTTAGCCAACGCCCAAGCTTATTTCAAGAAATACAAAAAAGCAAAAGATGCCTTGAGTATAATAAAAAAGCGAAAAGAAGAAACCGAACACCAGATAATTCAACTATCGGAAATCTCCAAACTGCTTGCGAAACCATTTGAGAAGATAAATTTAGAGAAGCAGAAACAAAATCTGATCCGCTTGGGATTTTTACGACCAACCAAACCACTAACTAAAGAGAAAAAGAAAAAGGAATTTTCCCCCCGAAGTTTTTTAACTAAAAGTGGCTGGGATATTTTTGTGGGAAAAAGCGACAGGGAGAATGATTACTTAACATTCAGATTTGCTAATCCCAATGATCTATGGTTCCATGCCCAGGATGTTCCGGGTTCGCACGTGTTGTTAAGAAGAAAGGATAAGAAAACCGAACCTTCCTCATCCGAAATTAGAGAAACTGCACAAGTGGCGGCGTATTTTAGCAAAGCCAGAAAGGAAAAGAAAGTAGCAGTTGTTTATACACAAGCCAAACATATCAGAAAACCCAAGAGGGGAAAACCGGGATTGGCTTTGGTGACAAGAGAAAAAAGTATCGTAGTGGAACCAAAATTGCCTATGGATCAGTTGTAGTGTCAGAGTTGGTCTCCGATGCAAAGCGGCGCAAGGCAAGCCTTCACGGCTTGCTGCTAAGACGCCCTTAGACTCGCTCAGGATGAAATGTAAAGCCTTTAGCTATGTGTTTTGGAATAAAAACATCATACACTAAGCATCGACTTTACTTCAATAGCAACATCTTCTTCGTTTCAATAAAATCACCCGCTTTTAGTTGATAGAAGTATATCCCGCTTGCCATTTCCTCTCTCCAATCCTTTTTCCCGCTCCAAATCACTTTATTTTCTCCCATCTGTTTGAGCTCGTTCCCCCATGGTTTAAACCGTAGAATTTTGACGGAATTTGTATTTTTTTCTTGACAACTGCACAAATGAGCAGTATATTCAACTCGTAGATTATAGTGAACGGATGGGCAGTAAAAAATTTGTAACGGCGATGGAAAGTTAACCCTAAACGGAGGTCTTGATGGTAATGGTTCGGAAAGCTTACCATATTAAAGAGTTGACCAAAAGGCAGAAGGAGGTTTTGGATTTCATCCGGGAGATGGTCGAAATCAGGGGACTGCCTCCCACCATCCGGGAGATCGGCGAAAAGTTCAAGATCACCTCAACCAACGGGGTGAGGGCGATCTTGTCCGCCTTGGGCAAAAAAGGATATATCCGGCGCCAGCCTTTGGTATCGCGGGGGATCGAGCTGGTCAAAAAAGCCACCTTTGATTTCGGCCAAAGGAGGTCTTATGTGGCCGTCCCCCTGGTGGGACGGATCGCCGCCGGACTGCCCACCCTGGCGGTGGAAAACATCGAAGGCTCCATCGCGGTAGACAAGTCTTTTCTTCCGGGCGGCGACGTCTTCTCCTTGAGGGTGGTGGGAGACAGCATGAAGGACTTGGGCATATTCGACGGCGATTACGTGTTGGCCCGGATGCAGTCCACCGCCGAAAAGGGGGACATCGTGGTGGCGGTGATCGGTGAGGAGGCAACGGTGAAGACCTATATACCACAGAAGAACCGGGTGAGGCTGGAGCCGGCTAATCCCGCTTTTCAGCCGATCGTGGTGGATACCAGATTTTCCGACTTCCGCATTGCGGGAAAGGTAATCGGACTTTTGAGACGGATGTAAAGCCGTAGTCGTAGGGACAACTCCTCGCCTTTGGCGGGATGTTCCACATGAGTTGTCCCTACAAATTACTCTCCACCTTCAGTCCATCGATATTCATCGTCTGGTGCATACCACCGTCCGCCGTTTTAGAATTTTTTTGCGACGGACTGAGGTGGGCGGACGTCTTTATCAAGAGGAAGGGTACAGGGTAAGAGGTCATTGCCTATGGATCAGGAGATAAACCAGCCGATCGAAGTGATGGCGGTGTTCGAAAAGGGAAGGATGCTCCCGGTCCGTTTCAGGTGGAACGGAAGGGTGGTAAAGATCGTCCACGTAACCGCCAGGTGGAGAACCAACGAGGGGAGATTCAGGAAAAAACATTATTCCGTGATGAACCAGAACTCCGAGTTTTTTCAGCTCACTTACAAAGAGAGGACCTCGGAATGGTTTCTGAACAAAATCTGGGTGGAGTAAAATCCGGATCATAGGAGTGCCTACCCATGATTACTCCCAAGCCTATAAAACATACCTCCGGTCAGATTATCAAATACTCGGCTTCACCCCAAAGGGAGCCGGTCATCCTGCACGTGGATATGGATGCCTTCTTCGCCTCGGTGGAGCAGAAGGAGCGTCCCTGGCTTGCCGGAAAGCCGGTGATAGTAGGGGGGGATCCGAAAAAAAGATGTGGAGTGGTCAGTGCCGCCTCCTATGCCGCCAGGGAATATGGGATTAAAGCGGGCATGTCGTTGTTTGCCGCCAGAAGATTATGCCCGCATGCGGTCTTCCTCATCGGAATCCACGGGGATAAATACGAATACGTCTCCTCCCGTCTGGTGAAGATATTTCGTCAATTCACCCCCCAGGTGGAGCCATATTCCATAGATGAGGCTTTTCTGGACATAACCGGCTGTGAGAGATTGTTCGGACCACCGGCCGAGCTGGGGAGGAAGCTCAAGGAGAAAATCAAAGAGGAACTGGGGCTCTCCTGTTCGGTCGGCATTGCCCCAAGCAAGCTTCTGGCCAAGCTGGCCTCCTCCTTGAACAAGCCCGACGGCTTGACTGTCATCCCCAAGGATAAGATCAAAGAGACATTGGATCCTCTGGAGGTGAGCGAACTGTGCGGCATCGGGCACAGGACCGCCAAGGTCCTTTCCAATCTCGGCATCCACACTGCCGGAGAGCTCGCCTCCTATCCGGTGGAGGTTCTCAAAGGGAAGTTCGGGATAGTGGGGGAATGGCTTCATTTTATGACCAACGGGATCGACTGCTCGCCGGTGATCTCCTGCTCCATACCGGATAAATCGATAGGACATTCACGCACCCTGCCTGAAGACATCGACGATCCCCGGCAGATCGCCTCCATACTTTTGGGTCTATCCAGCATGGTGGCAAGAAGACTCAGGAAAGGGGAATTCAAGGGGCGCACCGTCACCCTGAGGTTGCGCTACTCCGACTTCTTCAGCCTGACCCGATCGGAAACCATCCCCCGTCCTACCGATTCCGAACATATCATCTTCAAAGTGGCGCTAAAGCTGGCGCTGGGTTTGGTATCGGGAATCAGAAAGGTGAGGCTTCTGGGGGTGAGCGTCTCCCAGCTCAAAAGAGAGGAAGAGTCTCTGCAAACCTCCCTCCTCTTAATTGAGTACCGGGACAAAAGGGAGGAGGTCTATTCAGCGATGGACGAAATCCGGGATAAATTCGGGGAGGAGTCGGTCCGCTGGGGAGGGGCAACTATTTTTGCTTGATTGCGATTTTGTAAGGGCAATTCATGTGGAATATCCCGCCTAAAACGGGGAATTACCCCTACTATAATTCATTAACCGGTTGATCGTCTTTGTGAAAGCAGTATGGCTCCGAAGCCGGTGAAGAGAACCACAAAATAGATCAGCCATTCCAGGTAGGGGATATTCAAAAGAACGGTTAGGATCACCAATCCCAGAAGCATGGACCAGATCAAGGACGGCTCCCCCTCTTTTCCTAAAGCTTTGATTATCCTATCTCCCAGAAATGCCGCCACCGGTATTTTGGCGATGTAAACCAAGATCAAGTAAGCAAACAAAGATATTACCGCCAGGGGTATGCCGATTACCGTAATCAACAGTATTATGATGGCGATGGGTATGCAGACCATGAAGACAAAACCCAATCCCATGCTCTTCAAAAACGATTCACCCACTGCTTTCTTTGCCTGATAGGCATTCTGCTTGCATACTAAGAACAACACGATTCCGGTGATCATCAAAGCTAATAGAAAAAGCATTTCCGTGATTAAGGATTTGGTTGAAAATACATTCTTGGACTCATTTTCCTTTTTCAACTCTTTTTTGGTCCAGACAGTTTCCCCGGAGACTAAAGCTCCCGATTCTATCTTGGCTTGTTTTTCACTTTTGTATTTGAAGTTTCCCAGGATCTGAGCGGTGGGCATTAGGGTGATATTGTCAGCAGTAATCGAAACGTCTTTCGCTACCACACCGGTGATGATCAACGTACCTACTGATCCTTTCAGATCCCCCCCCACCTTGCCGTCCAAAGTCATCTCCCCCCCAAAGGCGGTGACATCCTTGGCGATGGTGGCATCCGATCTGATGTTCAAAGCACTGCAGAAGGCTATGAGATTCTGGTTTAATTGCCCATTTATATTAACGTTCTGGGCAAAGCCCCGCACGCTGCCGTTCACCACCCCCAGAATCTCCAGATTCTGGGCGGCGGAATTCAAGCTTCCGGTAACCAGGCCGTTTTGCACCAGATACCTGGAGGCGGAGATCAAATCCCCCTCTATGGTACCATCCAGTTTGATATTCCCCCCGGCAATTATCAGATCGTCATTGATTATCGAAGTATCGGGAAAGAAAAAGTTGTCTACGGATTTGAATTGAGTGGCGTAGGACGAACTGAAAATCAATAATATTAATGCCGTAACGATGATCCAAACCATGCCACATTTTATCGAACGGGTCATGTAAACCTCCCTCTTTGGATGGACTTTCTATTTTACTCTACGAAATTTATCGCCTATGGTTTCGTATCGATTGAAAGGATTTATGGAAAATATGGATTATGTGAACTCGATATTTGCTCAATATCTATATTCGGATGAAAAATCATTTTTAATATAACAGACCGCAAATTTAAAAGCAATATATTTTGCACCGCTATACCGCAAGATCTCGAGGGTAAGGAAAGCACTGTACCGGAGCATGCGCATTATAATGCATAGAGACAGAAAGATATTATAGCCTGAGGGAAGATTTAGCATCAAAATATAAGTTGACAAGCAGGAGAAAACTCATAAATTTCGCATCGTCTGGGTCAATAATTCAGCATGAGGGAAACGAGATGAAAGTCATAATTCCAGTAGCCGGAATCGGAACCAGGTTAAGACCCCACACCTATACCGTCCCCAAAGTACTATTGCACGTGGCGGGCAAACCGATATTGGGCCACATCCTGGACATAGTAAAAAAACTGAGAATCTCCGAGTTGGTATTGATAACCGGATTTTTGGGCGATCAGATTGTCGACTACGTAAGAAAAAATTATGACTTCAAATGCAAGTTCATCGAACAACGGGAGCTAAAGGGATTGGGATATGCCATCAGCCGGGCTTGCCCGGAGATGAGGGACGACGAACCGGTTTTGATAATCTTGGGGGATACAATCTTTGATGCCGATTTGGTCCCAGTGATTCGCGGGGATTACAACGCTTTGGGGGTGAAGAAAGTTGCCGATCCCCGGCGCTTTGGCATAGTGATGATGAAAGGGAGGTTTGTCCAACGCCTGATTGAAAAGCCGGAGAGACCCACAAGCCACCTGGCGGTAGTGGGAGTCTATTTCATCAAAAACACCCGCCTGCTCAAACAATGCCTGGAACACATAATCAAAAATAAGATAATGACCAAGAATGAATACCAGCTCACCGACGCTCTGCAGCTGATGATTCACCGGAAAACCAACTTCAAAACCTTTAAAATCAAAGAATGGTATGATTGCGGAAAACCGGAGACCTTACTGGAGACCAACCGAAAGCTATTAGTCAAGCTGAATCCCGTTTCGCAGATCAAAAGTGCGCTGATCTTACCCCCGGTGTTCGTTTCCAAATCCGCCCGCGTGGAAAACTGTATTCTGGGTCCGAACGTCTCGGTGGCAGACAAAGCCATTCTAAGGAACTCCATCATCAGAAACTCCATAATCGGCATCCAGGCTTCGGTGGAAAATTCCACCCTGGATTCCTCGCTGGTAGGAAACCGTGCCCAGGTCAAAGGGGTCTTTCGACAGCTCAACGTGGGGGATTCATCCGAAATCAATTTAACTCAACCTCATTTATAGATGAATGAATTCATTATAAAGGAATAAACGGCTTGGAAGTTCGCTTAACGGTATCGAAACTCAAATCGCAAATCGAGCATCGCTTTTCCATCTTTGAAATTCCATAAGAGATATGCCATCGTCATGCACCAGAAGGTGTATTGAGCTGATAAACCATATAACGTTATCTCCAATGGACTCAAATCTCAAAAAATGAATAAAATGAAGGAGTAAAAAATGTCAGCACGAAAGAACTTTTTCACTTCCGAGTCGGTGACCGAGGGGCACCCCGACAAGCTTTGCGATCAGATCTCGGATGCGGTATTGGATGTATTGATAAAAATGGATATACACGCCCGGGTGGCATGCGAAGCCTTTGTAACCGTAGGCCTGGTTATCGTGGGGGGAGAGATCACTACCAAAGGATACGTCGACCTTCCCCGGCTGGTGCGCGGATTGATCAGAGACATTGGTTACATCGATCCGAAATACGGTTTCAGCGCGGATGGCTGCGCCGTATTAAATGCCATCGGCACCCAGTCTCCGGACATCGCCCAGGGAGTGGATGCCGGAGGGGCTGGGGATCAGGGTCTGATGATCGGTTACGCCTGCCGGGAGACTCCCGAGTTCATGCCTCTCCCCATAATGCTGGCACACAAGCTCTGCCGGCGTTTGGCGGAAGTAAGAAAGAAGAAGATACTCCCCTATTTGGGACCAGACGGCAAATCGCAGGTAACGGTGGAATATGAAGACGGATCCCCCAAAAGAGTCGACACGGTGATTATAGCCAGTCAGCATACCGAGGAGATACTGGATGAAAGCGGTAAAATGATCACTAACCAGGCCAGACAAGAGATCATAGAAAACGTGGTGAAACCGGTGGTGGGCGGGCTTCTGGATGATAAGACCAAATATTTCATCAATGCCACCGGCAAATTCGTAATCGGAGGACCGCAGTCAGATACCGGTATGACCGGCAGAAAGATCATCGTCGATACTTACGGGGGGACGGTTCCTCACGGTGGAGGTGCGTTCTCCGGGAAGGATCCGACCAAAGTGGACCGCTCCGCCACCTATGCAGCCAGATACATCGCCAAGAACGTGGTAGCAGCTGGACTGGCGGATAAGCTTTTGATTCAGCTGGCTTACGTCATCGGAGAGCCGAAACCGGTCTCCATAATGCTGAACAGCTTCGGAACCATTAAAATTCCGCACCAGCGGCTGGAGGAGTTGATAAGAAAGCACTTTGAGCTCACCCCGCAGGGAATCATCAAGATGTTGGATCTTAAAAGACCCATTTACCGGGAGACCGCAGCATACGGGCATTTCGGCAGAACCGAACCAACTTTCACCTGGGAGAAAATCGACAAAACGGAAGATCTTAAGAAGGATGTTTAATGGTAAAGGATTCAAGGAGCCGGGGGTTCGAGGGATCGAGTGAAATGCGATAGATTAAAAAGATTGTCAGCTAAATGCTGATTCTCCTGTACTCCATGACCAAAAACAAAATCAATATATAGATGTTCTCCCTTTGGATCTGTTTAGTCTTTAAAATAATCCCTTGAACCCTTGAATTCTCGAACCCTCTCAGTAAATTTCATCAGAAAAGAATCATCTAATAACTTAAAAGGAGACCAAACGTGAAATATGATGTCAAAGATATCAAATTAGCCCCTCAGGGGAGATTGAGGATCGAATGGGCGGAAAGAAACATGCCGGTTTTGAGGTTGATCCGGGAGAGATTCAAACGGGAGAAGCCGCTTAAAGGGGTAAAGATCTCCGCCTGTCTGCACGTCACCACCGAGACCGCCAATCTCATGTCCACCCTGGCAGACGGCGGCGCCCAAGTGACCCTATGTGCATCCAACCCGCTCTCCACCCAGGACGATGTGGCCGCCTTTTTGGTCAAAGATCTGGGAATTCCGGTTTTCTCGGTCAAGGGAGAAAGCAACCGGGTCTATTATCAGCACATACTGAGTGCGCTGGAGATACAGCCCGACATCACCATGGACGACGGGGCGGACCTGGTTTCAACCCTGCACTCCCGGCGTAAGAATCTGCTTAAACGCGTGATCGGCGGAACCGAAGAGACCACCACCGGTGTGGTGCGTTTGAGGAGTATGGAGAAACACGGGGTTTTAAAATACCCGCTGATAGCGGTGAACGATTCCAAAACCAAACATTTCTTTGATAACCGTTACGGCACAGGACAATCGACGGTGGACGGAATCCTGCGCGCCACCAACGTGCTTTTGGCCGGGTCTCGGGTGGTGGCGGCGGGTTACGGCTGGTGCGGACGAGGATTCGCCACCAAAGCCAAAGGCATGGGGGCAGACGTCATCGTCACCGAGGTGGATCCGCTTAAAGCCATAGAAGCGGTCATGGACGGTTTCCGGGTGATGATTATGGCCGAAGCCGCAAAGATCGGGGACGTGTTCTGCACCTTGACCGGCGACATCAATGTCATCCGGAGAGAACATTTCAAAGCCATGAAAGATAACGCGGTGATTTGCAACTCCGGGCATTTCAACGTAGAGATAGACATACCTGCACTGGAGAAGATGGCCAAACGGAAAAGAGAGATCAGAGAATTTGTAACCGAATATACTCTCCCCGGAGGAAAAAGGATTAATCTCTTGGCCGAGGGTCGGCTGGTGAATCTCTCCGCAGCGGAGGGCCACCCGGCCAGCGTGATGGACATGTCTTTTGCCAATCAAGCCCTAGCGGCGGAGTATTTGGTGAACCACGGGAAGGGATTGGAAAACCGGGTATATATAGTGCCGGAGAGGATCGATTCTGAAATCGCCCGGTTAAAGCTAAAATCATTGGGAGTCACCATTGACCATCTCACACCGGAGCAAAAGGAATATCTGGCCGGCTGGGAGATGGGAACATAAGGTGAAGTGAAGAGTTTTGAGTTTTGAGGTTTGAGGTTTGAGGTTTGAGGTTTGAGTATCGAGTTTTGAGGTTTGAGTATCGAGTTTTGAGGATTATTGCGGGGCTGGTCATGCCATAGGCAGATCCCGCCACAGGCGGGAGAGCCCTTCAGGGTGAGTCTCTTTCCTTCGACCCTGAGGGGTCTCACTTCGTGCTGAGCGCACTCAGTGCGAAGCAGGACCGAAGGGCAGGATGAACCCTTCAGGGTGAACCCTTAAGGATGAACCCTGACTGCCGGACATGGGGGGCTTGGGGATGGCGATTTTAGAAAAATGCGCATTCCTGAATTAAAGGGGTCGAGGGGTCAAGAAAGATAAAAGCGTTCAAAGTTCAAAGTTTAAAGTTCAAGGGTTCGAGAATAAAAGTTCAAGAGTTCAAAAGTTCAATAAAGGCAAAAGCATTCAAAGTTCGAGGGTTCAAGTGAACTGCAAAGAAATTAAGAGAACCTTGGTTTGAACCCCCTGTATCCCCTTCAGGGTGAACCTTCAGGGTGAACCCCTTATCAGGGGGACCTTTTTCTTGAGTTTTCATCTGGATAATTTCTTTTCGTAAATATTCTATTCGTGATTAATTTCAAGGATACTTGACTGGTGGTTCTGGTGCATCTGGTGGTTCTGGTGCATCTGGTGTACTATTTTATTTTTTTCTCACTTTTCCTCCAAGTAATTCAAGATTATTGACTTGCGTATAAATTTCGATGCATAGTTGGTGCAAAATTAAGGTTTAAGGTTCAAGGTTTAAGGTTAAAAGATTAAAATTCAAAACTAAAAATTCAAAGTTATGCATTCTATGAATGCGGTTAGGGGGCAGGTATAATACACTGCCTCTCATAAATACTGTAGCCATCCTTTTCACCACAGAAGCTGTAGGAAATTTGTTCTGCCGATCTCTCCCCCTTATATTCCCCCTCTCTGTTTGAGGCTGTGTCATAATTACAAGGAGTGGGGGGTAGAGAGTTTTGTAAATAAACTATGGTATTGCACATGCGATATGCTATCTTATCCTGTAAATATGAACCTGAAAGGAGCA
>Ga0256868_10001011_pt1 | contig 15844 bp, 16 predicted proteins | sample RVTome_13_FD_187341 | JGI IMG/M metagenome (GOLD analysis project Ga0256868, IMG submission 187341) | Soil microbial communities from uranium-contaminated site in the Upper Colorado River Basin, Wyoming, United States - RVT92D227 HiSeq ...
AAAAATCTAATAAAAGTTACAATCCTGGCAGTTGTTTAGTTTATGAGTTTAATTAAAAGGAAGGTGATAAAAATTACTAAAGAAAAAAAAGAGGAGTTTGAAGTAAAAGGTGAAGATTTACTAAAGAAGATCAAGGAACTGATAAAAGAAGGAAATATTAGAAAAATTACCATCAAAAGTGAAGAAGGGAAAACCCTGATTCAGATTCCTTTGACACTTGGAGTGGTTGGGGCAATACTTTTACCGGTATGGGCTGCAATAGGTGCTATTGCAGCAATAGTTACCAAAGCTACTATATCTGTTGAAAGGGAATAAGAATTATTTTATCCAATCAGTTCATCATTACAGATTATTCTTTCTTATTTAATATCTTTTTCAATTAATCTGGAGATGATTGAAATAGGGCTTTCAGCCGCATCTATACCCCATCTCTTATTGAATAGCCATTCATTATTGGGATGATTTATAATGGAGACGACTTTTGGTCTGTTAGGTTGTAATTTTGTAAGCAGGGCTACAACAAGGTTATCTTCATCATCTCCGGTAACTGCAATAACAACATCGACTATTTTTATTCCGGCATTTTCCAGTACACTTGGGTCGCAGCCGTCACCACAATATAATTTAATATTTTTCATTTGTCCAAGTTTTTCACAAACACTTTCATCTTTTTCTATAATTGTAATTTTATGACCCTTCTCAGACATATATTTTGAAACACTTGTACCGATTTTACCTGCGCCTATAATTAAAACATTCATAAATCCTCCTATATTCCAAGAATTCTTTTAAGCTGGGGTATTGAAGTTGAAGCTACTACAATATGAAGCAAATCGCCCTGCTCCATAACTGTTCCCACTACGGGAATAAAAGCTCTTCCAAGCCTGGTAATGGATATCACAATAATCTCTCCTGGTACATTGATTTTATCGCTGGTAAAACCGGCCAGGTTTGCATTAATTTCCGCTTCTACTATTTCTACTTCACCACTTCCAAGACTCAACTGAGATAAAATATCAAAATGACAGATAATTTCCTTGATTTTATTTGCGCCCCAGGTTGTCGGAGAAATTGTAGCTATGCCCAGTTTTTGGTATGCAAGAGCTCTTAAAGGATCATAAATTCTTGCAACCACAATGGGTACTCTGTATTCTCTTTTTGCTATTAAAGCACTTACGATATTTCTATTATCACCCTGTGTAACGGAAGCAAAAGCATCGGAATGCTCTATACCCGCTTTTTCAAGTATTTCCTTGTCAAAGCCAAAACCGGTGACCGTATTACCTTTAAAGCTTTTACCCAGCCTCCTGAAAGCTTTAGGGTTGTTGTCAATTACAGTTACATTGTGATTTTCTGCAGATAAAAGATTTGCCAGTTGTGAGCCAACCCTGCCGCATCCCAATATTACAATTTGCATTTAATCACCCTCATTTATAAGAAATTGATATTTTTTTTATATAATTAACCTAGCTTTATTTTACTATTTTCTATAACTTTTGTGTCTTTTTTTCAAATTTATTTGTTTTAAAAAAATTTAGCCAGCATAAGACATTTTTCTAAAACGCCTTAACAGTAATTTCCTTATCTCTTCAATTATTAACACTGATGGAATAAATAGAATCGGAACAATCCATGAATTCCATCCGATTGGAAAATGATTGAATACTCCATTGAGTTTTGGGATATAGATTAACATATTAAGTATTGCCACTTCCCCTAAAATTGCCCATAAAAGCAGCTTGTTTTTAAAGAATCCGGCTTTAAATACTGAATCGTATGTTGTCCTGTTTGCGAATGCGTTTCCTATCTGTGACAAAACTATTGCGGTAAAAGCTGCGGTTATTGCAGCTTGATATATTGGATTCGAGACGTAATTTTTGGGATCCACTCCGATTTCCTGGATTTTAGACAGAGTAAAACCATTACTGTGATAAACCGCAAAAAAAGCTACTATTGCAGCTGCAGCCTCGATAGGTCCCATTATTAGATATGCTTTGGTCATGCCTTTGGCTGTTAGCAACCTCTCATTTCGTGGTCTGGGAGGCCTTTTCATTATTCCGGGTTCCGGAGGTTCCGAGGCAAGAGCAAGAGCGGGTAGCATATCTGTTCCAAGGTCAATTGCAAGTATTTGCATTATAGTTAGAGGCAGTGGAATCTTAAAAAGCACCATTAACATAAAAGGAATAGCTTCCGGAATATTACTTGCCAGGATGTAATGGGTGAATTTTCTTAAGTTTTCAAAAACGGCACGTCCTTCTTCTATCGCGTTTACAATGCTGGCAAAATTATCATCTGTAAGTATCATATCTGCGGCTTCTCTTGCAACGTCTGTACCTGAAATACCCATTGCTATTCCTATATCGGCAGCTTTGAGGGCGGGAGCATCATTTACTCCATCACCGGTCATTGCCACAATTTCACCATTTTTCTTCAAGGCCAGGGCAATACGCATTTTATGCTCCGGTGAGACTCTTGCAAAGATTATATTATCCTGTTTTAAAACCTCCTGTAATTCTTTATCGGACATCCTTTCTATATCTGTACCAAGATAAATTTTAGATTCACCCTTAACGATGCCGATTTTTCTGGCAATCGTATTGGCAGTAAGTCCATAATCGCCTGTAATCATTATTATTTTTATGCCTGCCTGAAAGCATTTTTCAACTGCTTCCTCAACTTCAGGCCTTGGGGGATCAATCATCGCAGTAAGGCCAAGAAATACCAGGCCCCTTTCAACATTATCTATACTATATTCATTTTTAAGATTTGTCAGGTCTCTGTAAGCAATCGCAAGAACTCTTAAAGCTTTTTTTGCATAATCATCATTATATTTTAATATGCTTTCTCTGATATCTTCCGTAAGTTCCTTTATCTGGCCATTGATTTCTATTTTTGTACAGATTGACAGCATCTCTTTTGGGGCACCTTTTACAAAAGCGAAAACACCATCAGATGTTTCATGGATGGAGCACATTTTTTTACGGTTGGAATCAAAAGGGAGAAGAAATATCCGTGGTTCTGTTTTAAGCTCATTTTCATAATTAAAGCCGGTTTTTTGAGCTAAGACAAGAAGAGCACCTTCCGTAGGATCTCCTCTTATTTCCCAGTCGCTATTATTTTTATCAAAATAAAGCCTTGAATTATTACAATAGGATATTGCCCTTGAAAGGTTTTTAAATGTACCGGAAGCTATATTTTTATCAAGCTTTTTACCATTCAAGATAAAATAACCTTCAGGATTGTAACCGCTGCCGGTGATGCTGTAGCTTTCTCCATTTAGCCATATTTCTCTTACTGTCATCTCGTTCTGGGTTAGAGTTCCGGTTTTATCGGTACAGATTACAGTTGTACATCCAAGTGTTTCAACGGAAGATAATTTTTTTATTATAGCATTTCTTTTTACCATCTTCTGGACGCCCATCGCCAGCGCGAGGGTAACAGTGGGGAGCAGTCCCTCGGGAATAAATGCAACCAGTATCCCAATAGCAAATATGAAAGATCCTATAAAACCAAGTTTAACTACAACCAGAGATAATATAAAAAATAAAATTCCTATTCCTATTGCAATAAATACAAGCATCTGGCTTGCTTTGTTTATCTCTTTCTGGAGGGGGCTTAACTGTTCCTTGACCTCCTGGGTCAGGGTCGCTATCTTACCAAATTCGGTTTTCATTCCGGTTGCATATACAATTGCCTTCCCGCTTCCGGAGGTAATACTTGTACCTGCATAAACTACGTTTGTAAGCCTCAGGGGATCGATACTTCTTCCGATTATAGGTACCGTGCTTTTTCGCTGGGGATCGGATTCACCGGTGAGAACAGAGTTATTTGTTCTAATATTAAATGCTTCAATAATTCTTGCATCTGCAGAAATGTTATCTCCCTCATTTAAAATAAGGATATCTCCGGGTACGAGTTCTATTGACAGTATTTCACTAACTTCACCGTCTCTTAATACTGTCGAGTATGAAGGAATAATTTTTTTCAAGGATTCCAGGGCTTTTTCTGCTCTGTATTCCTGCATGAAGCTAAAAATTGCATTTATTACAATAACGAGAATTATTGCATAGCCCAGCTGTGGCATGTCCACACGTGGAATAAAACACAGACCTGCAGCAATCCAGAGAATTATTGCGAATAGGTGTATAAAATTATCAATAAATCTTAAAACAAGCGATCTTTTTTTCTTTTCTTTAATTACATTTGGTCCGTATCTCTCAAGTCGTTTCTTTGCTTCCCCGATAGTCAGGCCATTTATGTCTACTTTAAGAGTCTCGAATAATTGCTTGTTATTAAGCTTATAGTATTCTGTTTCCATATAGACTCATGAAACTTAAACTTTTAGTAAATGTTTTTTTTAGTGAATATTTATTTATTCTCGGTATGAATTTGGATTTTTATGATTTACGTTTTTTCTTTATTTTCTTTATATTCGGCTAGCATTTCAATTTCTTCCACATTTAAGAAGATAATGTCATTATTCCCATTAATATTTTGGTCGGATTTTGATTTATTGACTAAAGGATATACCATGGCTTCCGTTACCGGTATGAACTTATTGACCTGAGAATTGACATAGTCAATGACTCTACTGCCAGACATGATGTATATATAACCTATTATTATTGCAGTTCTGGTTTTAATCTTAACATATGCTTTTTGTTTTGGTATTTTTATGGTCATTTTATTAACATACCAGTATTAAATTGAAAGTCTACCGCTGTTTCAATTATAAAAGTTTAACATTTTTATTTCTTAAAAACTAATTATTTACCCCTTATTATCATAAGTTTCTTAAGAAGAATTGTAACAAAGTTTATGTTATATGATATTCTATATTAAATTGTTAGGTCAACATAAATTTTTATATTAATTTGTTATAGTAACTTTGTATATTTGTAGCTTTAAAAAAACGAAAATGGAAAACATATATAAAACAAATTATTAAGTTTGAAAATCATAAATCAAGATCTTTTCTATTTTTTTAAATATGGTTTTAAAATCTTCTGTCCGGGAGTAGTAATCATAATTCCTCTCAAAATCAAGCAATATCTTTGCCAGCAGTGATTCTCTCTCTATATCTTTTCCCAGCAGGGTCTTAACGGATGAAGTTTCTTCATTAAAAGGGATTAGATCCTCTGTACCAAGATTTGCATTTATACCAATTCCGATTAATAGGAAAGTATTACCTTTTATTTTTTCGACTTCGGTTAATATACCGCCTAACTTGGATCTTTCATAGTATATATCATTGGGCCATTTTATAGTTGCTTTCAGGTTATATTCCGTAATTAAGACAGAAGCGATAGAATAGGCGGCAATTAGTGTCACTTCCGGAAGACTTTTTTCTTCAAGTGCGGTTTTGAGTATTATGGTAAACCAGAGGCCACCTTGAGGAGATAACCATACTCTTTCGAATCTGCCCCTGCCTTTTTTCTGGGTTTCGGCAAGTACAACAGTCCCATTGAAGTCTTTATATCTTTTTTCTTTACTGCTTACGAGTTCCGAAGCAAAATTATTGGTAGAATCTACTTTTTTTAAATAAATGATATTTTTCCCGATATAATCAGTAGAAAGTGTTTTCCTATACTCATCTACATTGAAATTTATCATCTAATATTTAAGGGATTTTTAATCGACCCATTTTATATTACTGAAATTATATCTGGTAGCAATTAAAATAACATCAATGAGCCACCAGATTCCAAAGCCGCCAAAGGTTATAAGTTTTAAAATACCCAACCCTATATGGCCCATTATGAATCTGTCCACGCCAAGCTGACCAAAAATAATAGACATTACCAGTGTCAGAGTCCAGTTTACTTCCTTCAATGTCTGCTCCTTTTTAAAATTTTTTTTAAAGAAAATAATACTATATATTATATACAAAAATAAAAAATAAATAATTAAAAAAAAGTGTAGTTCTGCCAGGCAGCCGGCCTGGTGGATTGGGGTAGTGGCTTTTGGATGAAACTATAAAAATATAGCTGCGTCTATCTAAAATGCTGCGGGGTTAAGTTTTTATCTACCAGCAGGGTTTTTCATATAGGGGACATAAGTTACTGGAGGACATAAACTATGAAAGAAATGAACAGGAAAGATATTGAAGGTATTATTCCTCATAGAGACCCCTTTCTTTTAATCGATAAAATTATTGAGGTTGAGCCCGGCAAAAGAATTAAGGCAGTAAAATATGTAAAGCAGGATGAATATTATTTTAAGGGACACTTTCCCGCTAGTCCCATTATGCCGGGAGTACTTATAGTGGAGACTATTGCACAGGCGGGAGCAGTTCTCGCGCTTATGATGCCAGAAAATAAAGGCAAGCTGGCATTATTTGCCGGTATAGATAAAGCCAGGTTTAAAAGAATAGTAAAACCGGGAGATGAATTGACGGTAGAAGTGGAGCTTGAAAACTTCAAGAGAAACATTGGCAAGGCAAAAGGTAAGGCAATGGTTGGAAATGATACTGCCTGTACCGCAGAAATAATGTTTGCCCTGGTTTAGAGAGAGGTTTTTTAGTTGAACGGTAAAAACGAGGATTCCAGTATATTGAAAAAGATTGCTCTTATGTTTCCAGGTCAGGGATCGCAGTATAGGGATATGGGCAGGGGATTTTTAAATGCTAACAGCAGCTATGGAAAGTATTTTGATGTTTCGAGCAAGGTAATAGGAAAAGATATATTGAAGATAACTCGCGGCAGGGATTTAGAAAATTCGCTTGATGATACCCGGTTTAGCCAGATCTCGATTTACAGCTTGAGTTGTGCTCTTAATGATTATATAGTAAATGAACTTTCAATAAGTGTAGAATATATTGATACGGTTCTGGGACATAGCCTTGGAGAATACAGTGCGCTTTACAGCAGCGGAGCTTATAGTTTCAGGCAGGGAGCGGAACTTGTTGGATACAGGAGTATGGTTATGAGCGAAGCTAATCGTAGCGGAAAGGGAATGATGGCAGCTGTTTTAGGAACAGAGATAGATATGATCAAAGGTGTTCTCGGAAGATTTGCTGATAGGGTATTTATCGCCAATTATAATGATTACTCGCAAATAGTAATAAGCGGTTATGAAGATGGAGTCATGGAAGCAATAGAGGAATTGAAATTAAAAGGGGCAAAGAAGATAATACCACTAAAAGTAAGTACTGCCTCACACTCCCCTTTAATGGAGCAAGTTTCAGATAAGCTGGGTAGATTCATTGAGGCGAGTATTGATTTTACGGATATGAAACTGCCTTTTTTTTCTACAACCGAGGTCGCTTACCGTAACAAGAAAGATATCAAAAAGACCCTGACCGGCCAGCTTACCGGTCCCATAAGGTGGGTTGACAGTATCGAGTATCTGCTGGGAAGAGGTATTGATATATTTATAGAAGTCGGACCGGGAACAGTCCTATCCGGGCTGGTTGGCAGAATTGCTAAGAGAAGCAGTAAAGACATTACTGTACTTAACACCAACCGGATAGAGGATATTGAAGATTTAAAAAATGCGTTAAAAAAGGAAGGAATCATAAATGAGGCTTAAAGATAAGATTGCTGTAGTAACCGGCGGCGCCAGAGGCATAGGGAAAAAAATCTGCCAGACTTTTTTAACGGAAGGTGCATCTGTATATATTTTTGATGTCAACCAGGAGGAAGGAGAAAAAACCGTAAGGCAGTTCCAATCAGCTTATAGAGGCAGCAGAGTTATTTTTTTAAAAGTGGATATAACTGATGAAGCCAGTGTGGATAAGGCTACTGGAGAAATTATTGAAGCCGAAGGCAAAATTGATATTCTGGTCAACAATGCCGGAATCACCAGGGATAATCTGATACTCAGGATGAGCCTTGAAGATTGGAAAAAAGTAATTGATATAAACCTGACCGGAGCATTTATATGCTCCAAGCATATAGCGAGGTATATGATAAAGAATAGAAGCGGGAAAATAATAAATATTTCTTCAATAGTGGGAGTTCACGGAAATGCAGGGCAGAGTAATTATTCCTCATCCAAGGCCGGAATAATCGGGCTGACCAAAACCCTTGCCAGGGAACTTGCCGGAAGGAATATCCTGGTCAATGCCATAGCTCCCGGCTATATTGAGACCGAAATGACCGAAAAGCTGAGCGACAGGATAAAGGAAAAATTAATGGAGCAGATTCCTACCGGGAGGCTGGGAAGTGTGGACGATGTGGCAAAAACAGTACTCTTTCTGGCAAGTGACGATTCCAATTATATAACAGGTACAGTGATAAATCTTGACGGCGGAATGGGTATCTGACAGACATAATTAAAATTTTCTAAAAGGGGAATTGCCAGTGGGAAAAGAAAATAATAAAAGAAGAGTAGTAATAACCGGATTGGGAATAATGTCCCCATTAGGGCTGGAAGTCGATAAATTCTGGAGCAGTCTAACTGCTGGAAAGTCAGGCGTCTCAAGGATTGACCGCTTTGACATTGAAAAAATAGCTTCCAAGATTGCCGCACAGATCAGGGATTTTGCGCCCGAAAATTATATGGACATAAAGCAGTCCAGAAGAATGGATAGATTCGCCCAGTTAGGGGTTGCGGCGGCATCAAATGCCATAAAAGACAGCGGATTTAAAATAAATTCTGGCAATGAGCATAAGGTGGGAGTTTATATAGGAAGCGGAGTAGGGGGTCTTGGTACTTTAGAGCAGCAGCATGAAAGGCTGCTAAATAAGGGTGCCGATAAGGTAAGCCCATTTCTTATTCCCATGATGATAAGCAACATGGCAGCTGCTCAGGTCTCCATAATGAGTGGGGCCAAGGGTCCTGTAAGCACTACTACTACAGCGTGTGCCGCAGGCTCAAATGCCATAGGTGACGCGTTTGAAATGATTAAGAGGGGAAGTGCCGAAGTAATGATTGCCGGAGGAAGTGAAGCGGCCATTACTCCGATGGGAATGTCAGGCTTTTCAAATATGCAGGCTCTTTCCACCAGAAATGATGAGCCTGAGAAAGCATCAAGGCCATTTGACCGGGACAGGGACGGATTTGTGATGGGTGAAGGCTGTGGCATATTAATATTAGAGGAACTAAAGTCTGCCTTGAAAAGAAATGCCAGGATATACTGTGAGATTTTTGGATATGGACTTTCCGGAGAAGCCTATCATATAACCGCACTTGAGGAGTCAGGTGCAAATGTGGCAAGGTGTATGAAGAATTGCCTGGATGAAGGCGGTATCGGGCTGAAAGAAGTGGACCATATCAATGCTCACGGAACATCAACCCAATTAAATGATGCTATTGAGACTGCTGCAATTAAAAGGTGTTTTGGCCAGTATGCTTATAACATAAATATAAATTCAACTAAATCGATGGTCGGTCACTGTCTGGGAGCATCAGGTGCTATTGAAGCCATAGCGGTAGTACTGGCTATAAGAGACAGTATTATTCCGCCTACCATTAATCTTGATAATCCGGATGAGAAGTGTGATTTGAATTATACGGCAAAGGTTAGCCAGAAAAGGGAAGTTAATATTGCACTTTCAAATTCAATGGGTTTTGGCGGTCATAATGTTACACTGGGATTTAAAAAATATTTATAACCTTAAGTGGCATATATGGAAAAAGTTAAATGTGAGAATTGTAAAAAAGACATTGAAAATGAGATTTTTATATTAAATCTGTGGGTATGTCCGTACTGTAACCATCACCGCTATATTGATGCAAGAGACAGGCTGCAGATAACTGCAGACAGTAACAGTTTTATTGAGCTGGGAAAGAATATTAATTCGTTTGATTTTTTAAACTTTTATGATGTCAAGTCTTATGGTGTAAGACTCAAAGAGACAAAGCTGAAAACAAGTCTTGATGAAGCAATTATAATCGGCCAGGCACAGATAGAAGGAGATAATGTGGCCCTGGGTATTATGGATTTCGGTTTTATGGGCGGGAGCATGGGAAGTGTGGTAGGAGAGAAGATTAAGATTTTGTCCAACCACAGTATTGAAAAAAATATTCCGCTCGTTATATTCTGTACGTCAGGAGGGGCAAGGATGCAGGAGGGTATAATATCCCTGATGCAGATGGCAAAGACTGTATCAAGCATAAACAGGGTAAAAGAGATGAGGATTCCATATATCACCGTGATTACCAATCCTACTTCCGGAGGTGTCAGTGCAAGTTTTGCCACCATTGCTGATATCATAATAGCAGAACCAGGTGCGCTTTTTTGTTTTGCCGGCCCCAGGGTTATAAAACAGACTATAAAAAAGAATCCCCCCCCGGATTTCGGTAGTGCAGAGAGGAATATGAAAAATGGCCAGGTGGATATGATTGTAAATAGAAGCGATCTCAGGGATACACTGGCTAATCTGTTAATATTATTTAAAGGATGATATGGATTTAAAAAAACTGGAAGAGATTCCAAAAAGCTATCTTAAGGAAATTTTAGGGTCACTTTCAAAGCTTGAAAAATTAAAAAAGATTCCATTCTTTACCGGTATCCATTTTAAGGATGCTGAAAGAGATCTTGCCCGGAAAATTGAAAGCTATAAGAAAGTTGAAAGAGATGCAAAAAGAGTGTGGAATATTGTAGAACTATCCAGGAATGAGAACAGACCGCAGTGTAAGGATTACATAAATGGTATTTTTGAGGATTTTGTAAATCTTTCAGGTGACAGGCTTACGGGTGAGGACAAATCAATTATTGCCGGTCTGGGCAAAATTAATGGGAAGACCGTTGCCGCTATCGGTCATAACAAGGGCAGGGATATAAAAGAAAGAATGGAGTATAACTTTGGCATGAGCATACCGCAGGGATATAGAAAATCCCAGAGGATTATGGGGCTGGCTGATAAGTTTGGCTTTCCTATAGTAACTTTTATAGATACGCCGGGAGCATATCCTGCTATTGAAGCCGAAGATGATGGCCAGGCAAGTGCCATTGCAAAAAGTATTTCATTAATGTTTGAAGTTAAGGTCCCAATTATTGTCATTTTAATTGGTGAAGGGGGAAGCGGGGGAGCACTGGCACTGGCTATTGGAAATGAAGTAGCAATGCTTGAAAATTCTACTTATTCGGTTATTTCACCTGAAGGATGTGCAGCTATTTTGTGGAAAAATCCTTCCGGTACCAAGCTGGCTGCAAGGGAGCTCAGGCTGACCTCAAGGGACCTGCTCGGACTGAAAGTAATAGACAGGATTATCCATGAACCTATTGGCGGTGCTCAGAATGCACCCAGGAGAATGGTAAGAATTGTAAAGAGGTATGTTACCGGTGCTCTGGAAAGATATGTAAGTATTCCCGGAGAAGAATTAAAATCAGGAAGAGCCCGGAAGTTTGAATCCATGGGATTTTTCAGTACCGAATAAAAAATTTAACTTCCAATAAATAAAATGACACTGGACTCAGGTGAAATATAAAATCCCGCTTCGGGATTTTGGCCCAGAACTGTACCTTCCTGTACCGGGTAGTCTGTACTTATATAACTTATTTCATAATTAATATTGTAGGAGCCGAGCATACTTATAGCCTGATCCAGACCAAGACGCATGAGATTGGGAACTAAGACAAGCGGCTCATTTGTAGAAATTATTAGCTCTACCACACTGTTTACTCCTACTTCAGAACCCGGGGATGGTATTACATTTGTAATTTTCCCGGGCTCACTTGTAATACCTGCCTCTGTTATCGGGGCTTTGCTGCTTTGCACGATTAGGCCAAGGGACTCAAGGTAGTTTGAAGCCTCTATGAAATCACGGCCAATAATATTGGGAATAACAATAGTCTCTTCACCCTTGCTTACAATTATATTGACAGATCCTCCCGGCTCAGTTCTTTCATTAAAATCCGGAGTCTGATCCATAATAGAATTTTCTTTAAAAGTACTGGAATACTCTCTGGTGATACTACCCCTTACAAGTCCATAGTCTTCCAGTATTTGGGTGGCATCTTCGAGGCTAAGACCAATTAAGTTGGGAGTCAGAATGTAGGTGATCTCCGGACCTCTGCTGATAGTTACTTCAATATTACTGCCGGCCGGGATGTTTTTTCCCGGTTCGGGAGTCTGTTCAGTGATAAATCCTTCCGGGATTTCCGAATTATAGATTTCATCAGTTATAACGAGATTCAGGTCAAATAGAGAGAGTATTTCTTTTGCATTTTCAGCAGGAATATTCTTAACAGGAGGGACTGATACCGTAGTTTGTGTAGCAGTTCCATTGCTGTAGTATTTGTAACTATAAATTATAAACAGGATTAAAAAGGCAACCATAAAGACCGCTATAATGATACTGGTAAAATGCGGTCTTATTTTTTTTACATACTTACCTGCTTTTCCCAGGTCCTTTTCTCTGGTGCTGAAACTCAAAGGTTTATTGGTGTCGTATTTTTGCAGGTCGCCTATCATTTCCCTTACCGTCGGATAGCGGGCCTGGGAATCTTTTTCAAGACAGTGCATTATTATTTTTTCCAGTTTTTCCGGAATATTTTCCATTATCTCTGACGGTTTTAAAGGTTTTTCATTTATATGTTTCAGGCTGATGTCAATAGAGCTTCCGCCTCTGAAAGGAACATCTGCAGTTAGCATTTCGTAAAGTACTATTCCAAGTGAATAAATATCAGTTCGGTGATCTAAAAATTCTCCCTTAGCCTGTTCAGGTGAAATGTAATGAGCTGTTCCTATTATATTTAATGTCTTGGTGACATCAGTGGTAAGGGATTTTGCAATGCCAAAATCAGTAACTTTAACTTTTCCTTCAGGGGTTACAAGAATATTTTGCGGTTTAATATCCCGGTGTATAAGATTGTTTTTATGAGCCATCAGCAGTGCACTGGAAATTTGTATGGCATAGTCGACAACAGTCCCGGGGGGCAGTGGACCCTTTTTTTCTATTATTTCCTTTAAGCTTTCTCCTTCGACATATTCTATACAGATAAAATAAGAGCTGTTGAATTCTCCCCAGTCATATACCTGGACAATATTTGGATGGTTGAGCCTTGCCAGTATCTGTGCTTCACTCTTGAATCTTGCCACAAAGTTTCTATCACCTGCATAATTGGAAGACAGTATTTTTATGGCTACTTTCCTGCCTAATTTTAAATCATCTCCCAGAAAGACGTCAGCCATTCCGCCTGAAGCTATCTTTTTTATTATCCTGATCTTTTTGAGATTAATCTATATTTTTTAAAATTATTATCGGGCATATTTTAAATTTTTATAACTATAACCGTTATATTATCCAGGCCGCCTTTTCTTATCGCCGCTTTTATAAGGTTTTTTGAAATGTCTTCGGCCTTTTTATTTTTACTGATGCTACTTGCGATATCTTTATCTCTTAACATAGAATTGAGCCCGTCAGAACATATAAGCAGTATATCTCCCGGCAGGATTTTATAAGTGATAAAGTCCGGATTTACATCTTTTGCAACCCCCAGAACATTTGTGAGGTAGTTTCTTTGAGGGTGATTGAAAGTGTCCTCGTAACTTATTTCTCCTTTCCTGAACAGTTCTCCCACAATAGTATGATCTGAAGTCAGGAGGTTGAACTCACTGCCTCTTTTGATATAGAGTCTGCTGTCGCCCACATGAATTATATACGCTTTATCTTTCTGAATATAGCATCCGGTAAAGGTAGTTCCCATACCGTAATATTCCGGTTGCAGGAGTGCTTTTTCGAATACCTCCCCGTTAGCGCTTTGAATACTACCCAGCAGCAGTTCTTTTATCCTGCGGGAAGTCAGACTATCTGTCTCCTTGTTTATGTTTTTAAGATTATGATTAAAATCTTTTATGAAAGTTTCAACAGCCAGTATGCTTGCAATCTCCCCGGCTCTATGTCCCCCCATGCCATCAGCTATAATAAACAGGTTGTTTTCGGCATAAAGATAATCTTCATTTTTTTTTCTGTATGTTCCAATATCCGTATCTGCAGAATATTCCATGCGTATTATTATATGTTATAATTTATCATTAATAAAATTTTAACTTTAAAAATGAATGCAGTTTACACCAGGTCAAAATGTCTTCCCATTTAAAAAATTTTAAAGATAATTATAAATTGGTACTTTAGAATATAGAAGCCAGTATTATAAATAAGTGTTAAAATTAAATAAAAAGCTAGAGAAAAGTAAGGTGAAATTCAGTTGAATATTTATGAAGAAGCACTGGAGATGCATAAAAAGTATGTCGGCAAGATTGATATAATAAGCAAGGTAAAAACCGCGAGCGAACACGACTTATCCCTTGCTTATTCTCCGGGGGTTGCAGAACCCTGCCGTGTAATTGCGGGAAATCCTGAGGAATTGAATACATATACAGCCAGAGGCAATATGATTGCAGTGGTATCTGATGGTTCCGCGGTTCTGGGCCTCGGTAATATCGGAGCCAGAGCAGCGCTTCCGGTAATGGAAGGCAAATGTGTGTTGTTTAAACAGTTTGGAGGAGTATCTGCTTTCCCTATATGTATAGACAGTCAGGATAACGAAGCAATAATCAGTACTATAAAAATGCTGGAACCATCATTTGCGGGAATAAACCTGGAGGACATAGCGGCACCCAGATGTTTTGAGATTGAAGACAGACTGAAGAAAGAGACAAATATGCTTATCTTCCACGATGACCAGCATGGGACTGCCATTGTAACCCTGGCAGGACTGTTTAACGCTCTCAAGATTTACAGGAAAGAAATTACCGGAGTAAAAATAGTTATAAATGGAGCAGGAGCGGCCGGTACCTCTATAATAAATTTATTAAATTACATTGGTGTGACTGATATCGTTGTGTGCGATAGTGGAGGGATAATATGCAGGGAAAGGAAAGGCTTAAATGATGCCAAACAAAAACTGGCGGAGTTTACGAACTTAAATAATATACAGGGAGGTTTATCCTGTGCGATAGAAGGTACCGATGTGTTTATCGGAGTATCGACAGCGAATATCCTGACTGCTGAAATGATAAGGAAGATGAAAAAAAATCCTATTATTTTTGCACTGGCAAATCCTGAACCTGAAATTAAACCGGAAATTGCCAGGGAGTGCGGGGTTAAAATTATTGCTACCGGAAGGAGCGACTATCCAAATCAGATTAATAATGTACTGGCATTTCCGGGGATATTCCGGGGAGCTCTGGACGCGAGAGTACTGGAGATAAACATGGAAATAAAACTGGCGGCAGCAAAGGCCATTTCGGAAATTGTAAGTGATGATCTGAAAGAAGATTATATTATTCCAAAGCCATTCGACAAGAGGGTTCTGCCCGCTGTTGCCGTAAGTGTAGCCAGAGCTGCTATGGAGACCGGCAATACGAAGGGTAAGGTAGACTTAAAATTTATTGAAAAAAAGGCGAGAGAAATAATAAGCGGTAGATTATGAGAGTAGCGATTCCTTTCGGAAAAGAGAAAGTAGAGTTAGGTATACCGGATAAAAACATACTGGATATAATTTCAGAAGAAAGCGGTAGTTTTGATCTGGATGAAAATGAAATAATTGAACAGGCTCTGGGCAGTCCGGTAAAATCAAAAAGGCTGTCAGAGATAGCCCGGGGCATGAGGAGCGCCTCTATTATAGTCAGCGATATCACAAGGCCCTGCCCATCATATAAATTTTTACCCCGGCTGATACAAGAGTTAAATGAAGGGGGAATAGAAAATAAAAATATTAAAGTCATATCTGGTGTAGGGATCCACCGCAAACATACCGGGGACGAGAAAAGAAAGCTTGTGGGTGACTATGTTTATGAAAATATAAAAACATTTGATTCGGATACTTCAAAATCAAAACTGATTGGCCGCACTTCCAGGGGAACACCATTGGAAGTTTTTGAAGAGGTGCTTGGAAGTGATATTCTTATTGTTACCGGTAATATCGAGTACCATTATTTTGCCGGTTACA
>Ga0256868_10001013_pt1 | contig 15829 bp, 16 predicted proteins | sample RVTome_13_FD_187341 | JGI IMG/M metagenome (GOLD analysis project Ga0256868, IMG submission 187341) | Soil microbial communities from uranium-contaminated site in the Upper Colorado River Basin, Wyoming, United States - RVT92D227 HiSeq ...
ATCATCTCCTCCATGGTCACCGGGATAGTTGATTCATACCCCAGCATCACCATCCCTAAGCTATCACCAACCAATATCAAGGGCACACCAGCTTCATCAACCATCTTGGCCGTCACATAGTCATAAGCGGTGAGCATAGGTATTTTCTCTTTCTTTTGCTTCATCTCTTTTATTTCGGTAATAGTGACTCGCATGGCCTCTCTCCTTAGAAATTAAAAGTCAAAGATAAAAAATCAAAGTGACACCTCAAACTGCAAAACTTTTTGAATTTTGCTCTGTACTTTTGCAGTTTTCATTTTCGTCTTTTATTTACATCTCCCATCCACGGAGAGTAACCGCAGGCAAAGGCTCAATGATTCTGTTTTGAATATCCACGTGAACTATGCTGGGAGTCATGTTGACCGCCTCATCATCAGAAACCTGGCAATAAGAGACGATGATGACTATGTCACCCTTGGCCACCAGCCTGGCAGCAGCACCGTTGATGCCAATAATCCCCGAATTCGCCTCCCCTTCGATAACATAGGTACTGAACCTGGCCCCATTGTTAACGTTTAGCACCTCCACCCTTTCGAAGGACAAAATATCGCTGGCCTCCATGAGAGAACGGTCAATAGTGATACTGCCTTCGTAATCCAAATCGACTTGAGTAACCCGGGCTCGGTGGATTTTACTTTTCAGCATAGTTCTCATTTTCTACCTCCCGAAGCATGAAGTTTCTTTGCCTACTTTCTTTTCAAAGAAAGTAAGGCTTTCATTTCTTCTGCCTTCTGTTCATTGACCTTGCCTTTAGCTAAAGCGATAGGAATAGTCTGAAGTCCCAGCTCCTTATAGGTAGTGAGCAAAGAAGGCCTCCTGGCCTCAAGAACGCTCAGGTGCTTCTCTATAGTGCCCAAATCTCCGCGGGCGACAGGACCGGTGAGGCAGTCAGGCAAGCCAACATTGTCAATATTGTTTAGCGTTCCCCTGAGTAAGGGCAGCAAGGCGCTGGTCGCCTCTTTCGACGATACACCGAAGTCACTCCATAGGTCCAGAGCCAGCTTAACCAGGGTCACCAGATAATTACAGGCGAAAACGGCGGCTGCATGATACAGCACCTTGTCCCCGGGCTTAAGTTCTACCCAATTGCCGTTCAGGAGTTGACTTAACTCCTTCAGCGTTGATAATAGCGGCTCCTCAGCCTCCAGGGCAAAGGTAGAGCCAGGCAAGTTCTCTATGGCCTGGTCAACACCGGCAAAGGTCTGCAACGGGTGAAAGGAGCCAACAGCTGCCCCAAGTCCTCTTGCTGATTCCAGAATATCCACGGAATGAGCACCACTGCAGTGCAGGACGCTCTGCCCTTTACGCCACCGGACCTCGCTGCATACCGTGGCGATAACGTCGTCAGGAGTGGTTATGAACACCATTTCAGCAGCGTCTGCCAGTTCCTGAGCCGTATGGCAAACCCGGCAATCGGGCACCAGCTTGGCCAGCCTCTGTGCCGAGGACAAAGTCCGGCTGGACACAGCCACCACCGGCCATCCCTTTTGAGAAAGCCTTACCGCCAGGGCAGTGCCTGTCGTCCCTGCGCCGATAAAGCCTGTCCTTAACATTTGTTTATGTCCTTAACCGCTGGCACACCAGCCAGACTTTCCGCCTTCTGAATTGCTCTAACCACGGCTTTGGCGACAACCTCAGCAGCCGCTGCACCCAGAGCACTAAGGTCAGCTTCCTCTTCACCTGAAGAAAGTGTGAATAAAGCGTCTCCATCATACATGGTATGACATGGATCAATAGTGCGGGCAATACCAACCTGGGCCACGCGGGCCAATCTATTTGCCTCAGCTTTGTCGAGTCTGGCATCGGTAGCCACTACACCAATCACAGTATTAAAAGGCGGGACCTTCTCCTCAAACTCACCTTTCCATAACTTTGAAGTAGATAAGAATCCACGGGCGTCCGCCTTGCGAGGTCCGGCTAGAATCTTCCCCGTTCCCGGTTCAATCACATCTCCAACGGCATTCACCACTACCAGGGCAGCGACCACAACATCTCCGGCTATCTTTTGACTGGCAGTCCCCAAGCCACTCTTAACTGCTCTTTGCAGGCCGAGAATTTTGCCCACTGTGGCCCCGGTGCCGGCGCCGACACACCCCTCAGCCACTTTGCCATCGGTGGCAGCCAGGCAAGCTTGATAACCTTCGTTAGCTCCGGGCCTGATTTTAGAGTCACCTACATTCAGGTCAAAAATAATAGCGGCTGGCACGATTGGCACCTTCCCAGCGCTGGTCTCATAACCAAAGCCTTGCTCTTCCAAATATCTCATAACTCCCGCAGCGGTATCCAGGCCAAAGGCGCTGCCTCCACTCAGAACGACAGCTTGAACCTTTTCCACCAGGTTTCCCGGGCGGAGCAGGTCTGTTTCCCTAGTCCCCGGCGATGAGCCACTGACATCGACACCGGCCACAGCCCCTTGCTCGCAAAGTATTACCGTGCAGCCGGTCACTGCCTTCTTATCGGTATAGTGGCCAACCTTAATTCCTGAGACATCCGTTATAGCTCTATACATAACCCTAAACTAAAAAACCCTCTCGGCATAACCGAGAGGGTTATCTAAACAACTCCTGTTGTCCGTCTCGGTCACCGCCGATCCAAGCGGACTCTTAACTACCTGGTTCTTTCGCTCACTGCCTCAATGGTCAGTGGCCATCTTATACGATAACAGGTCGGTACTATTCTGTCAATATTGCATTGCCAGAATCAGCAGCTTTGTCAATCTCAATGACACCGTTTAGTGCCGATATAGCAGCCTCTAGTTGACTATCGTCAGGTTCCCTGGTGGTTATAGCTTGCAACATCAGTCCCGGGGCCAGGAGAATTCGGACTATCGAATTGTCGATATGGGCTGCTCCCAATTTCATGATTTCGTAGCTAATAGCAGCGATGACCGGGATGAGGGCTATGCGAGATAGTATGCGTATCCATAAGGTTGGTTGACCAACCAGGGCGAAGACAAAGATAGCTACAATCAGGACGATGAACAGAAAGGCAGTGCCGCAGCGAGCATGGGCAGTAGAATAGTTCTTGACTGCCTCCACATTCAAAGGGACGCCTGCCTCATAGGCATTCACCACTTTGTGCTCGGCCCCGTGGTAAGCAAAGACTCTCTTGATATCAGGGATTAGACTTATCACCTTGAGGTAAGCGACGAAAATGCCGATACGGATGAGCCCCTCAAAGATGTTGCGCAGTAAGTTAGAATCGATGTAGGGGTCAATCAGATAGCGGGTGGCGAAGAGAGGAACCATGAAGAAGAGGACTACACCGAGAGCAAGGCTCACGGCCACGGTCCCCCATAAAACCGCTGTAGGTATTTTCCCCCCTGTTTCCTCTGCTGCGGCGATCTGAGCAGAGTGAAGTAATGACTGCGTGCCCAGGACTAGTGTTTCTACGAGAGCGATGATTCCTCTTACTAAAGGCATTTCTCTGAGACGCCCTTTGTATATGCTGGCCAGCGGCTCCTTCACTGTGTTTAGCTGTCCATTGGGCTGCCGCACAGATATGGCCACGCCCTCCTTCCCCCGTATCATCACGCCCTCAATAACTGCCTGGCCACCATAATGAAAAGACTTTGCCATCATTACTGCAATCTCCTTAGCCGCCTGAAACAAAAGTCATCATTTCTCGCATGGAAAACCCCTAAGCGCATTATGATAGAAATGGCTGAAAACGTAAAGTCAAGCTCTCAAAGTAGCAGAGAGGAGTGAATTTCTAGTTTCTCTAGATAAGGCTAAAGGTAAACAGTGTCACGATCAAACAGATGCCATCGCAACAGGCAATAAAGAGCTGAATGTATTCTACTTTATTTTGTATCGCTTCTTGAAGCGTTCCACTCTTCCCAGAGAGTCAACTATCCTTTGTTCACCCGTATAAAAGGGGTGGCATTTCCCACATATTTCCACCCTGATTTCTGGTTTAGTCGAACCACTGGTAAAGGTATTGCCGCAAAGACAAGTCACTTTAGCTTTCTCATAATACTTAGGATGGATTTTAGCTTTCATTTGTAAACGCTCACCTTCTTCTTGTATCTGGTTGCTAGCTCATATTTAACAAAGCCGTCTATTAAGGCAAAGAGGGTGTAATCTTTGCCCAAGCCAACATTGTCTCCCGGCAGTATACGCGTCCCGCGTTGTCGAACCAGGATAGCTCCAGCGCGAACTTGCTCTCCCCCAAATTTCTTCACTCCCAGGCGCTTAGCTATACTATCTCGTCCGTAACTCGAGCTGCCACCACCCTTCTTATGTGCCATGCCTGTTCTCCTTAACCTCTAATAATTTCATTTACCAATATTTTAGTACAAGTCTGGCGATGTCCCGTCTTCTTTCTGTAGCGGACTTTGGACTTATATCTAAATACAATAACCTTTTCTCCCCTAGCTTCTCCTAAGGAAGTAGCCACAACCTTAGCCCCCTTGATAATAGGATCCCCTACAAGGGTATCCCCGTCCCCTCCGATAAACAGCACTCTATCGAGCTCAACTCTGTCGCCTTCAGCGACATCCATGCGCGCCACTTCTATTGTTTGCTTCGGGGCTACCTTATACTGCTTGCCACCTATTTCGATAATAGCGTAAATCTTCGCACCCCCATACAGAAAAGGGGATTCTAGCACCCCCGAATGCCCGATGTCAAGCTAACGAAGAGGACTATTGAGCCTTTCCACGGACAATCGGATATATCAAGACCAGAAATCAAGGCAGGATTGCATATCTTTCTCTAAATGATGCCAAAGCAAAGGCGGACCGGCAATCATTTGTGCAACGCCTTTTCCCCGATAACCTCATGCCCAACATACCACCTACGTATAGCCTCGACTACTTCATCAGGGCGGTCCAGCACCCTCAATAGCTCGAAATCCTTTTCTGAGATGTACCCCCTGGATAAGGCAGCGCTCCGCAGCCAATCCAAAAATCCCCTCCAAAATTCGCTTCTGAACACTACTACGGGAAAAGGTTTTATCTTGTGGGTCTGCATCAGGGTCAGTACCTCTGTCAACTCGTCAAGCGTGCCCAAGCCACCCGGCATTATGACAAAGGCCACGGCATATTTCACCAGCATGACTTTACGAGTAAAGAAGTGATTGAACGTTATTGACCTTGTGGCATAGGCATTACAGACCTGTTCTTCGGGAAGGGAGATATTTAGCCCGACCGATGCAACGCCAGCTCTTCGTGCACCCTTGTTGGCGGCCTCCATTACACCCGGCCCCCCACCAGATACAATTGAGAAGCCCAACTGTCCAAGCCCATAGGCTATTTCCTCTGTCTCTGCATATAGCTTGTCATCTACTCTCAACCTGGACGAACCATATATGGTCACTGCTGGCTCGATCCCGGCGAGACTATCAAAGCCCTCTACAAACTCACCGATTATTCGAAACATTCGCCAGGATTCTTCTTTGGCTAGTTCATTTATCTCGTATCCGTACGCCATATCGCACCTCCCTCAAAAACACTCATGGTATCTAGACCGGCCCAGTAAACCCGCTGATGCAGCATCGACGTTGCATTTTATCACCGTTCGTTCTCTGCGGGCAAACTGCGAGTACCTAGTATAGACGAAAAGGCAGATAGACCACGACACGGTGTGATATAGTCTTGTCACCTTTGCCTGCCGAGTTGCTGTTGCCTGTCAGTAGTTTGATGTAAAATAGCGGTTGCTGCTGACTTGATTTCTCTTACTGACGCAGTATATAATTCGGGGTTTAGAAATGAAACTTGCCGTTAGTGGTAAAGGGGGAGTAGGCAAAACAATCTTAGCCTCTCTCCTTTCTACTATACTTGCCCAACTTGGCTATTCTGTTCTAGCCATAGATGCCGACCCCAATGCTACTCTGGCAACTGCCCTTGGTTTTCCCCACCCCGAGAGGATAACCCCTATATCCGAGATGGCAGACTTGATTGAAGAGAGGACAGGGGCACGTCCCGGACAGGCAGCCTCTTACTTCAAATTAAATCCCAAAGTTGATGATATACCGGAAAAGTATTGGGTCCAGCATAACGGAATCAAGCTCATGGTGATGGGGCGGCTAAAGAAAGGTGGTAGTGGTTGCTATTGCCCCGAAAATGCCTTGCTGGAAGCTTTAATTGCCCACATACTCCTGCGCCGGGATGAAGTAGTCATAATAGATATGGAGGCAGGTGTCGAGCACCTGGGACGGGCGACAGCGAGGGCCGTGGACAAGATGATTATTGTAGTGGAGCCAGGTAGGGGAAGTATTGAAACAGCCTACAGAATAAGAGAACTGGCAAAGGATATTGGTTTGAAAGACATCGCGGTGGTCGGTAATAAGATTCGCAGTGAACAGGACAGAAATTTTCTTATTTCCGCCATGCCAGATTTTGAATTTCTGGGCTTTATTCCCTACGACCAGAGCATAATAGAAGCTGGTCTGGGCAATTTCCCTCTCGTCAATGCCAGTCCGGAGGTCATCAGCCGGGTGCAGGATATTGCAGCACGCCTCAGTGCTGTTAAGCCGGAACTTATCGGTAAACCGATAGATTAAGAATTACGAAGGGAGGTTTAGATGACAGCAAAGATAATTTCGGGAAACGAAGTAGCCAAGGAGATTAGAGCCGAGCTAAAAGAGCGAGTGGACAAACTTAAAAAACAGGGCGTCACGCCGGGCCTCGTCATAATTCGCGTTGGAGAGGACCCGGCGTCTGTTTCTTATGTCGCGGGCAAGGGAAAGGCTGCCGAGGAGATAGGCGTGTGGTCACAAACCATCGTCCTGCCTGAGAGCGCCTCAGAGGAGGAACTCCTTTCCAAAGTGAAGGAAATGAATAAAGCCGAGCACGTTGATGGCATACTGGTTCAATTGCCATTGCCAAAGCACATCAATGCGGATAAAGTGCTAAATCTCATTGACCCGGCTAAAGACGTGGATGGCTTCCACCCCATCAACGTGGGCAAGATGCTAATCGGAGATCCGTATTTCATGCCCTGCACGCCTCATGGCGCGGTGGAGCTAATGATACGGAGCGGCAATCCTCCTGAAGGCAAACACGTGGTCATATGTGGTCGCAGCAACATCGTAGGCAAGCCTCTCATGGCCATGCTGGTACAGAAGAACAAGCGCGCTAATGCCACCGTGACCGTCGTACACACGGGGACCAAGAACATGGCCGAAATCACCAGACAGGCGGATATCCTGGTTGCCGCAATGGGCTCGCCGGAAGTTATTAAAGCGGACATGGTAAAGGAGGGGGCAGTTGTTATCGATGTCGGTGTAAACCGGGTGGGATGGAAACCTAGCAAGACGGACCCCACCAAGCAGGTCCCTGACCTCAGGGGAGATGTAGACTTCGAGGCAGTCAAAGAAAAGGCCAGTGCTATTACCCCGGTGCCGGGAGGGGTTGGCCCCATGACTATCACGATGCTTATGGTCAACACCGTAGTGGCTGCTGAGCGAAGAGCTGAGCGCAAGAAAAAATAATACATAAAGAGGATAAGAAAGGAGACTATCATGGCTTACGATGCAACCAAGATGAAGGACTGGCAGATATCAGAAGCTGCCGAAGAAAACATGCCCACGCCTGATGAGTGGCGAGAAAAACTGAACCTGCAGAAGGATGAGATTATTCCCTTTGGCAGACTGTGCAGGCTCGATTTCATGAAGATTATCGAGCGCCTCAAGAAGAAGCCAGATGGCAAGTATATCGAGGTGACTGCCATAACTCCGACACCGCTAGGAGAGGGGAAAACAACTACCCTGATGGGCATCCTGGAAGGCATAGGCAAGCGGGGTAAGAATGTGGGCGGTTGTATACGGCAGCCCTCCGGCGGCCCCACCATGAACATTAAGGGTACTGCTGCCGGGGGAGGCAATGCACTGCTTATTCCCATGACCGAATTCTCCATGGGGCTTACCGGTGACATTAACGACTTAATGAACGCCCACAACCTGGCCATGGTGGCACTTACCTCCAGAATGCAGCACGAACGTAATTACAACGATGAGGAACTGGCGAAGCGTACTGGGATGCGCCGACTGAATGTTGACCCGACCAGAGTGGAGATGGGCTGGGTCATGGACTTTTGCGCCCAGAGCCTCAGGAGCATCGTAATCGGCCTCGGCAGTCGCATGGATGGCTACTCAATGCAGTCCAAATTTGGCATTGCTGTGAGTTCCGAGCTTATGGCTATGCTATCCATTGTCACCGACCTGGCAGACCTGCGCAAAAGGATGGACGAAATTACGGTAGCCTTTGATAGGGATGGCAATCCTGTTACCACCAAAGACCTGGAGGTGGGAGGCGCCATGACTGCCTGGATGCGCAACACAATCAATCCCACCTTAATGTGCACCATAGAATATCAGCCCTGCATGGTGCATGCCGGTCCCTTTGCCAACATCGCCGTGGGGCAATCTTCCATCATCGCCGACCGCATCGCCCTGAAGATGTTTGATTATCATGTTACCGAGAGCGGCTTCGCCGCGGACATCGGTTTCGAGAAGTTCTGGAATGTAAAGTGCCGCTACAGTGGTCTCAAGCCTCATGTATCAGTACTCACCGCCACCATCAGGGCGCTCAAGATGCACGGTGGCGGGCCCAAGGTGGTGGCTGGTCTGCCATTGCCCGATTCTTACACCAAGGAAGATTTGGGCTTATTGGAGAAAGGCCTTCCCAACATGCTGCACCATATCAACACCATCAGGACAGCAGGCATTAATCCTGTGGTGTGCATCAACTCCTTCCATACGGACACTAAGGCTGAGATCGCCATGGTTCGCAAGGCAGCTGAGGCAGCCGGGGCACGCTGTGCTTTCAGCGAGCACTGGCTCAAGGGTGGTGATGGTGCACTGGAGCTGGCTGATGCCGTTATGGAAGCCTGCAACGAGAAGAATGACTTCAAATTCCTGTATCCCAATGAAATGAAGTTGCGCGACAGAGTGGCCAAAATCGCCAAGGTCGTTTACGGTGCCGATGGCGTGTCCTGGTCATCTGAAGCCGAAGCCAAGGCAAAGGTATTCGAAGCAGACAAGAGATATGATGAATACGCCACCATGATGGTGAAGACCCATCTGAGCCTGACGCATGACCCGGCAATCAAGGGCGTTCCCAAGGGATGGACACTGCCCATTCGCGACGTGCTGATTTATTCCGGGGCGAAGTTCCTCTGCCCCTGCGCCGGGACAATCAGCTTGATGCCGGGCACGAGCTCTGACCCAGCGTTCAGAAGAGTAGATGTTGATACGAAGACCGGCAAAGTACAGGGGCTCTTCTAAGGGATGACACACCGGGCTGGGAAGGTGAGGCCTGGCCAAAGATGGTCTCTCCCTTAGAGAGAGGATAAGAGGATAGGGTACTGGCAAAAGTTAAGAGAGTCTCTCTGACTATTGATGGGAAGAGGATAGGAGCTGCCCCGGGTGAAAAGGTCCTGTGGGCAGCTCTGGATAATGGCATCTACATTCCCAACCTTTGTGCCATTCGGGAAAGGAGCGAGCCTTTTGCTTCCTGCCGCCTTTGCTTTGTGGAGGTTGAAGGTAAAGATAAGCCGGTTACAGCCTGTACTACGCCAGTAGCAGAGGGAATGGCGGTTAATACCAGAGGGGCAAAGGCCTTGAGGCTGGCCCGCACCGCCTTGGAATTGCTCCTGGCCAGTCATCCTGTGGACTGCGCCAATTGCCTCAAGAATGGCTCCTGTGAACTTCAGAAAATAGCCAAGCATCTCCGCGTGAAGCTCAAGACAAAAAGGTTCAGAAAGATCCTGCCTGAGCTACCCATAGACTCCAGCAGCCCCCTGTTCATCTATGACCCGAACAAATGCGTGCTCTGCGGCAGATGCGTCTGGGTCTGCCAGGAAAAACTGGGCAAGGGAACCATCGGTTTTGCTTACCGGGGCTTCCGGAGAATGGTCACCACTTTTGGGGATGGGCCTGTGGGTAAGTCCCGTTGCCAGGACTGCAGCGAGTGCGTCGTCGTTTGCCCTGTTGGTGCTCTGGCGTTCCGTGAGGGCTATAATCCGTAGCCGCGCCACAGACGCATAAAGCAAAGCCCATTAGCTAGACTTAGCTTCGACTAAAAACGATGGAGTTCAATCTAATCTTTCCTTATTGTATAGCAGGCTCGATCCTCCCCAGCTCTAAATGTAGTCCCGATAACTGCTGTGGAAGCCTCACTCGCGCCTTTCCTGACCTAAGACTGGACAAATCATAATAACCTCCATCGTCAAACACTATCCTTTTTTTAGATTTTGACCCGTGCTATACTATTGGCCAAGATTCTGGAAAAACTAAACTGTCACTGTGTCGGTTAGTCCGGGATCGTAACACCTGCCTGTTAGAGCTAAAAAAGGAGGAACCAATGTTGGAGGTATTCTTAACTGAAGAGCGCAAAAAGTTCAGACAAGAGGTTCAAGACTTGGTCAAGAGCATACCACGGCAGCTTATACTGGACATGGACGCCGATAAGATCGAGTTCCCCTACGAGTTCGTCAGGGAAGCAGGAAAGAGAAATCTTCTTGGCATAAGATTTCCGAAAAAGTACGGTGGCAGGGACCTTAAATGGGTGGACGAAATCCTCTACATAGGAGAGATTTATAAACTGGGCGTGCCTTTTGCCTGCCTCTGCTCAGTCATGTCCATAGTTGGCGAGGGCTTGAATGTGTTCGGCACCGAGGCCCAAAAGAAGAAATACCTCAAACCATTAATCGCCGGCACACAATGGGCTGGCGAGGCGCTAACCGAGCCCAGAGGCGGCTCTGATTTCTTCGGTGCCACCACCGTGGCTCGCAAGAAAGGAAATCGCTATTACCTTACCGGGCAGAAACGCTTTGTCGTCGGCTCTGAAGGCGCCGATTTCTTCCTGGTATTCGCCGTCACCAATCCCGGGGCCGGCCGCGACTCGCTCAGCGCCTTCATCGTGGAGAGGGATATGGGCGTGGAGGTAAAACACGTCTACGGCTTGATGGGCAGCCGAGGTACAGGCACAGGTAGGTTGGTCTTCCGCGATGTGCCCGTGCCGGAGGAGAATCTGCTGGGGAAGGAGAACGAAGGGGCGAAGATATTCTATAAATTGATGGTGCCGGAAAGGATTGTTTCTGGCGGTGTGGGCGGTGCCAGAGCTATTCTGGAAATAGCCGCCCGGTATGCCAACAAAAGGAAAGCTTTCGGTCAGACCATAAGGAATTTCGAAGGGGTTAGCTTCAAGATAGCCGACTGCGTCACCAAGCTCGATGCCGTAAGCGCCTTATCCTATGCTGTAGCCAAAACGATAGATGACGGCATAGGTACGCCGGGTTATCAAAGGAGGCTGGTGTCCGAAGTCAAAAAGCTGGCCACGCAAACAAATTGGGAAGTGGTAAACGACGCCATGCAGATTCTCGGCGGCATCGGATATACCAATGTCTTCCCCGTGGAGCGAGTACTAAGAGAAGCCAGACTCCTCATGATTTGGACCGGTAGCAATGAAATCATGAACTTAATAATCCAGCATGAATACTATAAGGAAATCCTGGCTAAAGGAATTGAGGGCAGAGATATTGAAGCCGACGTTCCTCTCACCCCAGCAGAGCTGGCGGAGGAAAGGATTTACGAATCAGAACCCCTAACTGATGCCCCATAATATTACTGTCACGGAAAAGGAGCACATTTATGGATGTCATCGAAGCCGTGAGAAAGCGTAAGAGTATCAGGGGCTACAAACCTGACCCTGTGCCCAAAGAGGTTTTAGAGCAAATACTGGAATTGGCCAGCCATGCCCCGTCCGCTATGAACACCCAACCCTGGGAGTTCACCGTGCTCACTGGTGATGTTCTAGAAATTGTAAGGCGGAACAACGTTGCGCTGCTCAACTCCGGAGCGCCGCCTAACCCCGAGCACGTGGTTGTGAACTGGCCAAAAGAGAGCATTTACCGCCAACGCCAGGTGGACCTCGCCAAACAGCTTTTCCAGCTTATGGACATACCCAGGGAAGACAAAGAGAAAAGGGCCAAATGGCTGGAGCGCGGATTTCGTTACTTCGATGCGCCGGCGGTAATCATCATATCCACCGACCGCTGTCTGAGCGAAGGTGGGCCGCTTCTTGACATTGGCGCCGCGATACAGACTATCTGCCTGACTGCGCTGCACGTCGGCCTGGGGACTTGCATCGAAGACCAGGGGGTAGCCTATCCCGAGGTGTTAAGAAAATACGCCCAAATACCGCAGTCTAAGCGGATCATAGCAGCCATTGCCATTGGCTACCCTGATTGGGACTTCCCTGCGAACAAAGTGGATACTGAGCGGGAGCCCATAAGAAACGTGACTACCTGGCTTGGTTTCGACTAAGCGGCTATTTCACAGGTGCGCGGGAATGCCGGCGAGAAAAGCTACTTCCGCCCCAGAATACAACCAATGAAGTCTCTTTTCCCGCCGACAAAATCACTCACCGACATTACGCGTTTTCCTTCCATCTGAACCTGACAAAGCCCCAGAGCACCCTCTCCAGTTACCACCCCAATCCCCGGCTGCTCTGCCAAGGCGATTACTTCCCCTATCTCCCCCGCCACCCCATCGCCGAGAGGAATAGCCTTATGGATTTTTAGTCGTTTCCCCTGACACCAAGTATAGCAGCTTGGCCAAGGATTGTACGCCCTAACTCTCCGCCAGAGCTCAACCGCCGCAAGGCGCCAATCAATCTCGCCATCTTCACTAGTTATCAGCTTACTATAAGTAGCTTGCGCCTCGTCTTGAGCATGGGGTTTGAGTTCGCTCCCAAGCCATTTGGGCAAGGTCTCCAGCAGAAGCTTGGCTCCCACGTCAGCTAACCTGCTGCTCAGAGACCCAGTGGTATCCATAAGAGAAATCCCCACTTTCTCCTGAGTCAGAATCGGTCCGGTATCCAATCCGGCATCCATTAGCATCATGGTAACGCCAGTAACTTCATCTCCACAGAGAATAGCATTGGCGATCGGAGATGGCCCCCGGTGCCGCGGCAACAATGAAGGATGGACATTAAGGCAGGCAAATTTTGGCAAGGAAAGCACTTCCGGAGGAAGAATAAGACCAAACGCGGCTACAACTATGAGCTCGGGTTGAAAGCCGGCCAGCCTCTCCACCACCTCGCTTGATTCAAGAGTTTCGGGTTGCATAACCGGTATTTGGCGGTCCAGCGCTAGCTTTTTCACCGGGGGAAACACAACTGGACGTCCCCTGCCAGCGCGCTTGTCAGGTTGAGTATATACGGCAAGCACCTGGTAGGAACTCTGGAGCAAAGATTCCAGTATAATCACCGCGAACTGCGGAGTGCCCATAAAAACAGTGCGCACTTTCATCGCAAACGTATTTTTCATTAATTTCTTAATTATGTCAAACATTGCCTAGCGAAGGATTGAGAAAACCTGTTATTCTATAATCAGTAAGTTCTCACATCCTTACCGCATCTTAATACTCATTTCAGCTATCTTTGTGGCTGAGCTTTGTTGGGAATGGGGACAGATTGGAATTAGCAAAAGAGATTTGGCAGACTGCCCTCGGCAAGCTGCAAATTCAAGTTAGTAAGGCAAATTATAGTACCTGGCTTAGCGATAGCCAGGGTCTAAGCTGCCAGGATACTACTTTTGTCGTCGGTGTTCCCAACGTTTTTGTCGCTGAATGGCTATCCAAGCGCCTTTATCCTCTGGTAAGAAAGACCTTAGCTGAAATTATGGGTAAGGATGTCGACGTCCGGTTCGAGGTCCACAATCGTGAACAACTTTCAGCCAGCCCTTTGGCTACTCAAACCGACGGCGGGACAAGCACCAAAGCCCCGCAGTATAGATTCAATCCAAGGTATACCTTTGATAACTTCGTTGTCAGCGATTCTAACCGTTTAGCTTATGCTGCCGCTGTAGAAGTAGCTGAAAATCCGGGAAGTAGCTATAACCCTCTTTTCATTCACAGCAGCACCGGGCAAGGTAAAACTCACTTACTACATGCTATCGGGCATTTAACGACAAACAACGGGCTGCAAGCGGCTTATATTGCCGCGGAACAGTTTGCCAATGAATTCGTATTAGCTGTGAGAGAAAACCAGGTTGACAAGTTCCGCAGCAAATTTAGAAGTATCCATGTCTTTCTATTCGACGATGTTCATTTCTTGGTTGACAAGAAACAGACCCTGCAATGTTTTTTCCACACTTTTAACGAGCTGTATAGCAATAACCGGCAAATTGTAATCACTGCCGACAGTGGTCCTGGAGATATGCATCCACTTAGCAGCAAGCTAAAATCACGACTTGAGGGAGGTCTTGTTGTTGACCTGCAACCACCCGACTTTGAAACACGCCTGAATATCCTACGGGCTAAAGCAGAAAAGATGATGGCCTCAGAAATCGAAGGGGTGCTGCATATTATAGCGGAGAAGGTATGCGAGAATGTCCGCCAGCTTGAAGGAGCTTTGGTATATCTGACTGCCCAGTCTAAATTAAGCGGAACCAAGATGACTCCGGAAACAATCGACAAGTTATTAACAGGCATGACCTGTAAACAAGACATAAAGTTGCTCTTACGGACTGTAGCAGACCACTTCAGCATTCCGCCGGAGGAGTTGATTAACAGGAAAAGAGATAGGAAAACCGCATTGGCACGACACGTGGTAATCTATCTTATGCGCGAAGGATACAACTGCTCCCTGACCGAAATCGGTAGAGAATTAGGTGGCAGAAACCATTCCACAATTCTTCATGGCTACGAAAGAATAGCTAGCGAATTGAGCACTAACCCCAACCTTTCCAATCAAATTGCGGAAATTAGGGCGAAACTCAATTCCCCGAAAGGCTATAGAGCAGCATACCAAACTGTGTAGAATTACTGATAATTTGTGGATAAATTGTTGCTTGTTCTGCTCTCACTGCCCACTGAGTCCTGATCTCGCTGGCTGTCTACTCACCGCATAACAACATTGATTATAATAGTTAGTACTCATATATCTATATAACTAAGCGTAGGGTAGATTACTAAGATATGGTATATAAGAGAGCAATTATCATTATGGGTGGCGCTGGGGGAGATGGTTGTGTCAGCTTTCTGCGGGAGAAGTATCTGCCTTTTGGGGGGCCGGACGGCGGAGACGGTGGAAATGGTGGGAATGTGGTTATTGTGGCTAATCCCAACTTAGTTGACTTGAGTTGGATGGGACCGAAGAAGGAATTTGTAGCCGGAAATGGCAGGAGAGGAGGCAGTTCGCGGAAGCGAGGCAGGAATGGCGAAGATTTAGCCCTTTCAGTGCCAATGGGTACACTGGTCTCCACTAAAGCTAGGTCGGGGGAAGAGATACTTGTGGCAGATTTAACGAGTCCCGGGCAGAAGGTTCTGGTGGCTAAGGGGGGTCGGGGAGGACTGGGTAATGCACGTTTTGCCACCGCGGTAAATCAAGCTCCTGAAATTGCCGGTAAGGGTGAATCCGGTGAAGAGCGGCATATTATCCTCGAGGTGAAACTCGTTACCGATATGTGTATTGTCGGCCCTCCCAACTCGGGGAAATCCACTTTATTAGCGGCGATATCGAGAGCCAGACCCGAAATCGCCGATTATCCCTTTACCACCCGCCAGCCGATTTTGGGCGTTATCCCGGGCGACAGAAGGGATTTCATTATCGCTGAGATTCCCGGCCTTGTTGAAGGCGCTCACCTTGGCAAGGGCTTGGGAAACGAGTTTTTGCGCCATGCGGAAAGAACGAAGCTGTTGATTTATTTGGTGGATGGCAGTTCACCGACTGTTATCGATGACTTCAAAACATTGGATAAAGAAATAGCCTTATACAAAGACTTAGCACACAAGCCCAGAATCGTGGCAGTAAATAAGACAGATTTGCCTGGGGTTCAAGCTC
>Ga0256868_10001014_pt1 | contig 15820 bp, 24 predicted proteins | sample RVTome_13_FD_187341 | JGI IMG/M metagenome (GOLD analysis project Ga0256868, IMG submission 187341) | Soil microbial communities from uranium-contaminated site in the Upper Colorado River Basin, Wyoming, United States - RVT92D227 HiSeq ...
GAGACGCTAGGGGGCCGGAAGGCTCGTTCGTCGCATTCTATCTCATACAAGATGCTTGAGACATCCTCATTCTCCATAGTCGCCCCATAAGGTCCTCGGACTCCTTGCACGATGATCATAACCGGGGGCCTCCGTCGCCTAGCATCCTGCCAAACCGAATCATTCGTGATCGGATGATTTCCGTCCGGCATCTCGATCATGCGCTGTTTTAGCTTGACTTTCTCCTTGACTGCTCGTCCGTCTACCGTTAGATAGAATACTAGCATAAAGTCATCACCATGTCGAACTTCGAATCTCTGGCTTGCCCGTAGACGCACAATCGACTGCCTGACCATATCTGGACATGTCCGATTTCACCTGTTTTTATTCGTGGTTTGAATTAATCTCCTAACACGGATTTTTCGTTCAGATCTTTCCAGGACCTTTGTCAACACCCAAACTAGTTCCACTCTCTTGAAGATCGGCCATTCCCAGGTTCTGCCTTGGAAATAGGATATGTGCAAATAGTGATTGAGATGCCATCCGAACCAAAATCCATAACGAATCTCTCTCTTGATCAATCTAAATGGAGGATTCTGAAACGGCACTTGATGGCAATTATCGAAAGCAACGGATGGAACAGACCTTCCATTCTCTATGAATATATCCAGGGTCTCAGGGCCGAAATACCGAACATGATACGTGGTGAAATTGACACCATAAGGCACTCTCACAGTCAACAATCCTCCAGGCTTGAGGATCCGAGCCATATCCGTAACAGTTGATTCCCAAGTCGGGATATGCTCGAGGACATGAGAAACTAGGATCTCGTCGACACTATTGTCATCAAAGGGTAGCGGGACCTGTGAGGCGTCAAAGACCTTATCAACACCCGGGCCGTCTACGAGATCGCAATTAAGCCATCCCTTCTTGACATCTCCACCACAGCCTAGATTTAGTTTCATGTCCTCATCTTCATCCTACTTGACCAGACGCCAATTATCGACCACTGGAGCCGCTTTCATCGGTAGCATTCCCATCATCTGATCAAGAAGAGCTCGGTTCTTCTGATGAACACAAGGAACGCAATATCGACCTGAATGAGCCGTCAATCCTGGATCATTCTCTTTAAGCATTTTCCTCTGTTCATATCTGATCGCACAATTCGCACAAGTCCGTTCATCCTCGATAATCTCCACTTTGACATCTGGTTTCTTCATTTGGTCATCTCCGTACAAGTTGACACGCAGTCTTCGCTGCCTGATGTATCTCTTTGTCAATCGCCTTCTTGCATCTAACCCTATACTTGCAGATCTTGCACTCTGCGATGGGGTCGTAGAACGGATTGCCAAAGCATCCGCAGATTGCATCCCCCATCTTCTTATACCTCCCTTCTCAACTTCACTTCTCCTCGAGCCTGGAAAGCCTCAGGCCACATTCAGGGCAATACTTCAATTCTGATGATCCCTTGCAATGGAGTCTGTGAAACTTCCTATCCCCGATGACCGTGAACATCATGACATATCCGCCAACAAAGACTCCGAGCCCGATGAATAGGAATGGATATGACTTCTCAGCTTGTGATGTCAATTCCTCTGCAGTCCAAGTGTATGTCACATTATCCTTCTCACTGATTGGCATGCTCGGGTCCGTGATGTGATCATAGTCAATTAGAAAGGCATCCATGCTCAAGATTAACCCGAGCAATATGACAATTGCACCTACCCCCATCAAGACTAGGGACATGATCTCGATCTTCTTCTTCTGTTTCCACAAGGCTTCCTTTTCCGTTTCCTTTTCCGTCATGTTCTTATACTCCTCTTCTCAAGTTGACAATTCCCTTCCCTTCTTCCGATGCTGGCCTCAATTCCCTCGAAGATGATAGGAACTCGCAATCGAAGCAATGACCGTCACAAAGCGGAGAACAGACGTCTGCTTCGAACTTAGTGTAATGAATCTCGGGGAAACGATCATAGCAATTATTCTCAGCCTTGATCTGGTTGTAAATTTCCTCTCCGATTCGCTTGCCGATACTAAAATCATTTTTCATCTGGACTCACCTTGCCGCTTCTTGATTCGCAAGCAATCAGAATCTCCTCACAGAGTTGCGGGGGTACAATACCTCGTGCTATTGCGGTCGCCCCAGACCAACCTTTTCTTTGGTTATGCCAACCATTGACCATGATTCCTTGAATGCCTCTCTTACTTCCTCTGGGAGCTGCAATATGACAAGGAGCTTTCGGCCGGCACATTGGTTTCGGAGTCCAATCCAGGCAGTTATTCCAAATGTCTGTTGGCTTTTGAGTCTGCGCACCATATTGACAATACGTCACCGTCGAACGATTCCAACCTCGCATGAAATTCATCATTCGCAACATTCCTCGAGGATTCTCAATAAAATAGTACGCGGGATTGAGCCGCCTAATGACCGACTGTGTCCTCAGAACTAGATTCTTGGAGTTTTTAGCACCATCTGAAATCGGGATGAAGAGGGGGCCAGATTTCCTCCAGTTCTTACCTATGGCAGCCACGCTATAAGCTGTGCATGGAGGAGATGCCCAAATCACATCAGGATGCCATCCATTCAAGATCGTCGGCTCGAAATCCATGATGTCCATGCAGTAAGTAGGGTCGAATCTCTTGTCGATGTCCAGGGTCCGGCACTCATGCCCTCTGGCCTCTGCGACCTTGGTAAAGGATTTCGTCCCGCAGAATAGCTCTAAGACCTTCAATCAATCAGCTCCTGACCCCTCATCTTCTGGATTTTGCGATACATTCCGGGGGTAGCCTCAGCCATGCGCTTCATCCATGAACGGTAAGAAGTGCATGGCATACATCCGACTCGATGACCTGGGTGCTTGTCATAGAATGAATTATATGAGAGATGGTTTTCTCTGATATAGGACCAGACATCTTCTTCTGTCCAGCTCATGATCGGGTGACACTTCCAGAGGTTCTGGGTCTTGGCAAAATAGTATTCCCCACATCGCTTGAAGAACATAGTCCGACTATGTGATTCTGCGCTAGTTAGACCTGTAAATACTAGTTCTGATCCCAGAAACTCGTATGCCTCCATTGCAGGTTTGTCCTTGAGTAGCAAACAACATTTCGGCACTCTAGTTCCAGCATCTAAGCGTATATTCGGCAGACCGTACTTTTTACTGATCTCCCAGAAGTCGGTCGGAGGGATAACCTCCAGATAATTCAAATCGCCTTTAGATAGCATCTCATCCCTGAATGCGAGAGTTTCTGGATATTCAACCCCCGTATTGCAGAACACCACCCAGATGTCGGGATACTTCTTACGAACCAGATTGAGCACGACGAGCGAATCTTTGCCAAATGAACATGCAACTGCGCATTTCTTTGGATCATGCTCTCTGAATGCTTGGTTGATTACGATCTCCGAGACCTGTTCCTTAATGTTCATCTGGTTTCATCTCTGTGGACGTTGACATCTCCCCCTTTGTCTCATTCGCACCAGAAACGAACATCGCCTTCTCCTTATGTCGCAGGTATTCCCAATAGAGCCATCTTCCAGCGAAGAACCCTCCAACGACGATGAACGACGCTCCCAGAAACCGCCAGCCGAACTTGTCTCCGAAACTGAATGCCGCTCCATCGACGACTAGGACGAAGCCGACCAATGCGCAGAAGTTCAGATAACTCAGACTCGTCCTTGCTTCAAATTCATCGCTCAGTGTGAGTGGCCTCATCACTTCTCCCCCTTGTCGTTGAGTATTGGCTCACCATCTTCGTCAAGGTCATTACTTAGTACCCATTCCCCGAACTCGACCATGCCTGTTCGTTTGTAGTATTTCTCTTGAGACGTTTCTGGCGTTATCAATCGCCTGAGAGCGTCAAGTTCGGACCGTATCTCCTCCTCACTCCTCATCGCTCTCGGCCTCCTCTCGTGAAAACACCTTCGAGTACTTTCGTAAGGCAATCAATGCAGACCTGAAGGTCCATCGTGCCTCGATGAATCGACAGCATCCCACCTTCCTTACTCTCCCCGCAGTTGGAGCAGGTCAACGGCCATTCTTCTATGACCCATTCGATTGTAGTCGTTGGCATCGGCTTCGCCTTCCCCTTCTTAGTGGACATCCTTCTCACCGCCTACCTTCTCATCGCTCTCGGCCTCCAATATATCAGTTGCGCAGATAACGCAATATTTGGAAATTCCAGGAGCGATTGGCTCCAATTCCAGAGGGAAATCGACAATACACTTGGCCTCTCCGCATCTTGCGCATTTCCTCTGATAATAGTATTCCATCAGCTCTTGTTCGTTCATTCCATCAGTCGGCTCAGGGCACTTCATCTGGCCTCATCTCCTCTATTCTTGATAACCTCGGCCTTCAGGCCCTCGGTCAGTTCCATTCCCTTTGCTCCTCGGATCCTTGATTCCTCAAGTTGGTCTTCAGTCATCTTGGTATAATTCCTGAAGACAACATCTGACGTGCAGCCCATCAGATGATGAACATTGGAGACACCATAGCCGTCCTTGATTGCCCGGATGCATCGAGTATGTCTGAATGTCATGGTAGAAATGCGTTCAAACCCAGCCGCATTGCCTATCCGCTTGATAAGGAAGTTGTAGCCCTGAATGATCTTCTTAGGATGCTCGAGGAATACCTTAATGCAAGGCAACTTATCCTTAGGCAGAAGACAGCGCATCGTCTTCGAGGTCTTCGGGCGAGTCCATTGAATATAGGTCTTGTCGCCCTCCTTGACCAGACTGTCCTTAGTGACTTGGATCAGACAGGATCCATGCATCCCAGTGTAATAGAGCGTATAGATAAGGCCACGCTCAAAATCGCTATCGCAAACCTCGATCATCTTAGGCAGGAATGCTTCGTCCAGAATGGGATACTTAGTTGCCCCGACCATTGTTCAGACCCCTCCGTTCTTGGCCTCGAGTTCATTGGCAACCCGGTTCACGGCTGCGGCCAGGGCTGCGATCATGCATTCCATATCATCAAAAGCTTTCATCAGCTCTCGATGGGCCTCCATGTTCTCATCATGTGCTCGCTGGATGCCTTCTTGACGTTCAAGCCAAGACTTCGTTTCTGACATGATCCTCCTGAATTTCCGGGGTTTTCATCTGCCACCATGAACACCAGAGATTTGCATCCAATGTATGCGCTGGGCAATCGGTCCCACATGTGAGGCACTTCTCAAGGGGCCTGACTTCTGGCACATAGATTGAATCTTCGATTGCTCGCAATACTCTCCTCGGCCAGCTCATTTCTTCCTCCCCCTGCGAGTAATTTTGAAACAAGTCAGTCGAGCAAGCTCTGGATCCTTCTCCATGACTTCCAGCCAATCCCGAGCCCTCTCTTTGAGAGGAAGCTTGAGATTCCTTTCTCTCTGATATTCAAAACGATTCCTGGGAACCGACATGTCCCGGCCATACCAGTCATCCAGCGTCGTCACCTTGGGCTGATCAATCGTTAGGACCCGCCTCATCTTATGGCCCCCAGACGAAAAGAGCCCCACAGCGTGGACATGACGTATGGTCCTTGCCGACGTAGTTCTTACATGCAGAACAGGCCAACATGACCCTCTGGACTGCGATCTTGTCAGCATAACCCTTGAATTGCTTGTTGATCTGGTCAAACGTGAGCTGCTCCAACACTAGCAGTCCCTCCATTACTGTCTGATCTGTCAAAAAGGTGTTTGTATTCATCTGGTACTTCTGAAAACCATTCGGGATGATCATGGAGATGAGACCGAACTACACGTTCACCAGCGCGGCCCAGCGCTCCCCCCGACCCCAGACGAGTCAAGAAATGGACGAATTCATCATGGCCAGATTTGAGTTTGAGCTTATTGGGATTGACCCAATCGGAGGACCCTCCGTTGTCCGGTATGGTCTTTGTCGGAGACAATAAGGCCAAGGGGTGTTCTGATATTGCTCGCTCCGCATGGATGATCTGAGCGGAGACCGCCTCTAATGATGCCTGTAGGTCGTTTCTACGCGTGAGCAGAACCGAGAGTCTAACATCGGGTGCATTATCCAATCCTTTGTCTATGAGGATTCTAACCGCCTCTGAATACGAAACTTGGAGCTCTGCCGCAATTTTGTTAACGACCTCATCATGCTGATCGGTGAAACAGATTGACTTCACATTATGGGCAGGCAATCTAGGTCCCTCCGGGTACTACCCTACCCATTACCCTACCCTGTTTAGAAGGTGTAGAAGATAAGAAAGGGTAAGAGGTACCCTGGGTACCCATTACCCTAAAACGGGGTACGACACCGTTTTTTATGGATATTACCCTAGGTACTACCTTTACTACTGTACATCTCTCTACATCTCTCTCTCTCTCTCTATAGTGAATATGGTGCCGAACCGACCTTCGGGAATTTTGGACGGGAAACGAACCCTGTGTTTCGGTCGGTTCGGTCGGAGGATCATCGTAAGGATCCAAGGACGGGTGGGGAATGGTCTTAGGAAGCATACACTGAGTAGGTGTTGAGCTTTGAGGTCGTGCCGCCCTTGGACTGTGATGCGTGATCATGTAAACGAGAGCCGGGATCGGGCATTGCGCCTCATAGTAGCACTTTCTCGGAAAAATGACGGCATTGGCGTACTGAGGGCAGAATTGGCAAAAACTCCAGATACGCCAATGTCGCGTTCCCCCGGAAACCGCTATTTCTTGTGGCAAAACGACGCTTTTTATGGGAATAACGTCAACTTCTACCCGATTCCTTGACGACTGGCTAGGGGCGGATCTGTCATCAAAAGTAGGCAGGTATCGGGGTACTTTCGTTCCTCCTAGCGAAAGCCTCCGCATACCGAAATCACTATTGAAAAACGTCAACCTTTTCGTCAGCCGATTCGTCATATCAGGCCTCCGCACTCAATGATCTCCAAAGCGTCTCTCGAACTTCGGCTGAAAATGAATTCCCCTTCTCCGTTGCGCGGTCCTTGATCTGCTCTATCATCGACTCTGGCAATTTGATAATGATCTTCCTAGAGCCGTTCCCGCCTCGCGTTGTGCCCATTTTCCTCAGGCAGAGGTATGTCATTGGTTATTAATAAATGTTTCTGCGATATACATTGTATGCATTTTGGGCACCGAATATTCATATACGTTCAATCATTGATTGAGTTCAATGGAACGAATGGACCTCCAATTCGATTCTCTCGCTTTCCGGCTCATGAAATATCGATATGGCGTCGGAATCTTGTTTGTACTACTCGAAAGAGAGAAAGCCTATCAAAATGAAATCCGTAAGATGTTAGGATCCGAAGTTCAACCAATTGTCAATTCCCTCGCTTTCTTGCTGGCTGAGGGATTGATTCACGAAAAGCCCTTTCCAGCAGGTTCCCGGATTAAGTCCGAATTTCTTCTGACTGCGAAGGGTCGTCGGATTGCAGTTGTTCTTCGGAAGTGCGCTGACGAGCTCGAGGAGCTTTCTCAGAATCCAGGGTCATCACGGCCATGAAGACGAGCAGAGCGGCCCCCATGAAGTACCATATGTAGTGCGTATAGAGGCCCAGGATGCCCATTCCAAGGGCTAGGGTCATGACGACATCGAAACTCACATCGAATTTCTTCAAATCACACACTCATCGAGTAGAGAAACATGGTCAAACAGAACATCCCAGCCACGAGTAGTTTGATGAATGTGACAATCGCGCCATCATCGTTTCCATTCTTATATTGCCAGATCGCGAATGCGGGCAATGCGATCATGCCACAGAACCCGATGATCCCCATGATGCCGATTATGCCATTCCCTTCCAAAATGTTGTAGTTCCATCCAGTATCTCCTTCAGACGGTCCTTCTGGTGGGCCGGATCCTGAACCGCCATAAGTCATCGAGAAAGTGATGAGGAAACCGAGATAGTCCAGATAGTAGTGTACGCCCGTTGCTGGATAAGCGTAAAGCCGGGCCCATAGGTCGGTACTGTTCAGCAGACCAGGTGTCCATGTCCTAAGACTGGTGATGTTCCATAACAATAGGCCAGTGCCAGCGGCATAGGTGCTAGAGGTTGTATAGGCTCCCTCGTCATTGGTTGAAAAGGACAGCTTCGACATTGGACGGTTACTATTGAAAAAAGCGAACATGAAGACTGTCATGATCGTCGCATTGTCTGGCGGTAGGTCTCCAGTGTAATCATCATACCCCCCCGGGAACCCTTCATACAAGAATGGGCCGTTCCAGGTTGGGTTAGTGAAATCGTTTGTCTTGATGGCCTTTACTTCGTCCTCCGAGCCAATCAGGTCCTGCGTATAGGGGTCTCCGCCAACTTGAGCTCCGTATGCCGTTGTCGGATCATCGTCGCTAGGGATTGTCCAAAAGGTCGAATTGAAAGAGCTCGGGGCGTTGCACATCCAGTATGAGGTCGTTGTGGCTTGGACGTTGTTTGATAGCATGACCAAGGATAGAGGACTGAGCATCAAGGCCAGGACCAAGACGGTCAGGGAATGGGCGTATCTTTTTCTGAGCATCATCCCCCTCCTAGAAATGGAATGATCCTAGTCACCATAGTGAAAACAAGGAAGATGATCGTAGAATACATGAAGGCTTTGATGATGAAGTCAACGATCGGGTCAACTCCTGGGATCTTGGCGAACATCACGGTCCCGATCGCTCCCCAGAAATCAATATTCTCAGTTCTGAAAAAGCTCCAGCCATAGTAGAGAGTGAAGTTGTTAGCCCAAAGGTTGGCTAGAAAGCCTGAGCCAGTTTCGATGAACAGCGTATCGTTCATATTGCCGAGCATGAAGCCGATCGAGCTCACATTCGTTCTATTATCGTAGTCAGCAGCAAAGGATGTGAATGGGATGGATGCCCCCAACCATTTACTACCGACTTCGCCCGGGGTCCCCTTATTCCTTTGAACGCTTATGAAATCGGAGTATCTGGTCCAGACATCAGTGGAACCCGGGTCGTAATTCACATTATCTCGGATGACCTGAACATATTTTGCATCGCCACCGTCATCAGTGAAAATGAACGGGGCCTCTGTTGGATACACCATTTCATCGGACACATCGCCAGAAGTCACTGAATAACCAGTGTCGGGATCTATCAGAGTGTAATTGTAGGCCCCAAAGACCTCTTCTATTCGGTCTGATTGATTGATCATTTCAGCTGATGATGACATCTGATTGAGGAGGGAACCGACGACCCAGGCAATGAGGACTACGAATGTAACAATCAGGATAAAGCTGGTCATAACCGCTTCGCCTAGATTGCTATATGGCTTTCGCTTGAAAATCATCCGGAAGCACTTCCCCCCATATATTGCGTCATTGTTTTGGCAAACAAGCCAACCGCTATGAACGATGCAATCACGATGAAGGTCAGGCTAGCCCATCCAATGGCTGTCAATGCCCCAAGGACGCAGAATAAGACAACGAAGATGCCAACGGGTGGTAACTTGGCAACGGCTAAGGCCAATCCTGCGGACATCATGATCGCTGCTGTAAGGATCGTCTGAGCTGCAAACAGACTGACCCCCCCAAATAGGGCATTGTTGATAGCATCCGGTATGTCGTTGATCGGCGATGCCATCGCGCTCGAGCTCGACATGAGGGCCAGTAGCCCGAACACGGTCAACATCCATGCCCATCTCAATCTAGGTTGCGACATCGTATGCCCCCTCGAATAGGAGTATCAGGCCCAGCCCGATACTCATGTACATGAATGCGGCTCCATAATCAACGAAGACCGCTATCCCGCAGAATATCCACAGGAATCCGGACAATATCCAGAACATCCGTTCCTTGAACCCCATCCATATCGTGCCGAAGCCGAAGATTATTGCGATCACAAATTCCAACAGTGCAACCGTGTCCGGGTCACTCAAATCGACAGTTATCGTAAAGTTCTGCCATCCTGTTATCAATCCGTCAGTAACCTGGAGATGAACGTCATATGTAGAATTCGTGGTTGGCGTACCGTTCAATCTACCAGTCGTGGCATTGACTGATAACCATGAGGGTGAATCGACGAGCGAGAAGGTCAGCTCGTCCGAATTATTGTCCTGGGTAGTAGGCAGATATTCGTATGATTCATTGACGTATGTCTGGTTCTCCGGTTCGCTGGTGAAGTATGGCCCTTGATTCAGGGCCGTGAGCGTGAAGTTCTGCCAGACAAAGGGATTGTGGGAATCGTCGATTGAGATATTCACTTGCCAATAGCCCATCGATGGGACCAGGCCGTGAATCGAAGCGGTGAAACCATTGGGCGTGATGGCCAAGAATGATGTACAATTACCTTCGAGAGCCCAATCGATAGGATCCTCCTCGGGGTCTTCGCAAGCGGCGGCATATTCATAGTTCTGGCCATGTTGCCATTGTGAGATCGGGCTCGAAGTGAACGAGGGGGGGCTATTGCTAGGGGGGGCATCCACGATGAGCTCGAATGTATAGAAATCCGACCCAGAGTAACTGTCATTTACCCACAAGTTGACAGTGTACGAGCCGGGCGTTATTGGGCAAGTCCCAGTCAGGATGCCTGTATCGTTGGCTATCGTCAGGCTGTCCTCATTCCAGTCATCGAAAGTCAAGGTATCACTATCGTCATCAGTGGCATTGACATCGAACCAGAATGATTCGCTAGGGTTCTTATGAACAGGATCTGTCGGTACGTCTGTGAAGACTGGAATCCTGTTCGATACTACGAGCTCGAATGTATGGAAATCCGAGCCAGCATAGGAATCATTGACCCAGAGATTGACGGTATAGGTTCCTGGAGCATCTGGTGTCGTCCCTGTTAAGATGCCCGTATCGCTTACTTGGCTGAGACTATCCTCATCCCAACACTCAAAGGTGAGGGTGTCACTATCCGGATCCGTCGCATTGACATCGAACCAGAAGGCGACATTGCGGTACTTGTTTGTGGGATCGGTCGGCACATCCGTGAATACCGGGTCCTGGTTCTGGATCGTGAATGCTTCTGGGGTCGTCGTGACCTCACTCGAGGTCGCATCCTTTGTGATGAAATGGAAATCATATTCGCCTTGCGTGAAATCAGCTTTATCGAAATAGTATGCTTTGCCATCATACGTATCGGGGTCCGATGTATTTTCAGTCATCGTGTACGGGGTTCCTTCAACATCCACCTTCGGATAGCCACTGGAGGGTAGCTGATTGTCAGCGTCCGTCACGACGACATAGAAATGGATCGTGGTGCCTTTGTAGGCGACAAATGGATTGCATCCATCTAGGTTCATGCTGGGGTCGACCTGGTAATGCGTGATCCAAGCGACATCGAGATAACAAGTGTCTTGGACCGTATCGCTGGTCTGGACGGTCTTATCGATGATCTTCACCTTCGCCTCTCCGCCAGAGATATGATCCGTCTCAACTAGGTAGTAGCTATACCAAGTATTGCTGGAGTCTATAATGGTTATGCGGTCAACATCCCATCCACTCGAGGTATAGTTCCAGGTCTGGACTCCGAAGTTCTCAGCAGTGGTGTATCCTTTGATTCGCAAGGTCATAGCTCCATAGGCTGCCAGTCCAGTAGCTGTCAGGTCGACATCGAGGGCATAGCCTATCTCGATGCGCATGATCTTGAGCACATCGAGATAAACCGTAGTCTGAGTGGCATCCCCGTTCGAAGCATCCATCAACCTGAGCTTGACCTCGTTCGCCCCACTATCCCGTTCTTGAGTGGTGAGATCGAAATTGTAATCCGTGTCGCTCCCAGCCGAGATCGTCGCCTTGTCGATCCAGCCGAGACTAACATAGTTCCATGCTTGGACCTTGATATTCTCGGTGTCCCCATTCCGATAGCCCTGGCAGAAGACAGTATATCCAGTGGTATATGTTGTCGACGTGACACTAGAGTAGGTTATCTGAGCATCGAGTGTGTAGCTTGCCGTCTGGTTCTTGTAAATCAGTAGACCCACTTGCGTCACGCGGACATCAGGGTTCGCGTCAGTTACCAATAGATATGTGCCAAGAGCGTTGATGTCCGTGACAGTCCATTCCTGCGAATCGCTCGGGTCAAGCAGCCAGCCGTACGAGGCATTCTCATAGACTCCGCTCGTCCCGTCACCCGACCAGCCAGCATAGTTCGTTCCTCCTATGTCTAGGCCCATAGTCATGGCGCTGACTACACCCTCGTCATCGTGAATTATCCACATCCTGACATCAAATGTATAGCCTGCTCCGGGGTCGCCCATGTCGCTCATCCCATAGGTGTCCTCTTGGGCGTTAGTCGTGCCCTCGTTATAGGTCGTGTCCCCATCTCCGCCTACCGTCGTCTCATCGACCTTATCAAAATTGGTCGTTGGCGTAGTCGGATAATTGACAAAGGTTATTGGCGAGCCGTCTGAAGTGGGCCTCAAGACAAATGCAGTGGATGACCCACCAGCGGTGGCTTCCGCATATGACCGTCTGCTGGAATCATCTGTATCGAGAGCTCCTGGGCAAGCAGCTCCCCCAGCAGTACCCGTAACGACATTCTCGCTCGAGGCTGTGAAATTCGTATTGGCATATTGGTCAGCTTCGGTCATCTGTTCATAGATGGCATCCTCGGCATCACGATTGGCGGTCCCAGTCGTGCTACCTTTATTGACGTTTTCAGAGCCGAAGACATAGTTTGTTTGCGCCATGACTGGGCTCGAAAACAGCATCAAGGCTGAGGCCATAATGAGAATACTGGATATGGCAGCTCCAGAGACTTTTCGTTCCAGACCCTTTTTCTCTCTCAGGGCCATCACCCATAGATGACCTTATGCACGACTCCAAGTAATGTCATCGCAATGACCGCGAATATCACGATATTGATGACCGTCCTCTGGATCTTCTCCGGTGAGAAATGCTTTTCATTTCGCAAAGGGGCTATTACTGCGGCAATAATTGAGATCAGGACTCCGAGCACGAGCATGTAATAGCCGAGAGTTACCAATCTCGAGACTCCCGCTGAATACCATACGACCACTTCAAATTCGTGTTCGCTCCAAGGACCTGAATAACTGAAACTGAATGAGGGACCGTATCCTATTGCGAGAAACTCTCCATCGACATAGACTTTGTAGCCTAACCCGCTGTCTAGGCCGGAGAGGGTGAAGGTGATTTGGCTTGTGGATATAATGCTCCATTGCATTTGAGAGGGTGTCAAGACCAGGTCCGTTAGTATGACATTTTGTCCGGTTAGCGGAGCGAATTCAAGATATACGTCATCATTCGTTGAGAGTTTCATAATCTCATTACTTGTGATTGTTTTGGGGAGCGTGATATTGCTTGAATATGCGAGTCCCATGTTCCAATCGGATATGGTCCAATTGGCATTAGGATTTCCTCCATAGAACATGTAATAGAATCCGATCCCTGCATCTTCGTGATAGAAGAAAATCGGCGTGTCGACTTGATATTGGTCGAACGATCCTGGTGTTCCAGAACCAGAGAAGATTGGATTGCCTGGATATTTGACGAAACCAGAAACAGGATTCATGCTATATGCTATCCCGAGTTGCCATCGTCCATCACCCATTTGTGTTTGACTAGGAAGAAGGACCGTGCCATTGTAAGCTTCGTAGAGAAGGACATAATGTCCACCGATGTAATTGATGTTGACATGTTCGATATAGGTTTGATCCCACTCTCCGGTGGCTCCGTTAGTAAGAACTACGCCTATTTGTGTCCATGTCAATCCGTTTGAAGATGTAGCTAGTTTGATTTCACAATCATAGGCGGAGTGCCGATGAGAATAGTACATCAGCCAATTCCCTGGCCCCATGTAGATGACGGCTGGCGTATCACAATAACCATCACTGAGGACGATGCCTTGTCTAGCCCATGTTAATCCGTCCGAAGAAGTTGCTAGACCGATCTTTATCGTGCCCGCTGGGGCGCTCATTCCCATGTAATACATATAGTAAGTTGAATCAACTTTAAGAACTGAACCAAGTCTCACTCGATGTGAATCCCATTGTCCTGGAATTGGGTTCGGCGCAAACACCTGTCCTTGTTTCGTCCATTCTATTGGTGGATAAACTTTCGGAGAAGTAGCCAAACCAAAACCGTCTGGAGCCCCACCTAGACCTGAGTAATATATCCTCAGTTCACTGGGTTCTTCAACTATCTGATAGTCAGCTAGTTCAGTACCTTCCCAAATAGTATCATGTTCCAAGAGAGGATTAGTGGATTCTCTAGTAAAGGTCAAAGAACCGAGGAAATCAATCCAAGCATTATTCACACTATCTGTCACTACGATACTTGTTCCAGATATGAATGTGCCTACACTGGAATCCCAATTTCCACCACAGATTATCGTCGATCCTCTAGCATTAAAGATACCCCTGGTTCCTATCGTAATGTTGCCTGCGGTCAAGGCATAATTGCTTGCGGAAGTGTCGAGAGTAAAACTGTTAATTGCATCAACAGATTGTATTAGTAAAGAGCTGGTCATTCCAGTTGTATCTTCACCTAGGATGTATGAACTGGAATCACCACCACTTGACTGCATGATAACCGGCGCATTGATCATGCCTAATCCTGTTAGAGTCTGATTCGTGCCTCCAGCATTGAAGATGAGTTCGCCCGGACCAGAAATTGCGCCAAGATTGGAAATGGTCGCCATATGTCCAATATACCCCGCATAAATGTACATATCCTTGCTATTCGCAATTGTCAGAGTGGCTTCTGGATCTACAATGAGAGAATTGGTCACAGAACCGATAGCATTAAGAGTTGTAGTTCCTGAGATCCTGAGAGAATAAGCTGATGCTGGCAATGCGCTGATTGATTCCCCAGTTCCAGTCATATTCAATCGGAGGACGGCGGTCGTCAATGTACCGCCGAAAGAAATTGACCCGCCACATGTTATCCAACTAGTAGTTACACTGGTGAATGTCGATCCAGCGGCTGTTATAATGTCGCCGGTTGTTCCCCAACTAGTCGCAGCAGCAACTGTTATTGTTCCAGTATAGGTCGAATTCACATAGAAAGCAGCAAAGGTTTTGGCAATATCCCAAGTACATCCCTTCGATCCAGTATTGAAAACCACCACGTCCCCAGTATCCGGGGCTGTGGTATCCCAATTATCATCGTCTGAAGCTAGGTTTCCAGAACCTCCCCCATCCCATGTATGAGTATCTGGTGCGGCTGAGACATTAATTGTGAATGGGCCGATGAGGATACCAACGACTCCTATGAGCATAAGACAAGCTATGATGATGCTAGTAATCCTGAATCTGTTTTTGGTTTCCGACATGTTGTTATCTCCTTTCTCTTTGTCTTGACCATATATAAAGACATGAGGAGTTTGCCCGTCTACCAAGCCGGCGGGAGGCTCTCGAGCCGGGATCTGCTCAACGTCCCATGCCCCTGGTCTCAGCTACGACCCAGAGAACGCAGGCCAGCACAACTCCCAGGACATAGAAGAGTCTCCTCCCCAGAGGGTTGGCCTTTGAGGATTTGGAACCATGTCCAAGAGTGTGTCGCCAGTGGAATCCGTCGAATTCTTGGCGTCTGTGACGGAATCCTGAACGATAGGCAGGAGAAGCAGCCCAATGATGACGACGATCACGACTCCGATCAGCTTGCCTACGCTGAGGTCGGCGTGAACGTCGAGTCTAAGATGCTTTATGAGCTCACCCCCTGGGCAAGCAGCCCCTTCTGATGGAGATTGTTTTGAATGCATCCCATCGTCCGAGCATACTATGGGCTCATCTATTTATATGTACTTTATTATAAATCTGAAACGATACACGACACGATAGGACGGTCGGCGTATCAGAGAATCGAACATCAAGAGCTTTAAAAGTTTAGGTGGGAGGTTTAATATTCCAACTCCCAAGTGTCCAACCTATACTATTATAGTATTCTTTCTTCATCCCGATTGTTCATTTTTGTTCATTCTTCAACA